>Ga0172372_10007898_pt1 | contig 14206 bp, 15 predicted proteins | sample LakKiv5m_2_FD_114544 | JGI IMG/M metagenome (GOLD analysis project Ga0172372, IMG submission 114544) | Freshwater microbial communities from Kabuno Bay, South-Kivu, Congo - kab_092012_9.5m | ecosystem: Environmental > Aquatic > Freshwater > Lake | place: Democratic Republic of the Congo...
GACGGGCACTGCCGGTTCCCGGGCTGCGACCGTCGGGTCGGCCTCGAGGTGCACCACCTGTGGCCGGTGTCGTGGGGAGGCACCGACGCCATCGCCAACCTCGCGACGGTGTGCAGCACCCACCACGCCCGGCTCGCACCCCAGGGGCGGCTGCTCCTGCTCGGGAACCCGAACCACCCGGCGGGGCTCGCCCTGCTCGACCGTGACGACCTCCTGGACCTCGCGGCGGCCACCGCACCGGCCCGCGCCGGTCCCGACGACCCCTGAGGCGCCGCCCGGCCCGGGCGCAGTCGGGTGGAGTCGGGCGTGGTCAGGCGCGGTCGGGCGTGGTCAGGTGCGGCGGGCGAACAGGGAGTCGGGGCTGGCCCCGTCGGTGGACACCCGCCGCCGGGCGAAGCGCCACCGTCCGTCGACCACCCGGTAGTCGTCGAGGTAGCGGCCCCAGTGGTCGAGGCCCACGTCGGTGAGCACGAAGAAGTAGCAGCGGCCCCGGGCCGTGGTCTCGTCGATCACGTCGATCTGGTGCGTCCCGGTGACGTGGCGCAGGTACACGGGCCGGTCGCCCCAGTCGACCCCGGTGGCGGTGCCGGTGAAGATGGTCCGGATCTCGTCGGCGCCGGTCCTGGGCGCCTCGCCCTCGATCTCCATCACCGCGTCGGGGGCGAACAGCTCCAGCACCTGGTCGAAGCGCCCCGAGTCGCCGTTGGCGTTGTAGCGGGCGACGAGGTCCCGGATCGACTCCCGGGCCACCAGCTCCCACATCCCCATCCCCGCGCTCCTTCCCGTCGCCGTCCCCCGAGGCCGAGTCTGCCCCGCCCGGGCACCGGGTGGGTGCACTAGCCTCCGGACGTCCGTCCATCCGAGCCCAGGAGGAACCATGGAGAACGCGTTCTCCTACGCCGGCAGACGCGCCCTCGTCGTGGGGTGCTACTCGGGGATGGGGGCCGCCACCGCCGAGATCGTGCAGCTGCTCGGCGGTGAGGTCCACGGCGTCGACTACAAGCAGCCCGACGCCGCCCTCGCCTCCTTCACCGCCTGCGACCTGCGGGACGAGGCCCAGATCGATGCGATGCTCGCAGCGGTCGGTACCGACTGGGACGCCGTCTTCTACTGCGCCGGCCTGCCCCAGACCCACCCGCCGCTCGACGTCATGCGGGTCAACTTCATGGCCATGCGCAAGGTGGTCGACGCGATGGCCGCCGGCATGAAGCCCGGGGGCGCGGTGGCGATCATCTCGTCGAACGCGGGCCTGCAGTTCATGAGCCACATGGCCGAGATCACCGAGCTGATCGAGACCCCCGACTTCGACGCCGGGATGGCGTGGTGCGAGGCCCACCTGGACCTCGTGAACGAGGGCTACACGCTGTCGAAGGAAGCGATCATCATCTTCACGATGCGCCGGGCCATCGAGGTGGTGGGCAAGGGCATCCGGGTCAACTGCATCAGCCCCGGCCCGACCTCGACGCCGATGATGCCCGACTTCGAGAAGGCAGCCGGCAAGAAGGTCATCGACGCCTTCGTCGGCCCGATGGAGCGCCGGGCCGAGGCCGCCGAGATGGGCTGGCCGCTCGTGTTCCTCAACAGCGCCGGCGCCTCGTTCATCACCGGGTTCAACCTGATCGTCGACGCCGGGTTCGTGGCCGGCACGATGACCGGGCTCGTCGACCTCGAGGCCCTGTTCAACCGGGCCTTCGCCGACGTCGCCGACCACGCCACCGGGGACGGGGAGTAGTCGGGTGGGCGTGGCGGTGGGCGACCAGGTCGCCGACTTCGAGGCGCCCGACCAGACCGGCACGCGGCGGAGCCTCACCGGGCTCCTCGCCGACGGGCCCATCGTGCTGTTCTTCTACCCGGCGGCCATGACCTACGGCTGCACCAAGGAGAGCTGCCACTTCCGCGACCTCGGCGCCGAGTTCGCCGCGGTCGGGGCCCAGCGGGTGGGGATCAGCGCCGATGCCGTGGACACCCAGGCGCAGTTCGCCGACCGCCATGCGTTCGACTTCCCGCTGCTGTCGGACCCCGACCGGAAGATCGCCGAGCAACTCGGGGTCAAGCGCGGCTTCGGGCCGCTCAAGGTGAAGCGCTCGACCTTCGTGATCGACACCGACCGCACCGTGCTCGCTGCGATCCACAGCGAGGTGAGCATGCACGCGCACGCCGACCGGGCCCTGCGGGTGCTGCAGGAGCGGGCCGGGCGCTGACCCGGCCGGGGTGCGCCGGGCCCGCCTACCGGCGGAGCAGCGAGAGCAGGCGCAGGAGCTCGAGGTACAGCCAGACCAGGGTCACCATGATCCCGAAGGCGCCGTACCACTCCATGTACTTCGGCGCGCCCTGGATCGACGCCTGGCGGATGAACTCGTAGTCGAGGAACAGGTTCAGCGCGGCGACCACGCAGATCACCACGCTGACGATGATCCCGAGCGGGGTCGGCTCGTTCCAGAAGACCATGTCGACGCCGAACAGCGAGAGCACCAGGCCGAGCAGGTACATCACCGCGATCCCGAGGGTCGCGCCGATGACGACGGCGGTGAACTTGCGGGTGACCTTCACCACGCCGAAGACGTAGAGCGCCAGGGTGGCGAAGAACACGCCGACGGTGGCGAGCACGGCCTGGAACACGATGCCGTCCCATTGCAACTCGAACGCCTTGGAGATCGCCCCGAGGAACACGCCCTCGGCGACGGCGTAGAGCGGGGCCAGCACCGGCGACATCCGGGGCTTGAAGATGCACACGAGCGCCAGGGCGAGCCCGGCGAGCACGCTGAGGAGGATCCAGCCCGGGATCTCGATCCGACCGGTGGGGGAGGCCTGGGTCTGCTGCCAGCCGAACGACCCGGCGGCCAGGACGATCAGGAACAGCACGAAGGTCTTGGCGAACGTGCCGTTGGCGGTCATCGCCCCCGTGCGGGTGGCGGGTGCCCCGGGGTCGCGCCGGTCGGTCCCGGCGGTGCTCGCGCCGGCGGCGTATCCGGGCTCCCACTCGTCGCGCTCGCGCTCGAAGTGCTTGTCGGTCAGTGCGGGGTTGGCCATGTCGACCTCACGGGTTGTCCGGCTCGGGGGGTGAGTGCAGGCTACGTGCCCGGGGTGGCCGGTCGGTCCGCGACCTGGCGGGCGACCCACTCCTCGACGTCGCGGACCCACTGTCGGGCGGCGGCGGCGTCGGGAACGATGTGGGCGCCGTGCGGGGCTCCGGGGTAGACGTGGAGCTCGGTGGGTACCCCGGCCTGCATGAGCCGGGTCGCGTAGGCGATGTCCTCGTCGCGGAACCCGTCGGCGCCGCCGACACACACGATGGCGGGGGGCAGGCCGGCGAGGTCGGTGGCCCGGGCCGGTGCCGCGGTGGCGGGCACGTCGTCGGTGCCGTACCGGGACCCGAGGTAGGCCGACCAGCCGTAGACGTTGGACTCGCGGCTCCACACCTGCAGCCGGTCGAGGTTGCTCGACGGGGTGTGCAGGCGGTCGTCGAGCATCGGGCACTCGAGCACCTGGAAGGCGATCGGGATCTCGCCCCGGTCGCGAGCGAGGAGGGCCAGGGCTGCGGCGAGACCACCCCCGGCGCTCGTGCCCTGGATCCCGATGCGGTCGGAGTCGACCCCGAGCGTCGCGGCGTTGGCGTGCACCCAGGCGAGACCGGCGTAACAGTCGTCGAGCGGGGCGGGGTACGGGTGCTCGGGGGCGAGGCGGTACTCCACCGACACCCCGACGATCCCCAGCTCGGCGCACCAGCCGTCGAGCAGCCGGTCGAGCCTCTCGTAGCCACCCATCACGTAGCCGCCGCCGTGGATCGCGTAGACGCAGGGCCGGGCCCCGGTCACGCCGTCGGGGGCGTGGACGCGCACCACGACCTCGTGACCGTCGGGTCCGGTCACGGTGTGGTCGGCATGGCGGACCCGGCCCGAGGGGGTGAACGGCGGGCCCATCGCACCGATGTGCTGGCGCATGACGCCGACGGTCGTGTCACTCAGGTCGAAGGCGGGCAGCTCGCCGAGCACGGTGGCGTAGGCCGGGTCGAGCAGGGTGACGCCGTCGTGGGGGTCGCGGGACACGGGGCCTCCTCGGGGTGGACGGACCGGACGGGGCGGACGGATCGGATCGGACCGGACCGGACCGGACCGGATCGGATCGGGGTTCATCATCCCCGACCTGCGGCGCCCGTGTCGAACGTCCCACCCGCCCCGCCCGCGGCGCCCGGGTCGAACGTCCCGCCCGCGGCGCCCGGGTCGAACGTCCCGCCCCGCGCTCCGCCCCGCGCTCCGCCCCGCGCTCCGGCCCGCGCCCGCGGCGCCGCCGGGCCGATCGGCGCGAGACTCGGGCCATGGCCCGCCACCCCAACATCGTCATGCTCGTCACCGACAACCAGTCGGCCGACTCGCTCGGCTGCTACGGCAACACCGAGCACGAGACCCCCCGGATCGACCGGCTCGCCCGGGAGGGGAGCCAGTTCCTCCGGGCCTTCAGCACCAACGGGCTGTGCTCGCCGACCCGGGCCTCGATCCTGACCGGCCTCATGCCCTCGCAGCACGGGGTGCACATCGCCATGCCCGACGACGACGTGCTGCCCAAGCCCGCCGACTACGACGTCACCCGGGAGTTCCGGACCCTGCCCTACGAACTGCGCAAGCACGGCTACGCGACCGCCATGGTCGGCAAGTGGCACCTCGGCAACCACCGCCAGCCCGGCCACGGCTTCGACCACTGGGTCGCCTTCACCAAGGGGCACACCACCGACTTCTACGACAACGAGGTGTTCCGCGACGGCCGGACCGAGCGGGTGACCGGCACCCACATCGTCGACTACTTCTCGGAGCAGGCGGTCGACTACATCCGCGACCGTGACCGTGACCGCCCCTTCTTCCTCCAGGTCAACTACGACGGCCCCTACGTGCTCCCGCCCACCGTGGTCGGGGCCGACCGGCGCAACCCCTTCTTCGAGCGGTTCGAGCACCAGTCGTTCCGGCCGTTCCCGCCGCTCGACGACCGCATGATCCGCTCGGTGGTGGTCCCGTTCGACTTCGACCTCGACCCGGCGGAGGAGTACACGCTCGCCAGCGCGTTCAACAACCTGTGGTGGACCGTCCGGGTCCACAACGACCAGATGACCCGGGCCAACATCGCGGCGCAGAACGCGCTCGTCGACCGCGCCATCGGGACGGTGCTCGACGCGCTCGAGGCCGAAGGTCTCGCCGACGACACCATCGTGGTGATGACGACCGACCAGGGCAACCCGTACGGTCAGCGCGGGTTGTGGGGGCACCCGCCCTGGACCGATCCCCCCTTCGTCCACGACGTCACCTACCGCGTGCCGCTGCTGGTGCGCGCGCCCGGACGGGTTCCCGTGCAGCGGATGGTCGACTCGGTGGTGTCGCACTGCGACCTGTTCCCCACGCTCCTCGACCTGGCCGGGATCGACCCCGTCGACATCGCCAACTCGCCGGGGCGGAGCCTGGTGCCGCTCCTGGCCGGGGCGGGGGACTGGGTCGACGAGGCCTTCTTCGAGGCCGAGACCGCCCGGGCGATCAGGACCCGCGAGTTCCTCTGCACCCGGCACCTCGACGGCACCGGTGCCACCGAGTGCTACGACCTGGTGGCCGATCCCGAGCAGTGGGTCGACGTCGCCGACGACCCGCAGTACGCCACGGTGGTGGCGGAGCTCAGCGCCCGCATCGACGCGTTCTTCGCCACCCATGCCGACCCCCGCTACGACCTGTGGAACGGCGGGACCGGGCAGGCGATGGTGTCCCGGTACCGGCTCTACAAGGAGCGCTACGGCAAGGAGTGGGAGGTCACCACGAAGGTCGGGCCGGCGTTCTCCGACTGAGCCCGCCGGCCCGTTCCCGGCCCGGGCCGCACCGAGCGCGCGACCCGGACCCGGGACGGGGTCAGCGGCGGGTCGCCGGCTTGCGTGCGACGGTCTTCTTGGCGACGGTCTTCTTCGCGACGGTCTTCTTGGCGACGGTCTTCTTCGCGACGGTCTTCTTGGCGACGGTCTTCTTGGCCGGCGCCTTCTTCGCAGTGGTCTTCCTGACCGGGGTCTTCCTGACCGGGGCCTTCTTCGCGGCGGTCTTCGTGGCCGCCGCCTTCTTGGCCGATGCCGCCTTGCGTGCGGGGGCCTTGCCGCTGATCGCGGCGTCCTTGAACGCCTTGAGCGCGGTGATGCGCACCCGACGGGTCGCCTTGATCCGGATTGTCTCGCCGGTGGCGGGGTTGCGACCCATGCGCGCGGGCCGGTCGACCCGGGCGAACTTGGCGAAGCCGCTGATCGCGACCGGGTCACCGCTCGCCACGGTCTCGGTGATGATCTCGAGCAGTGCCGTCAGCGTTTCGTCGGCGGTCCGGCGGTCGGTCTCGCTGCGCTCGGCGAGTGCCAGGACGAGTTCCCTGCGGTTCAACGGTTCCTCCAGTGTGGGGTGGTGCGTGGGTGGATCGGGAGCCGTCAGCCTGCCAGGCCCGTCCGCTGCGCGAGTGCATTTCCGGGCCCGGCGGTGACGGGTGGAGCCGGGCGCCGTCGAGTGGGGTCGGGCGTCGGCGATCAGTACTGCGCGAGGAGCACACCCAGGAAGAGCGCGACCACCGCAGCGAGCGCGCTCACGGCGCCCCAGACGGCGAGACCGGTCCGGGAGCGGCTCACGGAGTGCAGGAAGGCCGCGACCCCCGACACCACCGCGACCACGACCTTCATCATCAGGGTGACCCCGTAGGCGGAGGTCGCGTCGAGGTCGGGGATCGCCACGACGTTCCAGATCCCGGTGGCGACGAGCACGAGGAACGCCGGCCAGGCGATGCGGTTGAAGCGACGGGCCGCCGCGCGCGGGGCGTCGGGAGCGACCGCCCGCAGTCCGGGGACGAGCCCGGCGAGGGTGAGCTGGCCCCCCACCCACACGGTCGCGGCGGCGACGTGGAGGAACAGACGGATCGTCTCGGCGTCCACCGGCAGCACGCGGGGACGCTACCGCGGGCCCGGGGCCCAGGTCGTAGCATCCGGGCATGGCCTTCCTCGACGACGACGTGGTGGAGCGGGTGCTCGTGGTCGTGGCCCACCCCGACGACATCGACTTCGGCGTGGCCGGCAGCGTCGCCGCCTGGACCGACCGGGGCGTCGAGGTGCAGTACTGCCTCGTCACCGACGGCGACGCCGGGGGCTCGGACCCGTCGATCACCCGGGCCGAGATGGCCGCCATCCGGCGCGACGAGCAGACCGTGGCGGCGAAGTTCGTCGGGGTCACCGACCTGCACTTCCTCGGGTTCCCCGACGGCCGGGTCGAGGCCAACCTCGACCTGCGGCGGGCGATCACCCGGGTGATCCGCATGGTGCGCCCACAGCGGGTGGTGACGATGTCGCCCGACCGCAACCTCGACCGCATCTTCGCCAGCCATCCCGACCACCTGGCCACCGGCGAGGCCACGCTCAGCGCGGTCTATCCCGACGCCCGCAACCCCTTCGCCTTCCCCGACCTCCTCGAGGCGGGCCACGAGCCCTGGACGGTCGACGAGGTCCTGTTGACGGTCCACGGCGACTCGAACCGCTGGGTCGACGTCACCGACACCTTCGACCGCAAGATCGCCGCGCTGCTCGCCCACGAGAGCCAGCACGCCGACCCGGACCGACTCGAGCCACTGCTGCGGGCCTGGGGCGCCGCGAACGCCGAGGAGGGCGGGCTCGGGCCCGGCCGCCTCGCCGAGGCCTTCCGGGCCGTCGACGTCAACCCGTTCTGAGTTCGGCAGCAAGGTGAGGCAAATGGCGGATGACTTGACGCTCCGGCCCGTCGCCTTCGTGCGTGGCGGCCGTCACGAAGCAACCGACGATGATTGGGAATCGGAGACCTGCCGAATCGAACTGGTTCCGCCCTTCGATCAGCGGTCGCTGGCAGGCCTCGACGGGTTCTCGCACATCGATGTGGTGTTCGTGTTTCATCTCGTAGACGAGGCCAGCGTGGTGACCGACGCCCGTCGACCCCGCGGGCGGGCGGACTGGCCGGAAGTCGGCATCTTCGCCCAGCGGGGGCGGGTAAGGCCGAACCGGATTGGCGTGTCAACGTGTGAGATCGAGTCTGTTGACGGCACCGTCATCGTCGTGCGAGGGCTTGACGCCATCGATGGTTCGCCGGTGCTCGACATCAAGCCGCACATGTCGGGTTTCCATCCCCGCTCGCCGATCGTCGAGCCGAGCTGGGCCGTGGAGATCATGTCGGAGTACTGGTAAGGCGGGCTCTGGTATCCGCCGCTACCTCACCTTGCTGCCGAACCGGACCCGTTCTGAGTCGCCCCGAGTCGGTCCGAGTCGCCCCGGGCCGTTGCGGGTCGCCCCGAGTCGCCGAGGCGCTCCGGCCGACGGGCTCGGCGCCGGGTGTCCCCGGCCCCGACTCAGACGATGACCGAGCGGACCACCTCGCCGGCGGTCATGGCGCGGAACGCCTCGTTGATGTCGTCGAGGGGCAGGGTGCGGGTGATCATGTTCGCGAGGTCGAGGCGACCGTTCTCCACGAAGCCGCCCAGGCGGGGGAAGTCCCGCCGCACCTGCGCCGACCCGTAGACGCACCCGAGGAGACGCTTCTCCGACAGCACGAGCGGGAAGCTCGGCACGGTGATGATCTCCGTGAAGTGCGAGACGCCCACGGCCACCGCGGCGCCACCGGAGCGGGCCATGTCGAAGGCCTGGGCCACCGTGGCGGGCAGGCCGATCACCTCGAACGCGTAGTCCACGCCGCGCCCGCCGGTGAGCGCCTTCACCTGCTCGACCGGGTCGCCGTCGCCGGGGTCCACCGCGTGGGTCGCGCCGAGACCGAGCGCCGCCTCGCGCTTGAGGGCGACCGGGTCCACGGCGATGATCACCGAGGCGCCGGCGATGCGGGCGCCCTGGATGACCGACTGGCCCACGCCACCGCAGCCGATGACGGCCACGGTGTCGCCGGGCTGCACCTTGGCGGTGTTCAGGGCGGCCCCGACGCCGGTGGTCACGCCGCAGCCCACGAGGGCGAGCTGCGCGTCGGGGACGTCGGTCTCGATCTTGACGAGCGACATCTCGTCGCAGGTCATGTACTCGGCGAAGGTGCCCAGGCCGGTCATGGTCATGAGCGGCGTGCCGTCGGCCCGGACGGCCCGGGGTGAGCCCATCACGGTGTAGGTGTTGTCGCAGAGGTGCGACTCGTCGCGCAGGCAGTGCCAGCACACGCCGCAGGCCGGGATGAACGAGCCGATCACCCGGTCGCCGACGGCGAGGCCCTTGACCTCGGCGCCCACGGCCTCGACGATGCCGGCCCCCTCGTGCCCGAGGATGGCGGGCGGCGGCATCGGCAGCGCGCCGCTGATCACGTGGAGGTCGGAGTGGCACACCCCGCTCGCGGTGATGCGGACCACGACGTCCCGGGGACCGGGATCGGTCGGCGTGACGTCCTCCACCGACATGGGACCGTTCGGCTCGACGAAGATGGCAGCGCGCACGGGGGCTCCTCTGGATTCGGTGGTGGATTCGGTGGCGGACTCGGGGGTGGGTCAGGGGGCGGGTCCGGAAGGGGCTTGGCGGACGCCCGGACGTTATCGCACGGTCACCGGGCGCCCATGCCCGCCGGGACCGGCCAGGGGTGGACGGCCAGGCCGGGGGTGGGGAGGCCGGGGAACGCCACCACGGCGCCCGGCACCCCCTGGGTCACGAACAGGGTCCGGCCGTCGGCCCCGCCGAAGCAGCAGTTCGTGACCAGGCCCGACCCGGGGACCTCGAGCCGGTCGACCTCGGTCCCGTCGGGCTCGAGCACCCGGACCGCGTGCTCCCCGGTGCAGCAGACGTAGATCCGGCCGTCGGCGTCGAGGGCCAGGCCGTCGCCGCTGGCCGACCCGAGGGTGGGGACGATCCACTCGCGCGACCCGTCGGTGGGGTCGAGCCGCACGAGGCCGGGGCCCTCGACCACCACCAGGGTGCCGCCGGGCTCCCGGGCGATGCCGTTGCAGTAGGCGAACCCGGCGGCCACGGTGCGCACCGCGCCGTCGGGAGCCACCGCGTGCACCCGGCCCCGGGGCTCGGGCGGCGGGGGGTGGTGGGGCGGATCGGTGAAGTAGAGGGTCCCGTCGGGCGCGGCGGTGAGGTCGTTGGGGGCGAGGAAGCCGACGTCGGCGAGGAACGTGACGGTGCCGTCGGGGGCGACGCGCTGGAGCCCCGGGGTGACGGGTCGGTACGGCGGCATCCCGTCGAGGTCGAGGCCGGGCACCGCCGTGAGGCCCGAGAAGTCGATGCCCCCGTTCTGGGTCACGACGAAGCCGCCGTCGGTGGTCGGGGCCGCGGCGTTGGCGCCACCACCGACCACCGCCACCGGCGTGCAGTCGCCGGTCGCGGGGTCGGCCCGGAGCAGCGATCCGTCGGGCACGCTCGTGAACACGAGGGTGCCGTCGGCGCACCACACGGGGCCTTCGGGGAACCGCACCCGGGGAACGACGACGACGCACTCGGTCACGGCGGCACCGTACCGCGGGGCCGCACGGCCGCGGGGCAGGCTCTAGTGTCCGGCCCGTGACCGGGACGGCGCCGTGACCACCCCTGCCACCCGCATCCTCGTCGTGCGCCACGGGCAGTCGACCTGGAACGCCGTGGGGCGCTGGCAGGGCCAGGCCGACCCGCCCCTCACCCCGCACGGCATCGAGCAGGCCGAGCGGGCCGCGGCGGCGCTGGAGCCGGTGGTCGCGGTGTGGGCGTCGGACCTCGAGCGCGCCGCGCACACGGCCCGCATCCTGGCCGCGCCCCGTGACCTCGCGGTCACGACCGACGCCCGCATGCGGGAGCGGGCCGCCGGCCCGTGGACCGGCCTCACCCGCGACGAGATCGAGGCGCAGTACCCCGGGTGGCTCGACGACGGCCGGCGCCCGCCCGGGTACGAGACCGACGACGACATCGCGGCGCGGGCGTTCGGCGCACTGCACGAGTTCGCCGCCGCGCTCGACGGTGCGACCGGCGTGGTGGTCAGCCACGGTGGGGTGATCCTCACGGTGGAGCGGCGCCACGGGATCGCGCGGACCCCGATCCACAACCTGGAGGCGCGCTGGCTCGTGCTCGACCCGGGGGCACCCACCGGCTTCACGCCCGGGCCCCGGGTGACCCTCCTGTAGACTCGCGGGCTCGTTCGATCTGGAGAAGCACGTGGCGGACAGCCCTCCGGTCCCCCCCGAGGTCCACCCCGAGGTCCACCCCGAACTGGCCGGGGAGCAGGCCTACATCGACGCGGCGTACGCCCGGCTCGACGCCATGCGGGCGGCGGCGGCGGCGGTGTCGGCGGGCTTCGCCGAGGTCGGGGCCGGCGGCCCCCATCAGGCCCGGCTCGAGCGCGACGTCGCCGACTCGGTGACCCGGCGCCGCCTCGCCGCCCTCGACATCGGCGACGCGCCCCTCGTCTTCGGGCGCCTCGACCGGGCCGACGTGCCCGACCCGGTCGAGCGCTGCCTCTACATCGGCCGGATCGCCGTGAACGACGAGGCCCAGGACCCGCTCGTGGTGGACTGGCGGGCCCCGGTGGCCGAGCCCTTCTACCGCGCGACCCCGGTGGCGCCCATGGGGGTGGTCCGCCGCCGGCACTTCCTCACCCGCCACGGCCGGGGCCGCGACCTCGTCGGCATCGACGACGAGGTCTTCGACCGCGACGCCGCCGCGGCCGAAGGACTGGCGTCGGTCGGCGAGGCCGCGCTGCTCGCCGCGCTCGACCGGGCCCGCACCGGGCGCATGGGCGACATCGTCGCCACGATCCAGATCGAGCAGGACGAGGCCATCCGGGCCGACCTCGCCGGGGTGCTGATCGTCAGCGGCGGTCCGGGCACCGGCAAGACCGCGGTCGCGCTCCACCGGGCCGCCTACCTCCTCTACACCCACCGCAAGCGGCTCGGGAGCCGGGGCGTGCTCCTCGTGGGGCCGAGCCCGATCTTCCTGCGCTACATCGACCAGGTCCTGCCCGCCCTGGGGGAGGACGAGGTCCAGCTCGCCACGCCGGCCGGGCTCAAGCCCCAGTTCCGGGTGCGGGCCGTCGACCCCGACGAGGTCGCCGCGGTGAAGGGCGATGCCCGCATGGCCCGGGTCGTGGAGCGCGCGCTGCGCGACCGGGAGCACGTGCTGCCCCGCGACGTTGCGTTCGGGCTCGACGACGTCGTGCTGCGCCTCACCCGCCGCGACTCGCGCCGGGTGGTCGAGCGGGCGCAGAGACGGCGCGGCACCCACAACGAGAAGCGGCCGGGCGTCGTGCGCCACGTGACCGACCTGCTCGCCGCCCAGTACCGCCGGGCGCTCGGCGCCGCCGCGCCCGACGACACCGACTGGGACCGCGAGGTCGCGGCGCGGATCCGGCGTGTTCCCGAGGTGCGCATCGCCCTCGAGCGCATGTGGCCGGTGCTGTCGGGTGCCGAGCTCGTCCACGACCTGTTCAGCTTCGAGGCGCTGGTGCGGTCGGCGGCCGACGGCATCCTCAAGCGGTCGGAGATGGCCGGGCTCGTGCGGCCCCGCTCGGCCGACGTCCGCGAGGTGGCGTGGACCGAGGCCGACCTGGCCCTGATCGACGAGGCCGACGCCCTGCTCGGACCCCCCGAGTCGGCCCGGCCCCGGCGGCGGCGCACCCGCCGCTCGGGCCTCGACGACGCCGCGTTCCGCACGGTGTCGGAGCTCGGGGTCGGGGGGTTCCTCACCGCGGACCAGCTCGCGGCGCGCTACGGCGGTGCGGCCGCGGGGCCGGTCGACGAGTCGGGCGAGGGGCGCACCTTCGGCCACGTGCTCGTCGACGAGGCCCAGGACCTCTCCCCCATGCAGTGGCGCATGATCGCCCGCCGGTGCCCCTCGGGGTCGATGACCCTGGTCGGCGACTTCGGGCAGGCCAGCCGGCCCGGGTCGGCGTCGGGGTGGAACGAGGTCCTCGGCCTGGTCCCCACCCACGCCGGGGCCCGCAACGTGGCGCTCAGCGTGAACTACCGCACCCCGCTCGAGATCATGACCGTGGCGGCCCGCGTGCTGGCCGCAGCGTCGCCCGACATCGACGCCTCCGAGTCGGTGCGCGCCACCGGTCGGGCTCCCGAGTTCGTCACCGTGCCCGCCGCCGGGCTCCTGGCCGAGGTGGTCACGCGCGCCCGCGCCGCGGTCGCCGGTCCCGGTACCAAGGCGGTGATCGCGCCGCCCGACCTCCACGCCGACCTCGTCGACGCCCTCGCCGACGTCGGGGCCGCGGCCGGGACCGCCGAGGCCATCGACGCGCCGATCGCGGTGCTCGACCCCGTGGCGGCCAAGGGCCTCGAGTTCGACGCGGTCGTCGTGGTGGAGCCGATCCGCCTGGTGGACCCCGGGCCCCGGGGCCTGCGGCTGCTCTACGTGACCCTGACCCGGGCCACCCAGCAGCTCACCGTGGTGCACGCGGCCCCGCTGCCCGACTCGCTGCGCCCCCTCGGCCCCGACGACCTCGACCCGCACCCGTGGCCGACCCAGGCCAGCCTGTTCCCCGCCCCGGAGGCCCCGGCATGAGCACCCCCGACCAGGATCTCCACGCCCTCGACGTCGCCTGGGACGTCGAGCGGATCATCGCGGTCGCCAAGGCCACGGGGCACAGCCGGATGCCGCTGTACGAGCGCGAACTCGACGAAGTCCGCGGCGTATTGCACGTCAAGCAGCTCGTCGGCCACACCGAGGGGCTCGATCGCGACAGCCTGATCCGACTGGCGCGCGAGCCGCTGTTCGTGTCGGAGAGCCTGCTGATCCACGACCTGCTCGCGCGCTTCAAAGAGGAGCGGGTTCACCTCGCGATCGTGGTCGACGACGGCGGGCAGACCGTCGGCGTCGTCACCCTCGAGGACGTGCTCGAGCAGATCGTCGGGCAGATCTTCGACGAGACCGACAAGGCGCCGCGCTCGCCCGCCACCTCCACGAGCGACGGGGTGGTGTTCGTCGACGGCCAAGACAGTCTCCGGCGGATCGAGGAGACGTTCGACGTCGAGTTCGACGAGTTCGACGGCGTGCAGTCGATCGGCGACCTGCTCACGCAACTCGCGGGGCAGATGCCGATCGCCGGCTCGATCTTCGTCTACGAGGGGCTGCGCTTCAAAGTGCTGGCCGCCAACGCCAAGAAGATCATCCGCGTCAGCGTCGAGTCGCTCGACCTCGACGACGACGACGACGGCCCGAGCCTCGCGGTGTAGGCCAGCGCTGGCTCGGCGCGAACGGACTCAGACCTGCGGCGCAGCCACGGCCGCGGGCCCGAGC
>Ga0172372_10007899_pt1 | contig 14203 bp, 21 predicted proteins | sample LakKiv5m_2_FD_114544 | JGI IMG/M metagenome (GOLD analysis project Ga0172372, IMG submission 114544) | Freshwater microbial communities from Kabuno Bay, South-Kivu, Congo - kab_092012_9.5m | ecosystem: Environmental > Aquatic > Freshwater > Lake | place: Democratic Republic of the Congo...
ATATAAAACATTTACACCCAAACGAGACCACGGTAGGGAAATTTTTTGATGCAACAGTTCAAGATGGGGAAAGATATTATGCAAAGTGGAACACGACAAGCCGATTCTGATGCTTGCAAATAAACAAGGGTTTGGTAATGTTTGATTTATTACTGATGGGAGAAAACATGATGGTAACAATCACACTTTTAACACTAATCGCATTAACTTTGATTCTTGGTGTTGTAAATTATTGGGCGCATAAAGATGATGAGTTTAGTGAAATTAAAGATTGGGAAAAATTCAAACACATCTTCGACAAGTAGTTAATAATGAAATTTATTGAACTATTTGCTGGTATTGGTGCATTCAGATTAGGTTTAGAAAGAACAGGTCACGAATGTGTTTGGGCTAATGAATGGTTAGAGAAGCCAAGGAGAATATATGAACGAAACTTCGGAGAACAACCAGATGCCAGAGACATTAGAGATGTTCGACCTGACGACCTACCAGAAGCCGATTTACTTTGTGGAGGATTTCCTTGCGCCACTTTTAGTGTTGCTGGAAAACGCACAGGATTCAGTTTGGAAGACACAAGAGGCACACTTGCTTTTGAAATGTTTAGGCTCGCTAAAGATAAACGAATACCGTACATCCTTTTTGAGAATGTCAAAGGATTACTCAACCATGATTCAGGAAGAACCTTCCAAATCATCCTTGGAGTCTTGGATGACATGGGGTATGACAGTCAATGGGAATTGCTTGACAGCCAAAACTTTGGAGTCCCTCAACACAGAGAACGCATCTTCCTTATCGCAAATCTTAGAGGAAAACCCAGACCAAAAGTATTTCCTATCGGAAGAACAAACACAAAAAATGTTGAACAGGCAGAAGAAAATCAAATTAAAGTTTCACAATGGAGACGAGGGTATTTCAGAGATTACAAATCAAACGGAGTTCCCACTTTAACAGCGAATATGGGAACAGGTGGACATAATGTTCCATTTGTTACAGGTCGTAAACCAAAAGAAATAGATGTTTTTCCAACAATTGATGGACATTATTGGAAAGGTATCCAAAACAACCAAGGTCGTGGAGCAGTTAAATCCGTTAAAGCAGTTATGGATGTACAAAGATTAAATAAATCACCTAATGGTCGGATGATAAAAAACCATGATGAACCAAGTTACACAATCACAGCGCAAGACAGGCACGGAGTTCAAATTGATACAGATAATGAAACAAGGATTCGTAAACTTACACCACTTGAATGTGAAAGATTACAAGGTTTACCTGATGGTTGGACAGAATTTTATTCTGATGGAACTAAAGTGTCTGATTCTGAAAGATATGAAAGATGTGGTAGAACTATAACCATTCCAGTTGTTGAAGCGATAGGGAGAAAATTGCATGAGTTCTGGTAAAGAATTTTCATTTGATACGATTCAAGATTTTGATGACCATATTGCTAAATCAATAGCAAACTATGATTTGTTAGCAGATGCGATAAGAAACATTGTTGATTATTTTCTTGTCGAGGATACAGCACTTGTTGATTTAGGTTGCTCAACAGGTGAATTATTGAAATCTATTAAACATAAAGGTAGAAAAATTGGTATAGATAAATCTTCCAATCTTTTACCAGCAAATACTGATAGTGCAGAATTTTTTAATCAAGATATTACTTTGATGAAAGATTTACCTAAATCTAGTGTCGTGTTATCTATTTTTACTTTGCAGTTCATTGATAGGGATAAGAGACAAGATGTTGTTAAGAAGATTTATGATTCTTTAATTGATGGTGGTGTTTTTATTTGGGCAGAGAAAACTATTTGTCCTCAAGGTAAGTTCCAAGAGATTATGAATTTTTCACATTATGATTACAAGTTGAAAACTTTTAGTGCTAAAGAAATTCTTGATAAAGAAAAGGATTTGAGAAGGTTGATGCGGTTGAATACGACTAGGGAGAATATGGATTTGGCTGATAAGGCTGGGTTTTCTCAAAAGCAGATTTTTTGGAAGTTCTATAATTTTGAATGTTGGATGCTTGTTAAGTAGTTAAGCAATTATTGTTAGCAGTACAACTATTAGTACATAGCCACTTATGGTGGCGATTCCTTTGATTGTTTCCATGGTTCTCCTCGTACACTAGGCTATCGAATCCGATAGGGAAGTGTGTTAGGCACACCGACCCCCTTACTTGCATACTATACAGGGGTTTAGTATAATAAAAGTGTAGGGAAAGGGGTCAGGTTGAAAAGATATGAAAAACTTGGCTTGTGCCAGAGAAAACATTCAGTAAATGTCATAAAGAAAAACTTGAAAGAATATTTTCAAGAACACGCTTCAGGTGAGGAATTAGAAGGTTTAATTGCCGAGGCTTTGCAAGAGTGTTATCAAGATAGAAAGTCAGCATGTGATTGGGCATATTGTGTCAAATAAGGAGGCAATAATGGAAAACATTTGGTGTTGTGGCAGTTGTGGTGATTCATTCAGTAAAGACGAAGGAATAGTTACTCAAGATAGTGAAACCCATTTTTCCTTTACATGTTTCGGATGCCGTACCATTTGTAAAAATTGTTATTACATTCAATCAGACCCTACCTTGAATTGTTGTCAGGCATGTAGCGCACCAAAAGAAAGTTTGACCGCATTAAAAAACTTGCCACCAATTTCATATAAAAAAGAATTTGACCCATTATTTAGTTGGTAGGTGCTTGACAACTAAACTAGGGTTTAGTACTATGGAATTGAAAGGGAGGCAAAATGTCAGACAAGTTAATTGAAAGAATCAATCAGTACACAGAACATCTTCAATACCTTTCCTTCGAGCAACACTATCGTTGGAAAGCAAACTACGAAGAACTACAAAACAAATCAGAAGACGAACTTCTTGATTTCACAATCAAAACTTACGAAGAAGACTACTTCGAACTACAAGATAACCCAAAGTTCATCAGAATAGTTCGCAAAGATAAATACAGCAATGGTGGTTCAGCACATGCTTTCGTTGAGAAATCAACAGGAAAGTTAGTTAAAACAGCGAGTTGGAAATCGCCAGCAAAGAAATCAAATGGCGAACTTCAATCAAAATACAACTTGTTAGATGATGACTCATTCGAGTTGTTAATCGAACAAGCCGACATTTATGGAGGTCACTTATATGTACGATAAAGCAATCAAAATATCTTGGAAAGCATTCAGCGACCCAGATAGAGAAAAAGGTGGTCGTAAAGTGTTTCCAGTTGAATCATTAACATTCAACGCTGAAGGACTATTCGATGATTTGAGCGATTTTCAAATTTGCGAAAAAGTTTTTCAAGACACAAATTTTTATGGTGGCAAAGTTTGGGAAAAGATTAAAGATAATCTTCCTCAAGAACGAAGCCACACAGCATTATCAATCGGTGACGAAGTAACAATCTATGACTTCACCGAGGACAGAAAAACAAAAATCTATCGTTGTTCAGAAGTAGGATTCACTTTGGTTGATGTTATCTGGGAATTGAATCCTCGTAAAAAGAAATTACAGGAGGTGTGACATGGATTTAGTTTTCACTCCGTTAGAAACATGGTTGATGTTTGGCTGGTTCTTCTTCATCCTTTGGAGATTAGTGAAGAAGATAGGCTAAATGCTTGACAATAAACTTTAGTTTAATAAAATAAAAATATACGAAGGGAGATAAAGATAAAAACAGATAAAAATTTGATGTATGAACATTCTGATAAATTTTCAGAAATTAACAAGGCTAATCCTTTTTTTTCAGAGGATTTGAACAACAATCTTGTTTGTCCATCTTGTGATTTCAAAATAGTCCACAAAAAATATACCTCATTTATCGAAACTTTTAATGAGGTTATTATTCACATGCTTGACACACATAGTAAAGAGCAGTAGGTATTTGACACTAAACCCCAGTTTGGTATAATAGAAGTAGAGGGAAGGGAGACCCAAGAATGGCAACATTAGTAATCAAAAGGGCTTCAGTAGATGAAATTTATCGTGAAGCATATTCAGCAGGATTAAAAGCAGGTCATGAAGTCAAAGTAACCCCAATGATTGTGGGCGAAGAAACTTCACCATTCAGCAACATCATTGACGAAACTAAACCAACATATTTTGTTGAAGGTGGCGTTTGTGGTTTTGCTTGGGTAAAGATTCGACCAGCGAGAGGTAAGTTTGTTCAATTCTTAAAAGATAAAGGAGTTGGATACAAAAATAGTTACGAAGGTGGCTATGACTTATCTTGCCGTGAGTTCGGACAATCTTTAACACGCAAAGAAGCATTCGTTCAAGCGTTTGCAAAAGTATTACGCGAATACGGAATTGATGCTCAAGGTCAATCACGAATTGACTAATTAAATCGTCTCCCCATGCTTTCTGGCGAGGGTATGGGGATGACACTTAGTATAAGGGAGAAAAAATGTCAGAAACAGGAATTTGTGTTGAATGCAAAGAAGAAGACCATTATGGTATCTATGGATATTTTGATAGTCTTTACTATTGTCAAAATTGTTTCCAATCCAATTTAGAACAACCATCAACAATTTATCGAGCATACAAAGACTCTGTACAAAAACAAATTTTTACAGACATTTTTGCTCAAACTGAAGATGGAGATGAAACTTACGATTGGTTCGATACTATTTTGAAAGATACAGCAAAGTCGCCATTGAATTATGTTAAAACAGATTCTTGGCGTGGATACTACGATTCAAGTAAAGGATTTAATCTTGAATCTTTAGCATCTGGTTGGACAACAGGTTGGGCTGACGAATATCATCAAAGAAAACTTGATTTCAATAATTTTGCTGAAAAATTGTTATCTTAAGAAATCGAAAGCCCTTATGAAATCTTTATTCTGGTTGAACCAACATCAAATGTGTTTTCGACAGCAGTTGATGTTTTAGTGAAAGAGAAGGATAAAGAAAAGATTGAAGAGTGGCTTTCTAGCGAGGGCTACGATATTTCAAGAATCCAACACGCTTTATCCTAAATCCAAAAAGTATCTGGGGTTTAGTGCTAAAATTACTTAAACCCCAGTAAAAACTGGATAGGGAAGGAGACCCCTATGAAACTATCTGGGCTAAATAGTACAGATAGAGAACAAGCATTAAAAAATGCTGTTGCAGTCCTCAAATCTAAAAAACCACGCATTACTGATGAAGAAGCAGTTTCCATTGCACACGATATGCTCGTTGCATCAGTTCCGTCAATCTGCGCTGGAGCAATCCAGAAGATTGCAGAATCCGAACAAGACTACATTAGGCGTAGTCAGTTATGGAATAAAGCAACCGTAAGTAGAACCGACAATGCGAAAGAGGATAAATAACTTTTGCGTTCAATCGCTACTGGCTTAGCGATATGGTTGGGCGTAATCGGTTTTACCCAGATTTTTTGGGAAAAGCCACAACCTGAACCTATCGTTCCCATTTACGCATATAATCCTAATTTACTCAAGCATGCCCGAAACTTTGAGCAAGCAAACCATCCAAACAGGAGTCGCTCCTATGCTCGGATACTTATGCGTGAGTTCAATTGGGACAATAAACAATTTGAGTGCCTAAACAAATTGTGGGAAAGAGAATCAAACTGGAAGCATACGGCAGACAATCCAAAATCTTCTGCTTATGGCATTCCACAAGCCCTTCCGGGGTCTAAAATGGCTAGTGAGGGTTCTGATTGGGAAACCAATCCTAAAACTCAAATTCGGTGGGGATTGAGATATATTTCCCAGCGATATGAAAACCCCTGCAATGCTTGGAATTTTTTCCAAAGGAAAAATTACTATTAGATAAATGATTGATGGAGGTCGTAATGAACCATCGTGCAAACATTCGTGAGTTCAATAGACTTGCCACCATCATAACTAAAGACATAACAGATTTACCTGATGAACAATTAAATGAATTAAAAACTATTGCACAAAAATTTTATCTACATTTAGAATTTGAAAACTCTTACAGAATGTCCTTGCAAAAAGTCGAAGAACCAGTATTGTTGGCGACATGAGTTCTGAAGAAGAAAACAAAGTACCTAGTGCTAAACCAATTGAAGATGCGATAGCAGAACTAGGTCGTGCAGCGTTTCAACAACCAGCGATTTGTACAGGTTGGGTACTTGTATCCGAATGGTTCGGTGGCGAGAACGAATATTGGATTATGGCTATTCATGACGAAAATTCACCACCTTGGAGACATTCAGGGATGCTTGACTATGCAATCAATCGTGTAGCAGATGAAATTGACACATATTTAGGAGAAGGGGTTGATGAAGATGACGAAGAAGAAGATGACTAAACAAGAGCGTGACGAAATATTGAAACAATTGCATGAAGATAATGATGCAAAGATTGAAAAACTGATAGAAGAACGATTTCCTTACATGAAAATAAGAATGGAAAGACCAAGGGAAACGCCAAAACCATGAACCAAGAAAAATATACCCCAGTTAAACTACACTTAGCCAAATGGCGAGACCAAAAAAACCTAAACCAAAATATAGTAATCCTGTTTTCTTATCGCTCGCCCCTTGTCGGAATGCAAATCCGAAACTCTTTGATGCTATCACTATACAAACAGCGCAAGAAGCATTAGATTATTGTCGAGGTTGCAATCTTTGGGATGATTGTTCTCACTATGTAAGACCTTCAACATCTTATTACGATGGTGTTGCAGCAGGTGCAGTTTGGGAAAATGGTAAACGAATTGCACAACTAATTAGGAAGAAACCTAAAAAGGAGTAACATGTCGGTCTACGAAGTTCCAAACTTCCAAGACCCTCCTTGTTCTTTCACAGACCCCGAAATATTTTTTGCTAGTGAATTGCCGGGTGTTTCTGTTGTTGAAAATTATCGTCAAGCAAGAAAAATTTGTATGGGATGCAAATATCGTGAACCTTGTGCAGAGTATGGTTTGCATAATCGTGTCAAAGGTGTTTGGGGTGGACTTTCTGACCAAGAACGCGAATTGATTAGGAAACTCCGTAACATCATACCTAAACCTCTTGACCTAGGTACTATACTGATTTCCAAAGCAACACCTAAATCACAAAAAAAGATGAAAAAACAGAGGGAGAAAACAAAATGAGTACAGCAATCACTATTGTTGGAAATCTTGCTAAAGACCCAGAAATGGTTGTGAAAGAAAACTTTCGTTTAGCAAAACTTACCGTGATGACATCTAAATCTAAAAAAAATTCTGATGGCACATGGTCAAATGAAGGCACAACAGCATGGTCTTGCACAGCGTTCGATAAGTTGGCGAGCAATATTCAATCTAGTTTGAAGAAGGGCGACCCAGTTATCGTTATTGGTGAAGTTGCCTACAATTCTTGGACAGATAAAGATGGTAAACCTGCTGGTCGTATGGAAGTAACGATTAAAGAAATTGGTATGTCTTTGAAACGATTCGCAGTTGATGCTCATAGGGCTGAAGTTGTTAATCAAAAGTCTGACCCTTGGGAAACACCAAAGGAAGACACTTGGGTATCTGGAGTTCCTTTCTAAACCCTAGTTTGGTATAGTTAGGTTTGACAAGGGTGATGACCCAACGGTAACCCCTTTCACCGAGTGGAAGACTCTAAGCCCTTGTCACCTAAGAGTCGGGAGAACTAATGGGAACAATTAAATGTTTATATTGTCCAATGATTCTGGATACAGAAATCAGAGCAGACAACAAAACTTATATCGTGCAAAACGATTTTGAACACTTACAAGAACATTTATATCCAGACCATAAAGAAATAAGAGAAAACGAAGAAGCAATTGAAAGAATAGAAAACTTTATCTAAAATTCATTACTGGGGTTGATATACACTTAATCCCAGTATAATTTTTAAGATGGAGAACCAAAATTCTAGTGTAAATTTTGTAACTCTCGATGATGCAGCAGTAATGATGCACGAACTTTTTTTATCATTACAGAAGGCTGGATTCTCGGAGACACAAGCATTACGCTTAGTTTTGGGTTTATCAAGAGACTAGAGGTTTAAGTGGCAAAACCAGATTTATCAGAGTTTGGTTCAACAGGGTTAAAACACTCTGGTGGCACAGTATTTGAAGAATTTTTAACTAACCTTCGTGGCAGACAAGGCGCACGAATTTATCGTGAAATGTCTGATAATGACCCAACAATCGGTTCAATACTTTACGCAATAGAAAAAGTTATTCTTCGCCTCGAATGGAGAGTAGACCCATTCAAAGACAATTCTCAAGATGGTCAAACTAATCCTGCTGACCAAGAAGTCGCAGAGTTCGTTTACTCATGTTTGAACGACATGTCAGATTCTTGGGATGCAACACTCACACAAATTTTATCAATGCTTATTTACGGATATTCATATCACGAAATTGTTTACAAAATCCGTGGTGGAGATTCCAAAGACCCTAAACGCAGGTCAAGATACAACGACAACAAAATAGGTTGGCGCAAGTTCGGTATTCGTGGACAAGAAACACTTTGGCAATGGATGTTTGATGCAGAAGGTGGCATCCAAGGCATGATTCAATCAGACCCTTCAGCATCAATCAACATAAGACCAATACCTATCGAAAAAAGTTTACTATTCAGAGTTAAGATTGACAAAAATAATCCAGAAGGTCGCTCACTTTTAAGAAACGCATATCGCCCTTGGTACTACAAGCATCGCATTGAAGAAATCGAAGCAGTTGGTATTGAAAGAGATTTAGCAGGATTACCAATCGCATATATTCCACCAGAATATTTATCATCAACAGCATCAGCAGACCAAGTAACATTCCGTAACGCTATCGAAACGATTGTGCAGAATGTTAAGCGTAACGAACAAGAAGGAATCGTTATGCCTTTAATGTATGACGAATCTGGTCACAAAATGTTTGAGTTGAATCTTTTATCAACAGGTGGTCAAAGACAATTTGATACAGATAAAATTATTCAAAGATACGACCAAAGAATCGCAATGTCAGTTCTTTCAGATTTCATTCTTCTAGGTCATGACCGTGTTGGTTCTTATTCTCTTGGCACAGCGAAAATGGATTTATGGTCAATGGCAGTTGATGCTATCGCTAACTCTATTGCAGAAGTTGTAAACCAGTATGCTATTCCAAGATTATTGAAACTTAATGGTATGGATACAGACAGAATGCCAGTATTAACTTATGGTGAAGTTGCACATATTGATTTAACAGAAATCGCAGATTATGTTTCCAAGTTAGCAAACTCTGGTCTAATCATGACTGACCCTAACCTTGAGAACTATTTGCGTGAACTTGGTGGTCTTCCACCTGCTGACATGAATAATGCACAAGCAATGGGTGTTGTGCCAACGAATAACAAATATTTGACACAAGATGAACAAGCCTTGATAGATGAAATGGCTAACGAAGGGAATACGGCTTCGCCTACGGAAGATGTTGAATAATGATTCATACATCCAAAATAGTTAAAGCCGAGAAACTTACACCTGAAGAGATAGCGTTAGCATCCGTTATTCAGAGAGCAGTTAATTCTGCTTGGCAAAGAGTTGATGAGAAACAACTTGCTCGCGCTTTGCGTGACTTGAACGCTACACAAATAAATCAGATTGTTGATTCTTTATCTATTCGTGTTTCTGATAGGGCGATGATAAATCAGATTCGTAACGCTGTTGCCTCAACAGTTGGCGAGGCATCAAAAAATATTCGTGCTGTTTTGCGTGGACAAAATCGTAATCTTCCAAGACAAGTTAATCCACTTAATGCTGGCGAGTTCATTAACCTTGACCCAACAAATCTTCCCTCGTATCTTCGACCAACATTAACAAATTTTAATTTCAATTACACAGACCCGAGAGCATTATTGTGGGCAACAACTAGAGCAGGACAAATAGTTACAGCAGTTGATAATTCGACAAGGGACTCTATTCGACAAATCATTGCTCGTTCTTTCCAAGACCAGATAACAGTTCGTGAGACAGCGAAAGTTTTGCGTAATGTTGTTGGTTTGCATCCTCGCTGGGCTAACGCAGTTTACGATTATCGTGACAGATTGATAACACAATATGAAGATGAAGGTTTAACAACATCTAGGGCAACAACTAGGGCTGATGAAATGTCTGCCAAATATCGAACAAGTCTTGTTCGTGCTAGAGCATCAATGATTGCTCGTACAGAAATCCAGTTGGCACAAAATCAAGGAAGATATTTAGGTTGGACACAAGCATACGAAACAGGTTTACTTGATGGCACTTCAACAAAGATGTGGCTTACTGCTGCATACGATGTTTGTGAGGATTGTCAAGAGTTGAATGGTCAAATTGTTAATTGGAATGCGCCTTTCACTAATGGAACACTTATGCCTCCAGCGCATCCTAATTGTCGTTGTACTTCTGTTTTGATTCCTCCTGACAGGGGAACAGTTTCACCTCAAGAACTTGAAGATGAGTTTGTGGAGACTAATTGATGAGTGTGAAGATTCGTTTCCAACCCGGTCTTAAACCAATAATTCAAAAACATGAAACACACGACCAAAGTACGCATGGTTCTTGGGCTGGAACAAAAAACGAATTATCAGATGACGATTACAAAGATATTGTTTACAATGCAAAAACTGTTGAGCAAGCATACACCACTATTGCTACACGCTTAGGTAAAAACATGAAAGCGAAAGAGGCTGAATTATCAGAAGATGAAATAAATGTTTATCGTGGGGTTACAAATGTAGAACGAGATACAAAAAGATTATTGGATGGGAAAATCAGATTTCAAGAATTTCAAACATGGGGACAAGGTATTTATGTTGACCCAACAAAAGAACGAGCCTCTGATTATGGAACAGTTCTTAGTCTTAAATTAGATAAAAATGCCAAAATTCTTAAAGGCGAGGCAAAATGGAATGAAGCCGTAAATGTTAGATGGCAAAATGAGAATGCCAGAGTTCCAAATTCATGGACTTCTGATTTTGTTGACATGAATCGTATAAAAATGAATATAAACGACATGGGCTATCCAAATTATTCTGTTTCGGACCTTAAAAATTTATATTGGGCTTCAAAGGGTTATGACGGATTTTCGCCTCATGGTGGAGAAATGGTTTTATTTAATGGTGGTGTTCTTACCTTAAATAAAAACAAAATTCAAAAGCATCAACAGCATGACCAGAGTACCCATGGAAACTGGGCTGGTGGTGGTTCTTCAACACTTGATGAAATGCCATACAAGTGGAAACCAAAATTAGATAAGGTTGAGCCATTCAAGTGGTTTCAAACCAGTTCAGTAGATGAAGAGACTGAAAAAAAAGAACGACAGAAAGCAGTTGAAATTTTTCAAAAAGTTGCTGAAGAACCTGTTTCAATTCGTACTTATCCTCAAGATTTTGAAGATATTGTTCGAGATGGAGGATTTAGAACATTTCAAGAACTTATTTCAGAAGAAGTTGATGGGCGTATTACAGACGCAGGAGGTTTTTACTGGCGTGGAAAAAAATATCTGGAAGGAAGAAATGAATTAGAACATGGTAAGTGGGGAGTACCCGAAGACCAAGGTGTAATTTATGGTTATATGGATACTAATTATCAAGAACATGTTCCAGATGTTGAAGGTTATGGTGGTATAAAAATTACTTTGAAAGATTTTGTTAAGGGTCGTACAACTTTTACTGCTGGTGATAGTTTGAATAATAAAAGAGTTCCAGTTTTAGTAAAGGATGCTCTTCGAGGTGATTTGGGTGAAGATGTTTTGATGTCAGCAGGTGGAAAATATTTCAAAGAACCTAAAGATGAAAAAGGTGCTTTTAGAAGAGGAAATCTTTGGTATTTGACAAATGCTAAAAATACTTCATATTTTGAAGCACAAGTTCATGGTGGAGTTAAATTAAAAGATATAAAATCTGTTACTAAAAGTAAAGAGTATCGCCTTGCCCCTGAATTATTACAAATTTTGAAAGATAATGATATTGAGGTGATTGGATGAATAATATAATTATTAAAAATCCTGTAACAGGTATTCAAGAACAATTAACTCAAGAGCAGTTCAATTCTTATATGGCTCAAACTAATGGGCGTATTTTAAGATATTTAGTTAAGGATTCTAATGTTGAAAAGCATGGCACTCACAACCAAAGCACACATGGTAACTGGGCTTCAGGTGGTGAGGGTAAAAAAGTTACAGGTTTAATTAACAAACTTTATGAAAAGAAAACACCGGGTTTTTCAATCAACATTAAAAGCAGAACCACACCTAAAACAGGCTACATGTGTTCCGAGAAAGGTTTCGAGAAACAAATCCCAGTTGAAGATTTCTATAAAAGTAGGGATGTTGCTCGTAAGTATCTTGTTGATTACATGAAACAAAATTCTGCACCTTTAAGTAAAAGAGGGGCATATTTTGGGGCTTGGGTTGAGGGTGGCAAGGTTTATCTTGATGTATCAAGAAGATATGATACAAAAAAAGCAGGTGTAGAGGCTGGTGTCTCTAACGAGCAAGAAGCAATCTATGATGTTAAAAACGATTCATTTATTTATGTAGGAGGTAAAAATGGAGAAGCAAACAAAGCCGTTGCTGATGGAAGTTCCAAAACCAGTCAATCAAATGACGGAGCAAGAATTGGAAGCGTTCGCAGACGAGATTCTGGATTCGATGGAGGAATAGAAGACGATGACTTTAATCCGTTAGAGTCTGAAACTTTAACGGTTCACACATCAAATGGTAGAACACTTGGTTTAAGACCGGGTGAGTTCGTTACAAAAAAACATCAACAACATGACCAAAGCACTCATGGTAATTGGGCAAGTTTTGGTTCTGATTCAAGTTCTTTAGCAAGAAATGGTGCTAAACAATACGCTAAACAAATAGGTTTAGACCCAGACACATCAATTGACTACAAATCTGTTGTCGCTAATCAAGCAAGAGCATCAAAGATAGCAGACGAGTACGACAAGTTACCAGATTTTGATAGAGAAGCAGTTGATGAATTTCAAACACTTGCAAGAGAAGTTAATTCACAATTTGATTTCATGACAAAGAAACTTGGTGTCAGAGTTCAATTTGTTAAAAATGACCCATACAAAAGTTCTAAAGAAATGTTCAAAGATGTTGATAAAGGTGTATTGAAAGTTTTATCAACAGAATCTACTGGTGGTCATCCAGTTTTCAGTAACGAACAAAATGACAAATTTAGAGCAGTTCACGATTTCTTTGGTCACGCAGCAACAGGTCGTGGTTTCGGTCAAGATGGTGAAGAGGCAGCATGGGTGCATCATTCTCAAATGTTTACACCTAAAGCAAGACTTGCTTTGACTACTGAAACCAGAGGACAAAATTCTTGGTATAACACTAGGAAAAATGGTTTCGCTAAACAAAAAGTTGCCTTATTACCTGTTGAGTTCGTTTCTGTTCCAAAGGTTTTTGTTAAGCATCTACCCGGTCAACATGACCAATCTGAACATGCTGGTTCTCGTAGAAGAATTGGAAGTGATACCCAAGGAACAAAACCTAAACAACCTCAAGGTGAACAAGAAGTTACTGACCCGAATGCACCTAAACCTAAACTAAAACCGGGTAGGAAACCTGATGCTTCTGGAACTCTTGAACAAAGAGCAGAGAAACTTGCTAAAGGTGAAAGAGTACAGGTTACTAAAAATGAAGCAAAACAAATCATGGATATTTTATCTAAAAGAAACGATGACCCTGATTTAACTAATTTACATGTGCAAGACACACAACTTTACGATGAAGATAATCTTGGTATTCCTAGAAATAAAATGCCACAAGTACCATCTGACACTAAAGGTATTTTCATTACCGAGATGGAGAAGCGTGGGGCTAGAGTTCAAAAAGGTGTCGCTAACCCTGCTAAGTTGCATCCAATTCAAGCAGAAATGTCTGCATCAAAAGTTGGTTTGATTATGAAAAAATTGCGTGAAAAAGGTGTAGCAACTGATGATGGTGGAAGAATAGTTATTTCTAAAGACAATTATGTGATTGACGGTCATCATCGTTGGGCTGCTGCTTCAATGCTAAGTTTTGAAAATCCTGATATTAAACTCCCAGTTATTAGAGTTGATTTGAACCATCGTGATTTAATTGATGCCACTCTTGCTTGGAATCAGGCTACTGGTATTAAACCTATTGGTATGGGTGAATCTAATAAGCCCGGTCAGATTCGTAAAGCGTGGGCAGAGTTCGATTCTATTGTTGCTAAGGCAGTTAAAGGTAAAACTGTTGTGAGATTCCAACCGGGACTGAAACCTATTATTAAACATCAA
>Ga0172372_10007901_pt1 | contig 14201 bp, 14 predicted proteins | sample LakKiv5m_2_FD_114544 | JGI IMG/M metagenome (GOLD analysis project Ga0172372, IMG submission 114544) | Freshwater microbial communities from Kabuno Bay, South-Kivu, Congo - kab_092012_9.5m | ecosystem: Environmental > Aquatic > Freshwater > Lake | place: Democratic Republic of the Congo...
AATGAGAATCGTCCTCACGAGGGAATTGAGAATTTGTCGCCAAACAATTACGCAACCAAATATGATTGGCCAATTGTTGCTCCAATTACTCGATTAACTGTTGAATAAAGCGGGGAGTTGACAGTTCATTAATTTTTGGAATTCGTTAATTTTAAAGTTAGTCTTTGGCTTGGCAGCTCTTGGTTTTTTCTTTTTTTGCATTGAGTTAATTTTAACATATTAAAAGACCTAACTTTTGTGCCTACCACTAACGACCAATTCTGTTACTGTAATATCCACCGATCAACAGGAAAATAAACAAATGAAAAAAATCGAAAATCAAGTGAAAATGGCAGAATTAGAGAGCGTTGTTCTAAGTCACGAGCAAGAGCAACTTTTTGAAAAGTTCGAAAAGAGTAATGACAGTCTTTTTATTACAGGCAAAGCTGGTACTGGCAAATCACTTTTACTTCGATATTTCAAAGCATTTACCAAGAAAAATGTAGTGGTAGTTTCACCAACTGGCGTGGCCGCACTTAATGTTGGTGGTCAAACTATCAATTCTTTGTTTCGTATTCCTCCGGCCGTTATTACAAAAGACAAGCAGCGTGATCTTAAACTCAATGCAACAACAGCAGCTTTATTAGACAAAATTGATACGGTTGTTATCGATGAAATCTCAATGGTGCGTGTTGATATGTTGGAAGCAATCGATTATTTACTGAAAAAAGCCAAAAAATCACTTTTACCTTTTGGAGGGGTGCAGATGGTGATGTTTGGTGATCTTTATCAGTTACCACCCGTGGTGACGAGCCGAGAGCTGCAAAATTACTTTGTAGAAAATTACGGTGGAGTTTATTGTTTTAATGCTGATAGTTGGAAAGCGGCTAACCCAGAAATTGTTACTTTATCTAATATTTTTCGTCAAAAAGATAGTAAATTTATCGATATGTTGAATGCAGTTCGTAGTGGCAATCCAGATGCAAGTTTATTAACTACGCTTAATGAAAGAGTCACAGTAGAAATTCCTCACGAGGGGGCTATTACTTTGGCAACTACCAATAAAACAGTCACAGAAATCAATCGTAAAAGGCTTGAGGCACTTAAAGGACCAGTTCACGAATTTAGAGCAGAAATCACTGGTCAGTTGGAAGAATCAGCTTTTCCCACCGAAGAAATTCTCAAGCTTAAAGTTGGCTCACAAATCATGATGCTCAAAAACGACAAGGATAAAAGATGGGTCAATGGCAGCTTGGGGACTATTCATGCCATCACAGACGAAGCAATTAAAGTTGATTTGGATGGCAGTATTTATACAGTTTTGCCTGAAACTTGGAGTAAGATTAATTACTTTTATGATCGAATTAATGACAAAGTTGAAGAGGAAGTTGTAAGTACTTTCAAGCAATTTCCGCTGAGGTTAGCTTGGGCGATTACAATCCATAAATCACAGGGTCAAACTTACAACAGCGTTATTATCGATTTGGGTGATGGCGCTTTTGCTCATGGCCAAACATATGTTGCTTTGAGTCGTTGCACAGCTTTGGAAACTTTATATTTAAAACGTGAAGTTAGCCAGCGCGATATTATTGTTGATCGAACGGTCGTCTCTTTTATGAATCCAACATCTGTGGAATAATTTTTTCTATGAAAGATCCTACCTTAATTGAGGAAATACAAAAATTAAATAAAACTATTTCCAAGTCAAATCGACAAAATAGTTTTATAAATTCATTTCTTAGGTGATTATTGTCGGGATTGGGTTCGGTAGTGGGTGCTACGATTGTTGTGGCTTTTTTAGCCTTTATGCTCAGAAATGTTTTCCTTGTGCCTTTAATTGGTTGATGGTTAGCTGAGATTATTAACTATGCTTCCCAGCTAACCACACCTCAGTAAGTTTATTCTGGTTGAGGTGACACTCGTGGGGATGGCTGCATAGTAGCCTGCATATCATTTTTATTGTCATTATTAATGTTGGCGCTCAATTGTGTGTAAGAATTTCAAAACTTGCTCAGCATGTTTCTCTGGATTAACTGTTTTGTAGGTCTTAATTGTTTGTCCTTGGTGATCCAAAACCACGGTACATCTTTTAATACCTACAAAAGTTTTGCCAAACATTTTTTTCTCACCAATAGCTCCGTAAGCGCTCATGAGTTTGCCACTTTCATCTGACCAAAGTTCGAAATTGAGATGATGGTGGTCAAGAAATTTTTGGTGAGATTCTGGACTATCTTTACTGACGCCAATGATTACTGCACCTAACTCTTTTATTTCATCGTTAGCATCGCGGAAAGCACAGGCTTCTATAGTGCATCCAGGTGTGAAGTCTTTGGGATAAAAATAGAGAACCACAAACTTACCTTTGAGATCGGCGAGACTGACTGTTTTTCCAGCACTATTTTTGGCTTTGATGTGAAGTGGAGAAGTGGTGGTGCTCATGGAAACAGTTTACCATCTATCGACCGCTTCTTCATAGTCCTTTTCTTCGGAAATGTCATACCAAATGCCTTGGAAAACAAAAGCAGTTAATTCTTTATTTTTCACCAAGAGAGGGAAGATGTCATCTTCAAGGTTGGTGGGCTTATTGTTGGGAATAAAGTTGAGTATTTTTGTTTCAAAAACATAGAGCCCAGTATTGATGATGCTAATGCCAAAATTGGCACTAGATTTGGTGAACTCGACTACTTTGTTGCCTTGTAAAGACAGCATGCCATATTTTTTCTCACCATGGCGAGGTTTGACGCCAATAGTAGCGATTGTTTGCTCGTTTTTATGAAATTCGATAAAACTTGAAAGATCGAGGTTAGTTAAAACGTCGCCGTGGATGACCAAAAAGGTTTGGCCAACAATCAAGCTTTCAGCTTTTTTGATTACACCGGCTGTGCCAAGGGGATTTAGCTCCTGAACGTATTGAAGATTGACGCCGAGATTGGCACCATCCTTAAAAATGTCATAAATGGCATTGTTATGTTTGCCTCCACAGATAATGATATTGGTAATCTCATGAAGTTTGAGGTGGTCAATCAGCACTGAAAGTAAGTGACGATCGCCAATTTTTTTAAGACATCTGGGAGTGGTGCTGTTATCACCTGCCAAAATTACAGCCGAGGTAACCTTCTTAGCCAGGCTTTGAATAAGCAAATGTTCGATGGCTTGAGAACGGTTGCGAATGAGTTGCTCGTCGATGGTGGCATCGACGTTCTTCAATAAATCTTGAGATAAAGTAATGGTTAGGCGTGATTTTTTGATCATACGATCATACTTTATCATACCTTATCAAGGATTTCTAGCGAATAGAGTTAGCAATGAATGTCGTCGTGTTAAAATGTGATACACAGGATGAAATTCGATAAATCACAAGTACTAGCTTCTGTTGCTTACTCCGTTGGTCAGATCACCTTAGGTTTTTTGCTCCATCCATATCAAACCATGCAGACAGTGGTGATGGATAAAGTATATGCTTGGATGTTTTTGTTTCCGATCGGCTTGTTGTTGGCAATTATTAGTCTTTGGAAAAATGTAATTGTACCGGTGGTTAGAATTTATTTTTCCTGCAGTGAGGTGAGCTTCTTTATGTGTGACTGGTTGCCATATTTATCTAAAGTGGTGATTTTGTACTGTTGGCTATGGCAAGGACTACTTTTATATCTTTTTTTGAGATTTTATTTTCTTTACAAAGACGAGTAGATTATAAATCTTTCAAGTGATCGGAGATTTTTTGAATAATACTGTTGGCATCAAGCTCGTGGTGTTTCAATAATTCGTCTGTTGAGCCTGTGGCACCGAATTGATCCTGAATTCCAAGTAGCAACATTTTGATTGGGTTAACTGTAGATAAATACTCTGCTACAGCCGAGCCCATGCCGCCAGCCACCTGATGCTCTTCGATTGTTACGAGGAGTTGACTCTCAAGAGCAGCTTTGAGAATAGTTTTTTCATCCAAAGGTTTGATGGTATGAAGGTTTATGACTCCGGTTTTGATTTGTTTATTTTCCAGTGTTTTGGCAACTTCCAAAGCGGTGTGAACCATATTGCCAGTGGCAATAATTGTGACTCGGCCATTTTCTGTGAGCTGTTGAGCTTGGCCAATGATAAATTGCTGGTTGGTGTCTAGGGTTGGTACTCCAGTTTTTGAGAGTCGTAAGTAACAAGGGCCTTTGATGGATGCAATTTGCTTGGTTGCTTCAAGTGCTTGTGAAAAATCATCTGGAGCAACCACTGTCATGTCCGGCAAAACTCTCATCAAAGCAATGTCCTCTAAAGCTTGGTGGGAAGTGCCGTCACCGCTATTACTTAAACCAGAATGACTAGAAGCAATCTTTATATTTAGTCCAGCTAAAACTGCTTGTCTAATTTGTAACCAGTTAAGTCCAGGAGAGAAAATGGCGAAGCTAGTGATAATGGGAATTTTGCCCCCAATTGCCAAACCAGCGGCAATGCCGGCCATGTTTTGTTCGGCCACACCAACTTGGAAAAATCTTTCTGGAAATTCCTTGGCAAACTCATGAACACGACACGACTCAGATAAATCAGCGTTTAAGCAAACCAAATTAGGTTCATTTTTTCCAGCTTCGATGAGGCCTTCGCCGAAGCCGTCTCTGGTAGATTTTAAGTTAGTTGTTTCGTTCATAATTGAGCTAAAGCTCTATCTTTTTCTTCTTGATTTGGAGCCTTTCCGTGCCACTTGTAATCATTTTCCATGAAATCTACGCCTTTTCCTGGCGTGGTGTGACAAATAATGGCAGTGGGTTTTTGGGTGGTTTTTTTGGCGATTTTGATGACTCTGATTAGATCAGAATAGTTATGGCCATCAACTTCTATAACTCGCCAACCAAATAATCTGATTCTTCTGGCTAAATCTCCTTGGGGCAAAATGTTTTTGACGTCTCCACTTAGCTGAATACCGTTTTGATCAATAATGGCGGTGATCGAGTTCAATCTATGAGCACCGGCGTACAAAAGGGCTTCCATAGTTTGACCTTCTGCTTGTTCGCCATCACTCAAAAGACAAAAAATGTGATTATTTTTTTGATCAAGCTTGAGTGCTAGTGATAAACCAATGGCATGAGATAAACCTTGTCCCAATGGACCACTGGGGTTTTCAATGCCGGGTAAGTGGTGAAGTGGATGATATTCTGGGTGACCTGCTAGTCGTGAACCAATTTTTCTTAATGTCATTAATTCTTCTTTGGGAAAGTAGCCTGCTTCAGCTAAGGTTGCGTACCAAGCAGGACAAATATGGCCAGCGGAAAAAAGCATATAATCACGCTCTGGCCAGTTAGGTTGTTTGGGATTGTGTTTGAGTTCAGAAAAATACAAGCTGACCAAGATATCCACGATCCCCAAGGAACCACCGGGGTGGCCGGAGCCGGCTTCATAAATCATGGTGATAATATTGCGCCTGATTTGGGCAGCAATTTGGGGCAGATCTTGCACACTTTAACTATACCAAAATCAAGCCAATCTAGCGACTAAAATCATCTTGAACCCTGACGATATCGTCCTCATTGGAAGGGTTGGAAGGATCGGTGTGAATCCAAATCTCGGCTACCAAGCCCCAGTCATCTAGTCCCACTAAGCGATGTCTCTCTCCGAGTTTGATTCTAATGATGTCATTTTTTTGGTAAGTTTTACCTTCAACCAATTCATCGGTGTCATTGAGTACTACTTCGACTGGTTTGCCTAAAACACGCCATAGTTCTTGGCGGCGATGGTGATATTGCCAAGAAAGTCTCATATGAGGAGCAACCACGAGTATTTTTGGACTTAGTTTTAACCCAGGTTGAAATTCATTTTCCGAAATACTGGGGAAGTATTTCTGCAAAAACTCTTTGGTTTGATTTTCATCAATAAGAAAATACGCGCCCCATGGCTTAGCTAGATTTTCTTCTTTAATAATAAAACCGCCGTCATGGAGTGATTGGCGAATTTGTTCGAAAATGGGTGGAAATTGATTCATCATGATCAACAACGTAGCAAATAAAAAGTAAGTTGTAAAATCATCAGTTACAATACGCTTATGACTAAATTAATCCCACAAACGCTAGAATCTCTCAAAGAAACCCAAGTCGGTGTTTTATTGGTTGATAAACCCACGAGCTGGACTAGTCATGATGTGGTGGGTTGGGTGAGAAAACAGGTGGGAGTAAAAAGAGTTGGTCATGCAGGCACCTTAGATCCATTGGCAACTGGTTTGTTGATTGCTTTGGTGGGTAGGGAATTCACTAAGCTACAAGATACCTTCATGAAACAGGATAAAGTTTATGAGGTAACGGCTAAGTTTGGAATTACCACAGATACCTACGATAGTCAGGGAAATATCGTCAAGATTGTTGATTGGAATGAACTTAAACAACTAACCAAAAATCAAGTCGAGTTGGCAATGAAAGATTTTCTTGGTGAAATTGAGCAGACAGTCCCAATATATAGTGCTGTCAAAATTGCTGGGCAAAAGCTTTATAACATGGCCCGTCATGGCGAAACAGTTGAAAGCTTGCCCTCAAGAATAGTGACCATTTTTGACTTTAAATTACTAGACTTTTGGCTGAGTGAACAAGATAAAATCTGTGAGGCAGATTTTTTGGTCAAGGTAAGCTCTGGAACATATATTAGATCTTTAATTCATGATTTGGGAAATAAGTTGAAAGTTGGGGCCAATGTTACTGCTTTGAGACGCTTAAAAATTGGTGAAATTGACCTAAGTGGATCAATTGTGCCTGTCTCAAAAAGATTGAGCTAATCGCTAAACATTCAAAAGCTTGTTGTTGTATTTTCAGTATGAACTTGCCTATAATTAAGTAAGTACTCTTGTGTGAGTCACTTGGTTTACGTAATGAAAAAGGCAAACAATATCTTCATGATTGGCTGGGAGTATCCACCGCATAACAGTGGGGGGTTGGGTGTTGCCTGTCAGGGTTTGACCGAAGCTCTGGCTGAACAAAATCAGCAGTTGTATTTTACTTTGCCCTATAGCTTGCCACAAAATGTGGGGCACATGAAGGTTTTGCATTGTTCACACCCAGATTGGAACTTGCCCAAAAATACACCACCCTTTTTTGCTTATGACGCATTAAGTGGGTCAACCTTATTGACTAGCGTTGAGGCTGTCGAGCACAAATTAGACCTCAATCAACTTCATCTTTTGCCCCAATCAGATTTGGAAAAGCAAGTGATGCAGTATCACGATCAAGTGGTACAAAAATCAAGTGCTGCTAATTTTTCTGTTATTCATGCCCATGACTGGATGTCTTTCCCTGCTGGCATGGCACTAAAAGAAAAAACCAAAAAACCCTTGATTGCTCATGTCCACTCAACAGAATTTGACCGAAGTCCTCATGGTGGCAGCCAGTACATCATGAAAACAGAGTATGAAGGTATGAAAATGGCCGATGTCATCATTGCTGTGAGTGCTTACACCAAGCATTTGCTAGTCGAAAAATATGGAATTAATCCTAATAAAATTCAGGTGGTCCATAATGGTATTAGTCCACTTACAGATTCTGATCCTGGTCGTCACCATTTTGCTTCTTCTAGACCGATGGTAGTTTTTATGGGTAGGTTGACTGGTCAAAAAGGTCCTGAACACTTTTTGAAAATTGCTCAAGTGGTTTTGAAGCAAATGCCTGAGGTTTTATTTGTAATTGCTGGGCATGGAGATTTATATCAAGAGCTGCTTTTTTCCAGCGCCTACAAAGGTTTGTCGGGCAAAGTTTTATTCTCTGGTTTCGTTCGTGATAGGCAACGAGACAAATTATTGGATCGCGCTGATGTTTTTGTGATGCCATCTCTTTCTGAACCATTTGGCTTGGTGGCAGTTGAGGCAGCTCAGCGCTCGACACCGGTGATTATTTCAAAAAGCTCTGGCGTTAGTGAGGTGTTGCCTCATAGTTTGCAGGCCGACTTCTGGGATACTGATTTGATGGCAAGACAAATTGTCGAACTGCTTGCCAATGAAAAACATGCTCAAAATGTTGTAGCCAAACAGCATCAAGATTTGAAACCTGTAACATGGAAATCTGCTGCACAAAAGATTAGAGATATTTACTCCCGAACACTAGGAAGGTTAAGGATATTTACTCCCGAACACTAGGCTTGTCATAACTATGCCTCAAGTTTGCTTTTATTTTCAGTTGCATCAGCCGTATCGACTCAATCAATTAAATGTTTTTGATTTGGAAAAAGACAGTGATTATTTTACAAAGGATAATCGTCAAATTTTCCTCAAAGTCGCTGAAAAGTCATATCGGCCAATGCTGACATTGTTACTGGGTTTGACTCAGGCTCAACCCAAGTTTAGCTTTGCCCTTTCTTGTTCTGGAGTTTTTTTGGAGCAGGCCGAAAAATTTTCGCCAGACATTATTGAGTTATTGAAAAAATTAGCTCAAACCAAACAGGTGGAGTTTTTGGCGGAAACTTATTATCATTCTTTGGCCAGTTTGTATTCTGATCAAGAATTTTTTGACCAAGTTAAGCTTCATGGTCAAAAGCTTAAAAAACTTTTTAATCTTACCCCTAGAATTTTTAGAAATAGTGAGCTGATTTATTCTAACCAAATCGCCGAGCTGGTGGCTAAGCTTGGTTATAAGGGTATTTTAACTGAAGCAGTTGATCGCTATCTTGGCGGACGCGACAAGACTAAAGTTTATTTGAGTTATACCAGTAAACCAATTCCTGTAATGCTGAAGCACGCCCAGCTTTCTGATGACATTGCTTTTCGTTTTTCCAATCGTCAGTGGGAAGAGTATCCCTTAACTGTTGAAAAATATTTGCGCTGGGTGGAAGTTTATTCAGAGAAGCAGGTTGTTAATCTATTTATGGATTTTGAAACTTTTGGTGAGCACCAATGGGCAGACACAGGAATTTTTGATTTTTTCACGGCCTTTGTTCATCAATTTTTATCAAAGCCTTACAATTATTTTGTGACTCCTAGTGAGGCAATTAGTGGTCTGAAGAAAAATGAATTAGAGGTTTATGATGTGCCTGTGCCTATTTCTTGGGCAGATATTGATCGTGATCTGACGGCTTGGGTGGACAACTCTTTGCAACAAGATTCGATCAAAAAAATTTATGATTTGGAAAGTGAAGTTAAAGCTGTTTTTGATGAACCTTTGCTTGATTTATGGAGGCGTTTGCAAACAAGTGATCACTTTTATTACATGTGTACTAAATGGGCGAATGATGGTGATGTCCATGCCTACTTTAGTCCCTATGAATCTCCCTTTGAGGCTTATCGGCACTATAGTATTGCTTTGGCTGATTTTCAGGCAAAGTTGGCAAATTTCAAAAACAAACAAGTAACAAAAAAGTGATAAGATGTTTGCATGTCCTGGCCACTTAAATACCGACCCCGAACTTTTGAAGAGTTAGCTTTACGCGATGTTCGTCAACAGTTACAAAAGCTACTAAGTTCTCCCAATGCTCCGCAAGTTTTTTTATTTGCCGGTCCCAAAGGTTCTGGTAAAACTTCCACTTCCAGAATTATTAGTTCGTTTCTTAATCAAGAATTAGACGAACAGGAAAAAGAGAAAATTTTTTCTGGTTCTTCTTTTACAGTTCAAGAAATGGACGCAGCCAGCAATCGCGGTATTGATGATATTCGTTTGCTCAAAGAGCGAGTGGTAATGCCACCTCAATTGGGTAAAAAGTCAGTTTATATTTTGGATGAAGCTCACATGCTGACTAAAGAAGCGTTCAATGCTTTGCTCAAGTTGTTGGAAGAGCCTCCAGAACACGCTGTTTTTATCTTAGCTACGACTGAGCTACAAAAAATTCCTGACACAATTATTTCTCGTGCTAATTTAGTGAAATTTAGACAAGCAACTGCTGATGAATTGTTTGAAGTTTTAGAAAAAATCTTAACCAAAGAATCAATAGAGTTTGATAAAGAGGCTTTGAACAATGTGGTCGCTAGAGCAGACGGAAGCTTTCGTGATGCAGTTAAGCTTTTGGAAATGGTTTGCCGAGGTGAAAAGCGCTTGACCAGCGCAAGCTTAGAAGTTCTGGGAAGTTTGACTCTCCAAGATGACATTAGATTGCTGCTTGGCGCAGTGGTGGCTAAAGAAGAATTGAAAGTTATTGAGGTGATTGAGGGATTTAGAAAACAAGGTGAAGATGAAAAATATGTCACTAAGTCTTTATTAGAGTTTTTACATCAGGATTTGTTGAGCGGGTTGGGGGTTAGTGGCGGTACAGCAATTTTTGCTCCAAAAGTAGATTTATTTTTACTAGATAACTTAGTGGCATTGCCACCAACTCCAAGTCCCATTAGTTTTCTCAATTTAGAAGTCAAGCTTTTAGATATTATTTTTAAAGCCAAGGATCGCGCTGGAGCATCTAATTCCGGAGCGCCAGTCAAGACAGTTTTTAAGCCTGAGCTTATAAAAAAAAATCCTATAGCCACCAAAATTGAAGCTAAAACAGAGGTTGAGGCCAAGTTTGAGCCAGCAGTGGAAGAAGTTGCTGATATTGTTAGAGCTAATACGTTAGTACCTTCACCACTCAAAGATTTTGTTTCTGATAACTTGGTTGAGCCTGAGGCAGAGGAATACGTCAATCTCCAAGCAGTTTGGGGTGAGTTTTTGAAGGCGATTGAAAATCAAAACCTGACTTTGGCAGCGATCATGAAATCGGGAAAACTTTTGCCGGATGCCAATGGTCGATCGAGGATTGGTGTTTATTACAAATTTCATAAACTTCAGTTAGAGCAACAAAGACAACTTAGTGTTTTGCAAAACTGTGCCAGAGAGGTAGCGGGCGCTATTCCCAAATTTGAATTCGTCTTGCTTGATCAGGTCGCCAAGAGTGCTCCTGACCAAGTTCAGTCTCATGCTACAAGCAACAATGGCGCTGTTGTTCAGTCAGTCAAACCTGCAGACAAATCTGCAGACGAAGGACTAGAATCTGCAATAAGCGAAGCACTTCTTTAGTAAGAACTCGACCAAAGGTGGCGTTGCTCTGAGATGTATTGATGGTAGAATTAATTTAGGAGGAAGATTATGCAAAACCCATTTAAAACTTTAGGAGATATTAACAACTTGAGAAAACAAGCCAAGCAAATGCAACAAGATTTGGCTGCTGAAGAAATCAAAATCGAGCGTGGTGATATCGTAGTAATTATTTCCGGTGACCAAAAGATCAAGCATTTTAGTGTTCAAGGTATTACTAGTGATGATGCTGTAGCTGCTTTGAATGAAGCGATCAAAAAATCTCAAGAAATTGCTGCTAAAAAACTTCAAACCATGATGGGTGGAGCAGGTGGTTTGGGCAATATGTTAGGTCAATGAAACTTTTAGTTGCGACCAACAACAAAGCCAAACAGCAAGAATTTTCCCAAATTTTATCTCAAACCAATTTTGAACTGGTTTTTCCTAATGACGTTGGCTTAGCTGACTTAGACGTTGCCGAAACAGGCGAGAGCTTTGTCGAAAATGCGTGGCTTAAAGCCTGCGAATTTGCTCGACTTTCCGGTTTACTTAGCGTAGCTGATGACTCTGGGCTAGAAGTTGAAGCTTTGGGCGGTGCCCCCGGCATCCACTCCAAAAGATTTTCTGAAGGTACTGATGCTGAGAGGTGTCAAAAAATCATTTCCTTGCTTGATGGTGAAGAAAATCGCCAAGCAAACTTTAGAAGTGTTTTGGTTTTGGTTGACCCTAGGGAAAAGTTAGATCCAGATTTTTCTAAGCATCAACAAGACTTGGTTTTTGAAGGAATTTTTGCTGGTACAATTGATTTTGCTATGAGCGGTAAAGAAGGTTTTGGTTATGACCCCATTTTTATACCAGCAGGTGAAACTAAAACGGTAGCAGAGCTAGGTCAAGATTACAAAAACCAACATTCTCATCGTGCGTGGGCAATCCAAAAATTAGCCGTGTATTTAGAAAGTCAAAATAATGCTTAATTTTCCAACTTATATCCCTGATCAAAAAATTTTAGATCGTTATGCCGATGTTTTGATTAATTACGCCCTCAATTCAGGAGAAGGTGTCAAAAAAGGGGAGGTGGTTGAATGTGTAGTGCCAGATGTAGCCAAACCTTTAGCATTAGCTTTGCAAAATGCTGTTTTAAAGGCGGGCGCTCAGCCCATGATTAGATTGTTGCCCACAGGCTTTGATCGTAATTTTTATGAATTGGCTAGCGATGAACAACTGACATTTTTTCCAAAAAAATGGCTCAAAGCTAAATCTGAATTAATTGACCATCAAGTTGGAATTATTGCCGACGTTGACCCACATGAATTGACTGACACTCCATCAGCAAAAATTATGATGTCACGTAACTCCAGAAAAGCCTATATGGACTGGATTACCAAAAAAGAAATTGATGGTCATTTCACTTGGACTTTGGCTTTGTGGGGAGTAGAGGCTAAAGCTGCTATTGTTGGCTTGTCTATTGAGGATTACTGGCAACAAATTATTAAAGCTTGTTTCCTCGATGAGCAAGATCCTATTAGTAAATGGCGAGAATTAGCAGCCTTCCAAAAGAAAACCTTGGAAAAACTCAACGACTTAAGAATTGATTATTTAGAAGTGGTTGGTCCTGATGTTAACTTGGTGGTTGGACTAGGTGAAGAGAGAATTTGGAAGGGTGGTAGTGGTCGCAATATTCCTTCATTTGAATTTTTCACTTCACCAGACTGGAGAAGGGTTGATGGTTGGATTAGATTTAATCAACCAGTTTATCGTTATGGTCAAGTGATTGATGGTGTGGAGCTCAAAGTCGAAAATGGTATTATTGTCAAAGCCAGTGCCAAAAAAGGTGACAAGTTTTTACAAGAGATGTTGAAAACTGAAAATGCCAATAAATTTGGTGAATTTTCTTTAACCGACAAGAGAACTTCTAGAATTACTCACGTTATGGCCGAAACTTTATTTGATGAAAATATTGGCGGTCCTTTTGGAAATACTCACTTAGCTATTGGACGAGCTTACCAAGATTGTTACCGCGGTGACGCTAGTAAAGTCACCAAAAGTGGTTGGCAAAAACTTGGCTACAATTATTCTGCAGAGCACGCAGATATCGTTAGTACTACCGACAGAACAGTCACTGCACATCTGACAGATGGCACTAGTTTGGTTATCTACAAAGATGGTATCTTTGTTCTGTAATGGAAAAAGATCTGCCCTTAGTTGCCTATTTTTGTGCCGAATTTGGCCTTGAATCAAGACTGCCTATTTATGCTGGTGGTTTGGGTGTCTTATCTGGCGATACTTTGAAAGAAGCCGCTGACCAGAATTTGCCTATGGTTGGCATTGGACTTTTATATCACGGTGAGGGTGCAAAACAGGTTGTCAATTTAGAAGGAGAACAACAAGAAATTGATGTTCCTTTTGATGAGTTGTCTGTGGGTTTGGAACATGTGTATGTCGATGATAAACCCCTGTTTGTCAAAGTTCATTTGACGCAAGTAGACATCTGGGTCAGAGTTTGGAAGAAAACGATCGGCGAAACTGTTACCTTATATCTTTTGGACACAGACACAGAACAAAATCACCTTTCCGAAAGAAGTATTACTTATGCTTTGTATCAAGGTACTGAAGAAGAGTTAGTTAAGCAACAAATGATTCTTGGTATTGGTGGTGTGAAGTTGCTTTATGAACTTGGTCTATATCCCACTTTTTATCATATTAATGAAGGTCGACCAGCATTCTTGCATTGGCAATTAATCCGCATGTTCATGGATAAACATGGCATGAGTTATTCGGAGGCTAAAAAATTAGCCAAAGAAAAAACCGTTTATACCAATCACACTTTGGTGGCGGCGGGAAACAAGGGTTATAACACTAATTTGATTGAAACATACGCCGATTATTATGCTCAAAAAATGGGTATTAGTTTGAGCGAATTGCTACAAGATGGTACACACAATCACCCAGAAGAATTCAAAATGACTCGGTTTGCGCTGAATGTTTCTTCTAGAGCCAACGGCGTTAGTGCTTTACACACTAGGCTATCTAGCGAAGCTTGGCATGACTATCATTGGGAAAATGTCACTAATGGTGTCCATATGCCAACCTGGCAAAGTCCAGAGTTTGCTCAGTCCAATTTAACGGACCAAAGAATTTGGGAAATTCACATGAAGGGCAAAGAGCGCTTGATGAACTTTGTCAAAGAACGAACCGGTTATGGTTACGACCACACGCATTTGGTAGTCGGATGGGCGAGAAGAATTGCGGACTATAAACACCTCGATTGGTTATTTGAAGATATGGAACGTTTGGTTAAGT
>Ga0172372_10007903_pt1 | contig 14196 bp, 15 predicted proteins | sample LakKiv5m_2_FD_114544 | JGI IMG/M metagenome (GOLD analysis project Ga0172372, IMG submission 114544) | Freshwater microbial communities from Kabuno Bay, South-Kivu, Congo - kab_092012_9.5m | ecosystem: Environmental > Aquatic > Freshwater > Lake | place: Democratic Republic of the Congo...
AGAACTGGTCGGTATTCTGCTTCGCCGCTGTATCCGCATTTCAGGTATTCTCTGTGCCGCAGCAGCAGTTCGCCGTCCTCTCCATCAGGCAATGTGACGAATCCGCCTTTGAGTGGATCAAAAGCGGACACGCTGCCTGTGGCATTGGTTATGAATGTGTCGGTGTCACCGTTCCCACCGAACAGATTCAGTTCTAGTGGAACTAGTGATGACATTTTATGATGCGTAGAACGAGAAGGTCATTCCTGGTCCTGTGTTGTGCGGAGCAAACGAGGCGGAATACGGAGGATAGAACACACGAAACTTGTTGATGTTGTCTGCTTCCACGAACAGTTCTTCGCCGTGGTACAGCGTGTACGAAGCCGTGCCAGCGGTTGCACCGTATGCAGCCACATCTGCTTCAGAAATGATGCACATGAACTCGTTGGAAGACGCAGACGCGCCTGTTGCAACACGGGAAGCCTTGATGCGAATACCTGTGTTGCAGGTGAATCCTGCAAGACCGTTGTACTCCGTGAGGCTCTTTGCGGCGTTTCCGACATATCCCGTGCGAGACATGAAGGTGGGCTGCATCTTGTTGTGGATCACGGACACCGCGAGAGTGTCTTGCGTTCCTGCACACACACCACCCACTCCGCTTGTCAGCACTGTGCCGTTCATGGACGACAGTGCAGCAGCCACTTGGTCGCGGATGAGGGTGTATATGGATAAATTGTCCGAAAAGTCAAACGCACCCACGGACACGGACTCATTGTACAGAGCCTTCTTCACCGCAGCCATGAAGTCGGTGTTGGTCTTTACCTGTTGGATGCTGGTGTCAATTGTGGCTGTCTGCGAAGTGAAATTACTCAATTCAACCGGCAAGAATCCACCGCTGTAACCCTTTACCGTTACAGGGTCGCCGCTTGTGCTGCCTGTGACCCATACGCCGTATGCAGCAAAAGTAGAGCCTTGAACAGGCAGTGCGCCTGCGTAGGTTGCCGTCACGCCTACCTCTGCGGAGAAGGTGGCGGTTGCGTTGACCGCAAAAGTGATTCCGCTGTTGACAAGACTCACATTTAGTGCGCCACCACACCATCCAGACCCAGTGGTTGCGCCGATTTGTGCAAGTGTGCCGTCATTTAGCAGACCAGTAACATATGTGGGCACGGTCTTCAGAGGACTTACAGCATTGTCCAGTGCGCCCTGACCAACCACCGTGATCGAATCAGTGGACGAAGACAGGTCACGAATATCCAAGTCTGTTGCCGAAACGGTGACACCGCTGGTGGTTGTGGAGATATTCACATTCAGGGCATTGCCCGTGGTGTGAATGGGCACGGTGTTTGCGCCTTCGCTCTCAAATCCAAACAGTCCTGCCGAGACAGTGGAAGCGGTTCCGCCACCAAACACCACGATGCTGTCGCTCTGTGCAGTCAGCCCGCGAATGTTCACTGTTCCGAAAGTGACTCCAATCGCGGTTGCGCCAGAGACACCAAACACCCCAAGGTCAGAGAGTGAAGCCACTGTTACGGGAATGGCACTGCTTGTGGTGATGCCTACGGGGAAGCCACCGCTCAAGCCCTGCACTGCCACATAGTCGATGGTGGCGGTGATTCCAAGGGTAGAACCAATGGCTCCACCGTACAGATTTCTGATGTCAAAATCAGAGCCGCTTACCGACAGCGTTCCAACGGTGATTCCCACAGCCTCCCCACCAGACACGCCCACCACGGTGAGCGAGGTTCCCGTGATGCCCACGATGGTGGTGGCAAGTCCATAGAATCCCGATGTAGCCAAATATTCGTAACGAGTCCACGCGCCGCACAGTCCCACTGGCAGGGGGTTGCTGTTGGACACATAGTTGGCAGTGTTGTCTGCACCGTATGCAACCTTCACCAACTGAAAGTGAGCAGTTTCGCCACCCGTGGGCTTGACATAATCGCTGGCTATGGTATAAGTAACACCACTGGTAACAATCTGATAGTTGTCGCTGGTTGCTCCCATTTGATTCTCCGCTGTGCAGGGTCTTGGGCGAGTCTGATCCTAAATAGGTTTACTACCTATGTATATTTCCGAAAGCAAGGCTAATATGAACATCAACAATCTACGGTTCCCCCGCGAAGTAGAAACCCATGTAAAACAGTACGCTGTTTCGTATATTGACGCTGTTCTTGCTGTGTGTGAACGCTACGGCATAGAACCACAGGTGGCTGCAAAATTCCTCAGCAAGCCCATCATTGAAAAAATCAAGGCTGAAGGACAGGAATTGAATTTGCTCCCAAAGAAAACCCGACTTCCTGTTTGACACGCAGCAGACTGCTGCTATACTACCCTACATAGATGTGACCGTTCGTGGTCACACACTCTTATACACCGTACATACCGTACACAACAAGGAGATACGCATGGGATTCAAAGACCTGAAGTCTGCTTCCAAGAACTCGTACCAGTCGCTTGCCAGTGAAATGGACAAGATGGCGAAGAAGTCAGAGTCCTACAAGGACGACCGCCTGTGGAAGGCAGAAACCGATAAGACTGGCAACGGCTACGCCGAGATTCGTTTCCTACCCGCACCCGATGGCGAGGATCTGCCGTGGGCGCGTGTGTGGAGCCACGGTTTCCGTGGTCCAGGTGGTTGGTACATTGAGAACTCTCTCACCACGATTGGGCTGAAGGATCCTGTGTCCGAGATGAATAACCTCCTGTGGGAGAGCGGTTCAGACAAGGACAAGGCAATTGCCCGTGACCGCAAGCGGCGGCTGTCGTACATCAGCAATGTGCTGGTGATCAGCGACCCGAAGAACCCGCAGAACGAGGGCAAGGTGTTCCTGTTCAAGTACGGCAAGAAGATTTTTGAGAAGATTCAGGGTGCCATGAACCCCGAGTTTCAAGACGAGAAGCCCATGAACCCGTTTGATTTCTGGACGGGTGCAAACTTCAAGTTAAAGATTCGTCAGGTTGACGGCTACGCAAACTTTGACAAGAGCGAGTTCTCTGCCCCGTCTGCGCTGCTTGGCGGTGATGACGCTGCTCTTGAGAAGATGTGGAAGACGCAGTACTCCCTGAAGGAGTTCACCGATCCCAAGAACTTCAAGTCGTATGACGAACTGAAGGCTCGTCTTGAGCAGGTTCTTGGCGGAAACATTCGCGCCACGGCATCAGACGCTGTGGCAAAGGGTGGCGCAGAAAAGGCTGCGTTCTCTGATGACGAGGATGCTGCACCTGTTCGCAAGTCCGCTCCTACCCCGCCTCCCACTCGCAAGCCTGCTCCCGTGACGGAAGCCGTCAAGACCGATGACGATGACACGGAAGACGCTCTCTCGTACTTTGAGAAGTTGGCTAACGAGGATTGAACCCCTTCGGTTTCGCAGGAAGAGGCGCACGAAAGTGCGCCTTTTTCTTTATGGAGATATCGTGCGGAACTGCATTGCCTTCAGTGTAGGCTCGTTGTTGCGGATTCGCAGATCATCATTAAAGTTGTTCGTGACATTGCTGACGCGAGTGTTCACGGCAGAGTTGCTGACCACTGGTCCTGCGGTCGCTGTCCCCGCCTTTGCTTCGGCTTGTGCGGTTCCAAGAGCGGACTGCTCGGAGTTGTACTGACTCACCATCTTGCCAACGCTTGTGTTTGGCGATGCGGGTGATGTGATCTTCGCCGCTTCTTCCGCTGACTTGCTGTCATCAACAGAGATGAGAGAACCTATGCCAGGTATAGATTCCACCAAGTCGTAGATTCCTTTTGGTCCGATTGCGTCTGCGATGGAGTTGGCAACCAATTCTCCAAGATATGCACCGCCGATGCTGCCTGCTATCGTGCCAAGTGGTCCAAGGGCTGTTCCTACCACACCACCGCCGAGCGATCCTAGTGCAGAACCAAGAGTTCCCACCAGCGTTCTTCCGATCTGTTCTTTCTTTTGATCGGCGGAAAGATTTGGGTCATTCTTTATGGAGCCGATGTCAAAGGCTCCCATTCCTGCGGTGATGAGCGCACCAAGACCAGGCAGACTTACAAGTGACTTTGCTATCTTGCCAGCACCTGATTTGATTCCATTAGTGAGTGCTTTCACGGGATTCAGGCTTCCCACTACATCCTTTGCCTTGCCCAACAGGTTGCCAAAGAATCCACCAGCCTTGGACGCGGCGGTTCCCACGGCTTTTCCGACACCAGTGTTTGCTATAGCGGATCCTGCCTTTGCAGCAAATCCACCCACCGCGCTTACACCTCTGCCAATCAGTCCACCCACACCGCGCACGGCTCGTCCTGCAAGACCACCTATTCCTCGCGCTGCTCTGCCTGCAAGACTTGTAATTCGTTTTCCAACAGCAGAACCAAGCAGTGTGGATACGGTGTTTCCCAAGAAGTCTTTTACAACTCCAAGAATAGACGACAGTATGCCGCCCTTCTTTTCTCCGTCCTTGCCACCGCCTACAGCCTTCTTGACAATTGCGCTTCCCTTGCCTTCAAGTTCCGCTTCTCTCGCCTTCAGTTCTGAAGTATCGCTCTCTGGAGACATCTTGGACTCCATGAGCGTTCGTATCTTCGTGACTTCTTTGTAGATTGCACCAAGTGTGGCGTTTGAGCCTTGGTTGCCACCAAGTCCAGGAATATTCGCTGCGGGTGTACCGCCAAGACCAGCAAGCGCACCTTGCCGTCCACCACCACCCTTGAGTCCACGAGCGTATTTTTGCAGTTCTTCTTCGGACTCTCTGCGCTGACGGAGGAATCCGCCGAGTACGCCGCCAATCACGGGAATCTTTGAAATAAGTCTTTCTGGCAGCGTTTTCTTGAATTCTTCCGCTTTCTCTTTCAGGAATTCACGGAAGGACGCTTTCCGCTTCAGTTCCTGCTGCACGGGCGTGATCACTTCGTCTAGTTTTGCTGATATGGCTGCTTGATCGCCTTTAGCCTGCGAAGCCAGTTTTTTTACAATCTTCAGTTTTGCAATTATGCGCTGCGCTTCCTTGCTGTCCGCTTCCGCCACATCCCCCGCCAATCGCTGTGCTTCCATGAGCAATGCCATAACGCCCTTGTCCAAGTCGCCCTGTGGCAGTCCTATGGTTGCTGGCTCTCCTGCTGCTACGGTAGGGGCGGCGGGGCTTGCACGGAATTGGGGCTTCAGAGTTCCAAAACGACCGCCAACCCGCTCTTGGCGGGAAGACATCATTCTTCTGTATTCTGTGTCCGTGACTTTTTTAGCCATGAGCCTACCCCTTCATCATGGTGTATATGTCACAGTTGTCGTTTTCCGCTGACCTGTTCGCGCTCTTTTTTCAGATGAGCAATTAGCATTTGTATGTATACCTCTCGCTCCCAAGGTATCAGCCCCTCAACTTCTTCTAGGGAATACCCGTGGTGCTGCATGAGGTTAAAGTTTAGTTGAAAATACGCCCCCAAGTCGTTGTGACAGAGGGCTACTGAAAAAAATCAGATACGCTCTTCAACTCTGCCTTTGCAGGATTCTTGCAGTGCGGGCAGGTGTACTTGAATTCGTAGTGCAGTTCGGGAGAGGACTGCAAGTAGTCCATGATCTTCGCAAACTGATCAGGCAGCATATTGTCTACGAATGTGGACAGTTCCTGTGGATTAATGTCCTTGGTCTGGTGAACCTGCTCGTTCAGCACCACCGATTCAATGCACTTCTTTGCAAGGTCAAACGCGATCTCTACTTCGTTCTGATCGTGGTTAATGTCGTGTATGGACGGATACCGCATAATAAGGGACAGGTTGTCGCTTATCACGATGGTGCCGTCCGCAACAGGCTTTTCCTTTGTTTTGATGGTAATCTCGTCCAGTTTGATCTTTATGCTGGTGTCTTTGCCGCACTTGGGACAGACTACCTGTGGCTTTACTTCTTCGCCCACGGACTTGGAGCGTATTTGCAGGAAGGCGTACTCTGCGTCTGCCACGCACATCTTTCGAGTGTCCACGACACCGTTCGTGCAAGCGGAAATCACATTCCGCATGGCATCATTGATCTGATTCACGCTTTTGGATTGCAGTGCCATGAGAAGGACTTTTTCTTCCTTCACCACGAACGGGCGGAATTTTGAAACAATTCCTGATACGGGAAGGGTCATGGTGTACTGCGGCAGAGCCGCATTGGTCAGATTCAGTGTGTTCATGTTTATCCTTTAGTCAATGAAGTCAAAATGTATGTATTCGTCAAGGCTGTGTGTTTATCACGGAATTGAATTTTTGAGGATCGTAGAATCCGTTTACCGTGCCATCGTATCCCATGCGGTTGATCTGCCCTCCGTTGGAAGTCAGGAACTGCTGCGGTGACGGAGGACCGACAAGTTCGGCTGCTGCAACTGGTGCTGCTTGCTGCAAACCAATGTACTGCGGCGTGTACTTTCTGAACGCAAGTGTGATGTCTTGTTTGAGAAAATCGTTGTCCTTGTCGTATCCTACTTGCAGATCACCGATAGCCTTTGGATACACCTCTTCCACATAGAAACTGTGAGCAGGATCGTCTGCTCTGGTGGTAACGGTGATTTGCAGGTTTGTGGTGTAGTCATCGTAATATCCAAACTTGTAGTTTGACGGACTGCACACCAGATTCATCCAGTCCTCAAAGAACTTGCGCTCACGCAGGTCGGCAGACAGAATCACGGATAGAGTCATCTCTCCTGCGTAGATGGGTTCATACGGCATATTCCGCGCAGGACCGTAGAATCTGTACGGAGTGGTTGACAGCGATCTGCCAGGAATCAGGATGGAGTCGCATCGCACCATCAGGTTCCGCATGAACGGAATGTTCGTGACTCCAAAGCCAGCGGGAGCCTCAAACAGCACCTCGTAACGATTGCTGAACGCGAGTCCTGACTGCGTGATAGAACTGATGAGTTCGTTGATGTTTGATGGAACGAATGCCATTTATCTGCCTCCCCCGAGTGCCTGTGTCTTTGTGTCTCTGTAAACCGTGACGGGTCGCGCCCCCGAAAAGCGTGAAGTGTTTGCGGTCACCATCTGTTCCCACAACTGAAAAGGAACAATCACGGGTCGCCGCTTCATGCCTTTCCACAGATACCGTCTATAGCACGGTTTGAAGAATTTGAATTGTTTCCGAGCATTGAGTCTGTCGTAGTCCACTTGCAGGCGGGTTCTCCACTCATCGTTTGCCTTTATTGTAGGAAGTCCCCTCATAATCGCGTCAAACAAGAATTCCCTCAAGTCGGGCTGAACGAAATGCAGGTTTACCCCTTCAAAACCGCCTCGGTACACATCAGTAATCAAGACAAGAGGAAACTTGTCGTAATATGTATTCCGTGAAATAAAAGATTCGCTCACGGGTTCGTATTTGAAAAAGACCATCTGCCCGTTCATCAGGCGGCTTGGTATGGACAACTGTCCTGCCCGTTGCAGCATCGTCACGAACTGAACATAGGTCTGTTCTGTTGCACCAAGAACTGTGGTGGTTTCTTCTATGAGAGAGGACAGGTCTTGTACCATTTCGTCTTCGTTCATGTGGACTTCCTGAACAGATCGTCTTCTGTCAATATTTTGAATTCCCATCCCTTGGCATCAGATACGCGCTTTGCGGCTTCCCATTTAGCCTTGTTGGTGATCCATGTCTGCACTTCGGTGATGTACCCCCGAGTGATGCGCTTTCGCTTCTCGGGTTCGCGGCACTGCTTCTTTGGCTTGATCTCTACCAACCAGGTCTTTACTCCTTCGGGTGTTCGTATCTCCACGAAGAAATCAACAAAGTAGCGGTGTGGCTTGCGGTCTATGGGACTCATGTACGGGATCACCACTTCTTCCGATGCCCACCGCAGCACATTGGTGCTGCTGTCGCAGAACTTCATAAACTTCCGCTCCCACATACTACGGTAGACGATCTTCGTTGGATCGCCAATGTATTTGGAGGGGTTGTTGGGCTGAAATTTACCTTTGTATGCCATACATAAATATGTAGCCGATTTTCAAAAGGAACTGCCCATGTCTGCCATACCGCAATCACTAATTGATCCCGCTTTCACTTCCAGTGGGAAGCCGTTCATCTCAACGAACAGATACGGCACGGGTCGGTACAGCCAACAGGTGTTCAATGAGCAAATGGGTGACGCTGTAACGCAGCAACTGGAAGGAACGCCCAAACTCACGCGGGGCGACCGCCGCCGCCCATCAGTATTGAAATATCCTCTAGACTTGGGTTCCGCTCAGGTTCCCCATGTCATGCAGTTCAAGGTGTTTTGGAGATTTGAAGCCAAGGACTTGCGCGAGGGTATGCAAGCCGCCAAAGCAGAGTCGCAGAAAAATCTTCAGAACTTGCAGACGCTAGCGAGCCTCATAGACAACGGCGAACTGTCGCCTGAAATGCTGTACCGCTCGCCATTAACGAACGAGAAGATTGCTGCTCTTGAGGGCATGGTGGTTGATTCAAACACGCTGAAGATCGTAGACCCCAACAGCCGTGACAGCATTGCCACTTTGTTGCAAACGAATCCTGGAAAAGCCAAACAAATACTTGAGCAAACCATCATGTCTGAACAGACACGGCTTTCAAGTATTGAGTCTGAATTGGACAACGGTGCAGGCAAGGTTGGTTTGGACGAGCAAGAGCGGCTGCTTGTGCAGAATCGTCTTGCTGAAAACATTGGTCGCACGGGAGTGGGTGAGTCTGCCGTGAAAGGAGCCGCCGCTGGCGGTGTTCTCGGCGGTTTGGCTGGGTTCTTGTTTGGCGGTGGACCAGCGGCAGCAATCGGAACCGCTTTGGGCGCGGCAGGAGGTGCAGCAGCGGCGGCGGGCGGTGTGGCTATAGCCAAAAATTTCTCCACCGAAGCAGTGTACGATCAGATGGTTTCCGTGTACCTTCCGTTCTGCACAAAGGTAAACAACGAAGACTCGTTCGTGTACGAGGACAGCAACCAAGCACTTGCGGGTGCGGTGTTTGACGCTATGGGCGGCGATGTGCTGCCAGCAGCAGGTCAGGCTCTTGAAGCAGGAGCGCAAATTGTGGGCAACAAGTTTGCGTCAGGTGCAATTCAGGCTGCGCGTGGCACAGTGATAAATCCTCGTCTTGAAAAACTGTTTCGGCAAAAAGACTTCAGAAACTTCTCGTTCTCTTGGGAGTTCTATCCGCGAAACCGCGATGAAGTGCAGGCTGTCCGCGACATCATTGAAACATTCCGTTACCACGCGCATCCTGCTATGGACGACAAGCAGGGAACGGAAGAAGAGAACAAGGTGCAGATCATATTGAGAACTCCTGCGGAGTTTGAGGTTCGTTTTCTGTCGTCTAATCCCGACATCAATTCCGCTGGTTTTGTGGAGAACGAGTATCTTCCCAAGATCGGTCGCTGCGCGTTGTCCGCCATATCGGTTGACTATACTCCCAACTCACTGTTCAGCACATTCGCTGACAACTCACCCACCGCGATCACGCTCACGCTGAACTTCAGCGAATTGGGTCTGCTCACACGCGAAACGGTAGACAAGGGCTTCTGATGGCTTACTTCTCAAAGTTTCCCATACTTCAGTATCCTGTGCGGGACGGCAACGAATTTCGTTTTGCCTTTGTCGCAAACTTGCTGCGTAGGGTGGGATTGAGCGAGGACATGAAAGGCGCAGACGGCGCGTTCATAGAGTACAACATCAAGGACGGTGAACGCCCCGAACACATTGCAGAGCGGATATACGGCGATCCGTCATTCCATTGGTTGGTCATACTCACGAACGACATTGTTGATCCGTATCACGGATGGTACAAGTCAGGAAACGCACTTGAGAAATATGTGCAGAGCAAGCACGGCGGCAAATCCGTGTTCATCGGCACCACTGCTGACGGGTATTTCTACAGCAAGTATGTGGGCACTGGCTCTTCTCTGTCGCAGGGATCACTGTCTGCTGCCGTTGTTGACTATACCCCCGAACTGTGCAAACTCACGGTGCGCGGTGGAGAATTCTCTGAAGGCAATGCCACGCTCACGGTGAGTGGTTCCACGGCTTACAATGTGCAGATATTCCGCGTTGAGCCGTCTTTTACCGCAGTGAATCACTTTGAGTTTCAGCACAACAGCGGCATCTGCGGAGCAAACGATGAGTTCACCGTTGACCCGTTGAGTCAGCAGAACGCAAGTTTCTCCTTGGTTGGCGGCGTGGTGGGAGCAACCGCGGACGAGTATCCCAATACGAGCCAAGGACTCACCTATCAGTCGGTTTCAGGCATTGTTGATTTTTGGGACACATACATCGGCAGGTACATGGGCGTGTCAGGCGACAAGGTGAATACCTATGGTGTAAGCAATCTGCTCCACGAAACCCGCGTGAATGACGACAAGAGAACCATAAAGATTCTGCATCCTCGTTTCAAGCGTGAAGCGTTGACTCAACTAGAAGCACTGTTGAGAGTCTAATATGTCCCAACACGGAAACGACATCCTATCAGCAGGCAATTATGTCCTGAACACACTGTCAATGCACTCGCTTGTCAGCGGAAAACGATTGGACTTGACAAACCTGTTCAAGCGAATTGAAATATACGAGGATATGTTTTCTCCGTACATTACGGCAAAGGTATACATTCAGGACGGATTCAACTTCCCCGAGCGGTTCCCCATCACGGGACAGGAGAAGATTGAGATATCGTTCAAGACCGATGTGAATGCCTTGCCGTTGGTTGAACTGGTGTTTCGCCTGTACAAGTTTGACGGGCAGCAGATTTCTGAAAACGGAAAGTCGCAGGATTATGTGCTGCACCTGATGAGCGAAGGCGGCTACCTGAACTTCTCTCAGTACTGTGGATACGCCGTGAACGGATCGGTTTCGGGAATGGTGGGAACGCTGTTCAAGAAGCACTTTGATGACAGTGTGTGGAAAGACCGTTTGGAAGTGGAGTCCACGCGGGACAATTATTCGCTTGTGGTGCCAGGTGTGTACACACCATTCAAGGCAATCAGTTGGCTGACTTCTCGCGCCATCTCGCAGACGGGAAAAGAGTACAGCCCGTTCATGTTCTATGAAACGCTTGACGGACACCGATTCAAGAGCCTGTCAAAGATCATTGAAGACGGATCAAAAAATGTCACGAACTATCTGTATACCATAGGTAACATCGGTATTGCAGAGGGCAGCAAGCAGGACTTGGGCTTCAAGAGCATTCTGCCCAACCGCTACCACAAGATTCAAAAACTAGAAGAACTTGGGCGGTTTGACGCTGTTGAGAACATTATGAACGGCTTGGTGGCTTCCCGTATGCAAGTGCATGACTTGCTACGCAAGGAAGATCGTCATATAGAGTTTTACGAAAGCGATGTGTTTGAAAGCATGAAGAAGTTGGGAGATCAACAGAGACTCAAGCAAGGCGATTCCCTGCTCCACAAGTCCCTGAAGACAGGTGGTGCGTATTTCTATATGCCAACCACTCCGTACACGGTGTTTTCCAAGGGCAATCCCATAGAAGACAATTTCCAAACGGAAGCCCTGTTCCTCAAAAAGAAGTACCACACGAACTCTTTTCTGACGCAGAAGATCGTGATGCAGATTTTCGGAGACAGCCGCAGGCGGGTGGGTGATGTGGTGAATATCAGCGTTCCGAAGCCACAGTCTGATGTCACGGTGGTGCAGGATCAGAACGACAAGAATTTGAGTGGAGAGTTCTTGGTTACCAGCATACGGCATACGCTTGGCACGGCGTACAGTTGCAAAATGGAATTGTCTAGAAACGGCATGGGAGTGTAATGAAAACATTTCTAGGAAAAGACGGATTTGTGTGGTGGCACGGTGTCGTGGAGGACATTGGTGATCCGCTGTACCTTGGACGGTGCCGTGTTCGTGTGTACGGATTCCATGTTCACGACAAGAAAGAACTGCCTACCGAGTGTTTGCCGTGGGCGTATCCCATGCAGCCTATCACCAGTGCGGCTCTGTCGGGAATAGGGCAGTCACCGACAGGTTTGCTTGTTGGTTCCCATGTCTTTGGATTTTTCCGTGACGGGGACGAGGCGCAGGATCCTGTCATCATTGGATCGTTTGGTGGCGTTCCGTTGAAGGCAGCAGACACGAACGCGGGTTTCGCTGATCCAAGCGGTCAGTATCCTGCAAAGCAGAGCGATGTGGACGACAAGAAATTCCCACTGGGAGTTTCGGTGGTTGGCGAGCAGGACACCAACAGGCTTGCCCGCAACAACGACAAAGATCAGATGAAATCCACGGTTGCTGCATACAAGGTGTCAACGGTGCAGACAGAAATACAAAGCACCCCATCTATAAAGAGTGCTTCCACTTGGAGCGAGCCTGTCACACCATACGCAGCAGAGTATCCGAAGAACCATGTTCGGTACAGCGAAAGCGGTCATGTGGAAGAGTGGGACGACACGCCAGGCGCAGAGCGCATTCACCAATTCCACAAGTCAGGCACTTTCACGGAAATCGGAAACGGGTGGGAAGGCAATCCTGACGGAACCCGCGTGCAGCGCATTGTTGGCGATGACTACGAGATCGTACACGGCAACAAGAAGATTCATATATCTGGTTCCGAAGGCTTAAATCTGGTGGTGGACGGAGCAGTGAATCTGACCATCAACGGTGGCGGCAACATACAGATAAACGGCAACACCAACATACTTGCATCGGACAATGTGAATTTGCAGATTGAGGGAACCCTGAAGGCATCAGGCAAGCAGATGGAGTTCTACGCGGACGGTGACATCGGCTTCTCGGGCAGATCAATATCGTTCATCACGGACAGCAATGTAATGGTGTTGCAGCAAGGCAAGCGTATTGAAGTCAATTCTGGAAAACCTGCGATCACTCCGCAGCGGGTGGATGTAAAGGGGGGCTGAAGTTGAATTACAGGGGCAAACATCGCAAGTACTTATCGGGGTCTTCCGAATATGCTGTGTATTCGTATGGCGATGTTGTCGAAAGAAATGGGGTTTCTTATGTTTGTAGTGTTGAAAACACATCGGGATATATTCCAGAAGACACGAATTCAGGATTTATTTTGCTTGGTGGCGGAACAGGCGGCTCAGGAACAGTAAATTTTTCTTTCTCGCCAACACCACCAGTATCGCCTGGTGCGGGTGACCAGTGGTTTGACAGTGACAACGGCGTACTGTATGTGTATGTGGTGGACGAAGACTCGGGGCAGTGGATACAGCCCACATCGGGTGCAAATGCCATTGATGGCGGAACATACACATGAGCATCAATTTTCCGTCATCACCGTCACCTGGTCAGCAGTACTCCTTTCAGGGACAGGCTTGGGAGTGGACAGGCGTTGCGTGGAAAGCAGCCACTGTATTAGCCACGAGCGGTGTCACGGGCCCGCAAGGCAACACGGGAGCCACGGGTGATACGGGTGCAACGGGTGCAACGGGTGCTACAGGTGCTACTGGTCCTCAAGGTGCAACAGGAGCCACAGGTGCCACGGGTGATACGGGTGCAACGGGTGCAACGGGTGCTACAGGTGCTACTGGTCCTCAAGGTGCAACAGGAGCCACAGGTGCAACTGGAGACACAGGAGCCACAGGAGCCACTGGATCCACAGGATCCACAGGAGCCACAGGAGCCACAGGAGCCACAGGAGCCACAGGAGCCACAGGAGCCACTGGATCCACAGGAGCCACTGGATCCACAGGAGCCACAGGAGCCACTGGTGCAACAGGTGCAACCGGACCACAAGGCATCACAGGAGCCATTGCATTCTCCGCATCAACCACACCACCCGCAGGAGCAACATACGGTGATATGTGGTTCAACACCACAAGCGGAAATGTGTTTGTGTATATCACAGACGGCAGCAGCAGTTACTGGGTTGAACCGTTTGGTCCTGCGGGAGCAACAGGAGCAGCAGGAGCCAATGGTGTTGCGGGGGCTACAGGAGCAACAGGTTCTCAAGGTGCAACAGGTGCTACTGGTTCTCAAGGCATTCAAGGTGCAACTGGTGCCACGGGTGATACAGGTGCTACTGGTCCTCAAGGTGTAACAGGTGCTACGGGTGATACAGGAGCCACAGGTGCTACTGGTCCGCAAGGTGCAACAGGAGCCACAGGTGCTACTGGTCCGCAAGGTGCAACAGGTGCAACAGGTGCTACTGGTCCTCAAGGTGCTACAGGAGCAACAGGTGCTACTGGTCCCCAAGGCAACACAGGTGCAACAGGTCCAGTAGGAGACTATGTAATCTCAGTAAACGGACTCACAGGAACCGTCCAATACATCACAGACTTCAAGAGAGGATGGTTCATGTCATGAGGCGATGGAGACTCAAC
>Ga0172372_10007905_pt1 | contig 14194 bp, 18 predicted proteins | sample LakKiv5m_2_FD_114544 | JGI IMG/M metagenome (GOLD analysis project Ga0172372, IMG submission 114544) | Freshwater microbial communities from Kabuno Bay, South-Kivu, Congo - kab_092012_9.5m | ecosystem: Environmental > Aquatic > Freshwater > Lake | place: Democratic Republic of the Congo...
TTCATTTGTTTTTCCTCTTTTAGTGGTGTTTTGAATTACAATAAATTTGTCTTTCGGTAGAGTGCCTGCGATACAAACTTTAAGTTCATCATCGTTAGACCAGACACCACTTTCTACAAGTTCTTGAAGAGCAATACCAAGTTGCCCAAGCATATTAGCACTCATTAATAAGTTTCAGCAAGTTTCTCCACAGCATAACTCAAAGTCACAAAAAAAGCAACAGAGGTTACTGTCCAAATAAGTTCATTCATCAGAAGATTCCAAAGAAGAACTTGTGAGTGAAAGTATAAGAAATAAAGCCAGCAATAATACCGACCATTGCCCAGCGTGAATTTGCAAGTTCGGCACGTTCAGCATGTGTTTGAAGTGCATAACGTTCTGCATCAGATTGAGAGATGTACATTTGTGGTTCTTTCGCAAACATATTTTGCTGACCACGTTCATTAGTTGTGACCGTCATTTTTGTTTTATTACGGATTGTTACACAATTATATAGAAAAAATAAAGATGTGTCAAGGCCCCTTTATTAGGAAATTCTAATATAAAAACAATTACTTACCTTCCCAACCAGGAGGAAGTTTGCCGAGATATGGATCATAATCAAAAAATGGATTCCAATCAGATACATCTGCGGATTGATTTCTCCAAAACTGCCACAATCCATCGTGACTACTACGATGAAAAACATCAACGTGAATATCGTGAATATCAGAACCCAAATCAATCTTGTATAAAAAGAGAGGAATCGCAAAAGTATTGCCAGAATTATAAATCAAATCATCAGCAACTGCTCTGGGTTTAACACCTTGATCGAGTTTATACTTATCACCACGACAATGAAGATTAATCAGTTTTTGTGCGTGATGGCGAGTAATCATATAGCAAGCGGTGGAAAAGTCATTCACAAAACGGCGGTGCAATTGAACATGAACCTGTGCTGGATTAATAATCGCAAGTTGTATCACATCATAATCATAAGGGACTTTGGCATAAAAATCTTTCCAAGAAAATCCCCAGTGAGCAGCCGTGCTGATATCACAATCATCTTCCACCATCAAAGCACAAGGAGAGTCCGAAGTTTCCAACCAGTGTTTCATTGCTTTGAGGTGACTGGTAACACATCCAACCTCACCAGAACTCATATTATCTGGATAACGACCTTTGAGAATATCGCCCAGATCTTTATCTCCTCTACCATCATAAGCAGAGATTCGTTCATAATTTTCAATCTCCCAGTATTTAAACTGGTCTTCCATAAACTGTGCTCGGTCTGGTTTATCATCCAGATTAATATAATAAATGGGTGGAAGACCTTTGAGTTTATATATTGATTTGTTTTTATCCATTACTATGACAAAACACTTTCCATAATTTTATTAAAGATTTTTGTTTTAGACGCAAGAGGATCTTCAGAACCTCTCCAGTTAGTATGCCAGTTAGTAGCAGCACGATAGTGAAGAAACTTACCATCCAAATGTAACTCAAAGTTATATCCTCTTGTAACTTCTTCGTTCTGCAGTTCAATATCATAGAAATGAGTTGGATATTGAACATCAGTTTCTTTTATCCAAAAACTATTCTTTTTGAAATAATAATAGGTATGCCCACCAACATCAGTCATTTCACCATTTACAATACCATCAGAAAAATCAATATCTAGATCTTTCATTTTTGGCATATTAAAGAACATAATACCATTCCACATATAAGTCACAGAACCACGATACTGTGGAAGACCAGCAATAATAGCATCGTTCATATACTCTACAATATCAAACTCATCAATTAAAAACAAGTCCGAATCGCAGAAAAATACAATGTCTTCCTTATGGTTCTGCTTAATAATAGAGTCATACGTCCACTGAACAGTATCGGCACATGCCTGTGCTGGGTTCATCTGAACAGTTCTTTCTGGTTTCTTATAGTAAGCAGAATTGATACCATCACAAATAACTTTAAAGTAATTAGAGATTGTTTCATCAATTGAATCATCGACAATATGAAACTTATAATCATTCTTTAAAAATTTTTTAAATAATGAATCTTGCAAAGATACAAAATCTGGTCGATTAACCACAGAGGTAAAAATGTGAATCATAGTTGTGCAGCAAGCCAATCTTCAAGTTTCATAGAAGGTTCCCAACCAAAAGTCTTACGAAGTTTTTGATTGTTTGCAAGACTAATCCTTGTCTCGCCATGGCGAGGAGCAATGTTGACCGTTTCATGATCAAACATTCTAGCAATCTGATTGACTGAATAGTTAGTTCCAGTCCCCACATTATAAATGTGTCCGAATGCATCAGAATCTATTTCCCTAATAGCAGCAAGAATATTTGCACTTACAACATCACCAACATAAGTAAAGTCTCTACGCTGATTTCCATCACCAACGATGGTCAGAGGTTCTCCTGCAGACCTCTGACGAAGAAAGATTCCGATCACAGGAGCATACTGTCCACGCAGAGGTTGGCGTTCCCCATAAACATTGAAGTAACGGAATATAACTGTGGGAAGACCGAAAAGATCTGTATACATCTTACACAGTTTTTCACCATTCACTTTAGAAACCGAATAAGGATTTAGACAATCATCAATTTGAGTTTCAACATTGGGAGGTTGGTTTTCACCATATCCAGAAGATGTAGAAGAATACATGAGTCTCTTCACACCTGCCTCACGAGCACATTGAAGAACCGTTACAGTTCCAACAGAGTTGATACTGACTGCTTCAATAGGGTTTTCGATTGCGGGTTGAATACGTGCTTCTGCTGCAATATGAAACACATAGTCTACTCCATCATAGAGTGGACGTGTATTTTCATAGTCACGAATATCATACTTATAGTTTTGTGCCTTATCATTCCAATAAAATTGATCATGAGCATCAGAATACTCATTATCAATTACAACAACCTCGTGACCCAGTTCAAGCAAACGATCTACAAGATTTGATCCAATAAATCCGGCACCGCCAGTAACCAGTGATTTAGTCATACAACTCTCTCAGGTAGAAAATAGTTTTTATTATAAGTAAAGCATTCCTTTGCGGGATAGCTTGTCAGAGGATTCACAGTGCCGTGATATCCACTTGTTTGAAAGAAAAAAGGATTATCAAAAGTATAAACATTAAACCAACGCTGAACCTCAGCAAATCCAATATCTTGATAATCCTCAATTATGTATCCAGCATGATACGTGATCCTTTGGCACATTTTAACATAATCATCAGTCAAATACAAGACTGAATGACCACCGAGCATATTATAAACTCGGTAAAGATCACCTCTAATACGTTCATATTGCACATAAGGCCCAGAATGCCCATTCATTCTTCCCCAAGATGAAATACCAAGATAAACTGCATCGGCATCATCAGGAACTTCAATCTCTGGGCGGAAGTTCTTGATCATACAGTCGTCTTCAAATAAGATAAAGGGAGGATCAATTTCTTGAAGTCCTCTATGATGAGCAGCGGAACACCCAGCAACAGGACGGTCTGGGCGGGGAATACCTTCCACACGAATAATAGTTCTGAACCCACATTCTTTTAGAATGTTTTGCATATTCTCATTTTTTTCAACATGCTGCTTAAGGTTCATGTAAACAGCAGGGATATCTCTAAGATCTAAGTTCATTGTGATTTTTCTTCAAAGCAATAATTTTAGGTTCATAAGGATAGTTTGGGTTGCTCATTTGCTCTTCTGCAAAGCAATATGAAGGAGTCAGACTAAGTGTTGGAGGGTTATCAATCAGATAGCGGTTCATTTGAGACTCATCATGCCAAAGTGCAATAACATTGTTCTCAAGGTCTTTGGTTACACGGTCTGCAAGAACCTCCGCCATTTCAAGAAACCTCTTAGTAGATCCACCATTGAATCCACCAGCATAATAGTTCTCACCCTCTTCACCATATGGAACATATGCTAAGGATGCAGGGTTCCTATCATAAGTTCTTTCTTCTTTTTTATGAAAGGACTGATAGGGATGCATCGTAGCAACAAGATCACTCAGAACCTCATCACCAACCTTATCTACAAGACCCATATCTACATCAAAGTAGAAGCAATAATCAAACTGAGAGATAAACTCCTTTTCTTTTACAAAATAGTTGTATCTCTTCAAAGTAGGCATTGGCCAAGGTTCGTGGTCAATTTGAGAAACCTTAACGTTATCAGATGCCTCTACTTCATGATCAGTAAAAAGAAGACATTCAATCTCATGACCATTCAAAAAGTTCTCCTCAATATTATCAAGAAGTCTTTCAACAAATTGAATATACTTATTTGTCGCAATAGTCAGAATACAGATTTTCATTTGTTCTTAATATAAAGAGCATCTCCCCACTTATACCAAGTTTCTGGCCAATGAGTTTCTACTCTTTGGAATCCATACTCTTGTAGAAATTCATCTAGTTCTTCAACCATGGGATTTCCTTCATACATTTCACCACGATTGACTTCACAATAAACATAGTCAATTTGTTCAAGAGTTTTTTGACCACCCTTAAAAACTTCTAGTTCATATCCTTGAACATCAATGTTAATGAAATTTGCTTCACCAATATCAAATGTATCAAGAACATCAACTTCGACTTCTTCTGTTCCATCAAAAGATACGTCTGGATGATGTTCCAAATGTTCTTTTGGTTTTAGAATAGAACTACTCTGCGCTTCATTACTACTTAGATACATTGTAGCGGTGCCTTTCTTACTCCCAAGAGCAACCTGATATCCCTGAATATCAGCATTTACATTTTGAAGACGTTGAGAAAGAATATTAAAATTTTCAGAGAGTGGTTCAAAAACAGTTATTTTTTGAATACCATTATCAACATACTCTTGAATTTCTTCACCATAATGAGCACCAATATGAACAACACCTTTGATGCTCATATTATATTTTCTTCTAAGATTAGTAAAACTTATTAGCATACAATCCTCGCAATCGTGTTAAGGCAACCATCCCAGGTCAAATGTTTTTCATACATCTCTTGCCCATAATCAATCATATTTTGGTATTCTTCACTTTCCAATAAAGCATCAACTTTTTCTGGAATAGTTTCAATCTCATCATGTTTGATCAATAGACACATTCTATCCCATTCAATATATTCTGTAAAGGGGAGCCAAAACTCATCACTAATATAAATGGGAACGCACTGCATTTGTATTGCTTCATACATCCTGAATGAAGCAGGTCCAAATCCTCTAGGAGAAAGTGCAAATACTGAGTTATATAGAACCTCACGAAAGACCTCAGTTTGGTTATGGTCTAAATTGACTGCGAACTTATATTGAGGTAAATGTGATAAAAGTTGGTTCATCCTCACTCTGAGTGGATGTGTATCTCTACCAGCATATCCAACTTTATACTCTCTCACTTCTCTTGGACCTCCACCATGAGGATCGCAAAGAAGAGGAATAGGTTGATAAGAAGAATTTTTACCAACAGGAGAACTGAAATATCCAGAAGATGCAAAAATAGTGCAGTTATCAATTGGAATCAGTGTTCCACCATCATACTGCACAACAGTAAAGAACTTTTCGTTTGGATGTTTTTCTGTAAGTTGATTGCAATACTCAATGAGTGGTTGAGTATTTTGTCCGTACTCACCGCCAGGATTTACATGCCAGGATGTCCACTGAATAGGAATGTAAATGTGGTCTGACTCTAGTTCTTTTTGAGTTGCAAAAAATGAATATGCTCTCTCTTCAATCATAGGACTGTATCCTTGATGAGGAGGATACTGTACAGGCATTTTTGGAAGAAACTCTTGAGGCACTTCAGCAATTCTAATCATAATTATACAGTATTAATGTAATGAGGTATAAGAACCAAAACTATTCATGACAAATCAATAATCTTTTGTTGATAATATCCTGCCGAATAGGTTGAATTATTTCCGCAAGAATTCCAATAACTATCCCCCCTTAATCTATGATAATATTCCATTCCAGGAACAATTTTATAGAATCCACCTTTATTCATCCAGTGATATGAAAAAGCAATACTACAAGCATATACTGGTTCATCTAAATTTTCATATCCATCTTTCAATTTTTCTAGATATTTTTCACGATTGAATACAAAATTTCCAGTGTTTAAAAACCAATCAATAGACTTTGTTTTTTTAAGTAAAGCATCTTGTGCCTCATGAATTCCAATTTTCTCATACTTAAAATCATAAAATACTTCATTACTATATCCATCATCTTTGTTATAAACAAGTAATTTTTGAGGAATATAGCAAATGTTAGAATCTGGATTTTCTATTAACTGAATAATTTTTATTGTTTTTTCGGTAGGATGATTATCACTATCTAAAAGATAAACCCATTCACAAGAAGAATTGCTAACAGCAGTGTATTTGTTTCTAAATCCACCAAGATTTACTTCATTTCTGAATAATTTTATTTTATCAGTATTGAGAGTGTTAACTATCTGATTAAGTTTTTTCCACTCTTCTTCCGATGAGCAATCATCATTGACAATAATTTCCTTTACAAAATTATTATTCAAAGCATAGTGAACTGCTTCTTCAAAATACTGAGAGGTATTATAAAATGGTATCGCTAGTGTAATTTCTTTCATTATTTTAATAAGTAATTAACAAACTCTTTGGATGAGATGACCATATTATCATGATGGTCCATTTTAGTAACATTCGTGTATCTGTCAAATGTAATACCAAGAACTCTACAAATGTCAATGTATTGGTCACAATACTGGTGTGGATTTGGTGGATATATTTCAACAATGTTAGTATCTTTTGAAGCAAACAGTGAGAATACCATTCCCCCACTTTGAGGTGCTACTACACATTTTGCATTATTAAAAATTTGAATTTTTTCAGCAACAGTGTGGTCCTCAAAATAGATTGCTTTAAATCCCAATCCTTCAAGATCTTCTACCAATTCATTTTCATTCAAGATATGTCTACGTTTAATGTTATTATCTCTTCGATTACCTTCACATAAATGAGACTTGCTTCGACAAATGTAAATATTTTCATATTCGCTAGTATCAAATCCAGTAACTCTAGAAAGAAAAAGTTCTCTTAGGAATGGATATGTTGTTGGATCAACATGATATTGACCACTGTTGTTCGTGATATTAGTTGGTTTAATAGAAGGAACTAAGGTAGATTCTCCATCATTAGAGACTACATTAATAATATCATTTAAAATTTCAAAAGTTTCCTTTTGATAGGTAGTATAATTTTCAGCATCAAAACAAACATCAACCTTTTGAGATAGATCAATTTGTTTTAAAGCACCTACCATATAGACAAACCAATGATAGATAAAATCTTTACCAGCTTCCTCAATTTTATATTTCATTACCAAATAAAATTCCAATTTTCCAGTTTAGGACATTTTAGCATATTTAAAAATTTATTGTTACACTCAGGTCCATCACATTTACGATGCGATTCTTTTCTTGCATATGCATGGAGATTAATAGGAACATTCTTCATTTTATTAATACTTTGCATATGATATACAAATAATGCTATTGAATTTTCTACTAAATGAATCTCATTTGCATTCTCAATTATTTTTGAGATATTCAAAAAATTATCAGTCAGTTTGTGCAAATTGATAACTTCATCACTAATGTATTTTCGATTTATCATATTATCTTCCATCTCACATATTACTGAATAATTTACTGGAAGATTAAGAGAATTATAGAGTTTATCTTCACTTTCAAAGTCTCTTTCATAATCAAACTTAGATATTTTTATCTTTGGATCTATACCCAATTCTGTATAAAAAGAAGATGCATTATCAGTAGATATAAAAGATTCTAATCCAAATTTATTAATCTTATTGAAATACTTACCAACGTTACCTGGATTTGGATATAATTCTTCAACCCTAACATCTATAACATCACACTCATATCCAGGATCTATTACTCTTTCAACTGGAATAATTTTATCATTGTCCCTAAACATATGAGTTGTAAAAGGAACAACGACTGGAGTATCGTGAACCAAATAAACTTCATCATAAAATTCAGATAGATAGCGGATCATTCCATTCGAAGATATCCAATCTCCAAATGCATCGTAAATCACGAATACCAATGTCTTCATAATGATGCAGGATAGTCAGTACAAACTCCGAAAGGAACTCCGTTTAATGGTTGTGTAAGATCTTCCAAAGACATCAATGGAATAATTGTACTGTCACTGATTTGCATAGAAAGATCATGTAACCAAATTTTTCCAGTTGTAGTATAAGTAAAGGGATCACCAGTATGGCAGAAAGAATGATATGCCCAACATTCAACTGCTGCTTCAACATTCTTACAATGCAACCATAGATAATTTCTACGCTTATCCAACCAATTGTGGTCAACTTTGTATTGTGGTTCATCGTGACCCAACCAGAGTTCACCACCAATTGAGCGAACATCAATTTCTACATGATATCCATTACCAATAGCGCAATCAATATAACTGGGACGATTTTCTTTATCCGGTATTGGACCACGAATGTTTCCTCGATGAGAAATAATTATCATAGATCTTCAATCCTCAATGCTTTGTCTTCAATAAACAAATCATAAAATGGTTTGTCTACTCGCAACTCGTGATACTTAGCTCCCCATTCAGCAAGTTGTTGTCGTGTAAGTTCTGTCCAGTCAATTTGCTTTCTAGATCCACGAGCAGTCCAATAAACAATTGTGTGACCTTCATCATAAAGTTTATTGATTTTATCTATGTTCTCTTGAATCGGTTTTGCTTTAGTATAATCATGTGTTGTACCAAAATCTACAGAAGTTTCTCTGTGACAAATGGTTTCATCAATATCAACATATATAACTTTCATTTTAACTCAATTATAAAAGTCATTATTATGTAGGTTATCATAGATAGTGTCATTTTCTATTCTAAAAGGTTTTCTAGTTTCAATATTAACTCTATATCCTTTATCTAACCATTCTTTACTTTCTCTCCGCCCAACTTGATGAAATATAGGATTCCAGATAATCTCACTATTTGAAGAATGATATGTATCTATCATAAACCAAATATCATCTTTTTCAATACCACTACGCAAACAATGTGAGTAAGATCCATGATAATCCATTATTTTTCCAGATAAAAGGTTTTCAAAAAATTTATTTGGTATATGAAGCAGCATGTAATTAACTGATGGTTCATCAAAATGATTTACATGATATTCTCTACAAATCTCATTCACATGAGCAAACAAAATTCTATTATCTTCATAATTATAAATTGACTGAAAATAAGGTTTAAGAAAGAAGTCAGATCTTACAAAAAGAATTGACTCATAATCTTGCAAATTTATTTGGCATAATAAAGCATAAGTTTTAATATAAAAGTTTACTTCACCAATTAAACCATCAGTGAAATGACCACTTACACTATAATTTTTTGATTTATATAAGTCTATTAAATCAGAATCAAATTTTGGATTGATACTATAAAAATGATAAAAAATATCACATTCACAAAATTGATTAATTGAATCTAATAATTTTAGGTGAGATTTTGAAGCTTTAATTTGCAGATCATAAGACTCAAGAGTTCCTCTTCCTCGATCATCACCATCAAGTCTGTACCTAAAAGTTTCTCCCATAGGCACAAGTAAAAATTTTTTCATTGATACATGTTTCTTCTATAATTTTCATTTGGGCATGTGTCAACATCAGCAACTTCTTGTTTAGTCAGAAACTTAACTCCACCCAATAGTTTTGCTCCAACAAAAATATCAGCAGATTTTTCACACATTAAAGTTGCAGCAGAGCAATCTTTTTTAGATGCAGATGCTGTGATTATACCATGATTTTGTAATAGAATCAACTTTGGAAAAAATCCTTCATGATCTACAAATCTTGTTACATGCTTTTCAACCAATTTTAATATTGCTTCTCCTGGTGGTGCATAAGGAACGACACAAGACTTAGTTCCGTTTCTCACAATCTGATCAGGGAACCAGCGATGGTTTGCAAACTGATACAACTGATTGGAGCATAGGATTTTTGTTGTATGTGGTGGATGAGTATGAGCAATAAAGTTTACTTCGGGAAAAGTTCTCATAATCCAAGCATGAAAAGAAGTTTCAATACTTGGTTTTTTATGAGAAGGATCTAACTGAACTCCATGAATATTACATAAGGTCAAGTCTTCTTCGGAGAGAGTATGAAGACTTGTTCCACTTGCCTTAATCAGAAAAGTATTCTCCCCAGTCCTCACAGATACATTACCTTCACCACATATGGTGTATTCACTAATCTCTCTCGCTAGTTCTAGTATTTCAGACATTTCCAATAAAAGTTTCTAGGGTATTTAGATTCACCTTCCAGGGTGAGTTTAAACCACCAGAGATAGATAGAGCACCATCACTCTCTACACTTTCCTCAACCTTCTCAACAAACTCAGTATCATTAAAGTGATGAAGTTGAGTGTGCATCATTGAATACTCAAAACGAGTATTAATATCAAAGAACATTGGACTGTTGATTGAGATGACTTTGGTTTCTGGTGGTGAAAAAATTACATTACACATACCACCACCGATAGGACCAGCAACATACTTTGCAGAGTTGAACAGTCCGATCTTTTCTTTCATCGTCATATTTTCACAGAAGACTTCTTCATATCCCTGAGACTTGAAGAGTTTTGCGACTTCATCTTCATTTACACAACGACGACGCTCTGTGTAGTTGGTGCCGATGTTCTCAAAGTTATTATGTAACCAAGTTCTGCGTGAAATATAAATCTTCTCAGGTCCTTGATAATCACCTTTCATACGATTGATAATATCAAATACTCCTGAATGTGGTGGAGTGTTTGAAAGACCGTTGTGAGTCAACGAAGAACCCACCACAACCGTGTTGTAAAGAGTTTCTGGGTTGAGAAACGCTACGTCCTTTCGACCTATTCCCAGCAGTTCCAAGCACTCCCAGACGAAGGGATACAAGTCATCTCTACCCTCTGGTGGACTTACAAGAAGTTTAAGGTCTGGATGAATCTCTTTTTCATTGAAGTATGAATAGAGATAGGGCAAAGTATCATAGATGAAATGATAATAGTTCGCCATATTATACACAAAGTAGAATACAGGAACTGAACAGAAGTTCTTGAACTCAAATGGAAGTTTTACATCATACTCCATTGTTTCTTCATAGACTGTCCCTCGTCCCAAAGACATAAACATCTCTTTGGTCGGTAGATGTAGTCTTTGAGTTTGATGAGAATAGATCAATGGTTGCGGATAATGCTTTGGAAGACCAGTAAACTGGACTGAGAAGAAATATGCGACTTCTATATCTCTACCATTCTCATCCCTTTCTTCAATCAGTCTTGTTCTTCCAGAGTTCCAATATTCAATTGGTAAAATAGTCTTTTGCGTACTCATAAGGATGCCAATCAACTTTATTAAAAAACCTTTGCCAATAATTGTAAGTTTTTAAATCGTTAGGAGTTCCCCAACAAATATAATTATCAATCTCAAAGTTCTTCACTTTGTACCCCAAAGAAATTGCTTCATTGAGCATACTATCAACGTAGAACTCGCCGTTAGTCCTTACATCATTTTCATAAAGAGAATTAAGAGAACGATAGAACATCTCTCTTGTTCTAAAAAACATCGTTCCAGTAATGGCATATTCTTTTACTGGATCAGTACCTGTGAATTTTTTAACATCCACACGTCTTACGTTTCCATCATCATCACAATTAACCCAAGAATATGCTTCTGGTTGCAGATGACTTGTATAGTTATTTCTGTAAGTCCACACTATTATATCATTTTCTTCATCATTTACCAAGTCTAAAAACTTATCTGCATCATAAAATGCACCATTATCACATGCTGAAATTAAAATAGAAGATTCTGGATCACACACATTTACTATTCTTTCAGTTGTGCAAGCCTGTCCTTCCAAGACTTCATCAATCCACACGGTGTTTTGTCCAGGAGACTGATGTCCTTTTAAACAAGCATAGATAACATCATCAGTTTTTGGTAAACAACGAACTGCTTGCTCAACCATATTCTTACCATTCACTTGAATGAATGGTTTTGGTTGCTCATACCCTTCTTTTGAAAAACGACTTCCTGCTCCTGCCATTGGAAGTGCAAGAGTGCAATTCTCTAACTTAACTTCTTTCTGCCCTTCTAGTGCCTTACAATAATAATTAGACCAACTATTATAAACATCTAGATCAAAAGGTGTTCCCCACTGGAGCATATAAGGAATACCATAGACTGTATTATATAATCCATCACGTACCATCAAATTATAAACAAGACTTACATAATATTCACCATTGATATTGATATCTTCATCCATCAACTGTTTAAAATATTTTTTTACATAACTACCCTTCCTAAAATAATAATTTCCAGCAGAAGCAAACTCAGACATTTTATCGTCAGTGAATGGTTGTTTCTCCCTAACTTCTAATATTTTCTCATCAGGACCAGAATCATCAGTTCGACAAAATGCATAGTTATCACTACCAAGCATATGTGGATGAAATCCAGTATAACAGATTACGCAACCATCACATTCTACAGTATCAAGATATCCTTTAAAATGGCGATAATCCCAATAAATTGAGAAATCACAATAATTTACAATAACTTCTTCTTCATCATCAATCAAGTAATCAAATTCAGAAACAGAAAATACTGGTCCCTTTTTATGACGAGAAATCGTAACTATTTCCTTTCTATCTACCAGTTCATCCAATATCTCTAAGATATTAGTTTCTTCTTTATGTTTGTCATTGATAATAAAAATAAAGTTACTATCCTCAGGGTAAAGGTTGACAATATGTTCTATAACTTTCTTTCCATCAACCTCAATTAAATATTTTGGAATTTCATATCCAGCGGCAGCAAACCTACTGCTCATACCAGACATTGGAATAATAACTTTCATAAGAAAAATATTTTTAGATATTTATTGGTGTCTAGAATCATCTAAACTATAAGGTTGTTCGAAGTAATTTATGGTTAAAGATTTATCATGCGTATTTTGAGTAACAGATGGTTCAAAATTACAAGGGTATCTTCCATCGAATAACTCCAACATTTCCATACAAAAATTATGTGTGTCTGTGTACGCTTCCATAGATTTACGATTTCCATATACAGTTGCATCAGAAACCCATGGAACTAAATCACCATATCCAATTGGATTACGAGTTACAACAGGAGCAGTATAATTACACCAAGGAACAACAGAAAATATTTCAAAGTTATCACTTTTTTGAATTTGTGGAAGAGAAGAAGTGATAATATCTGAACGATATTTCATATATGCAGCATACTCAAAACCATTATCGTTAGCATAGTCTACTGCCATATCAAATGCTTTTCTATCATTAAAAAACATTGACATTGGATTATATGGTTTTGGTTCTGATTGATTTGTATTAATGTTGACAAAAATTTCTAAAAATCTTTTCGGGAATGAATATGGTTTAATATACATATTCTTTAACCAAGGAGATAAATTTGTTCTTGCATGAGTATAGTAATCACTTTCAATATCATTAATTGATGCAAAGACATCTACTTCATATTGAGAGTTTTGTAATAATGGTAATAGGCACGTCTCATAACATTTAAGACGTCCAGAGATTAGTAAAGCAATTTTCATATCACAATCCATCCTGGAAGATATAAATCACTAAGATCCTTTGAAGCATCAGGACCAGCAAACCAAACACTAGGAGCAACTGTCTTTGTACTATTTGCCAACCAAGCACCCCACCAAGAGAATGATGAGTTGGCAATTATGTGATAAGTACATAAAGATTGCAAACACAGATCAACACCAGTACTATTTCCCTCTGCAAAAATAAAACGATCACCCTGAAAGACTTCCTGTTCCTTACACCATTCAATACCATCAGAAAAAATCATGACAGGAATATCAGATGGCATATGTTTTAGACCTTCTGCGTAATATTCCAATGTTTGAACAGGATGATGGGGATATTTTAAGTAATCACCCCTACGAAGATGAACTGCTATGACTTCAGTATCACCAAAATTGGACTTGAATGCTTCTTCTGTCGGTTCACGAATTTCATCGGCAAATGTAAATGCCTCACGTATTTGTTTTTCAATATGTTTAAAATACTTTTCGGTTTGAAAATATCCATAAAGACTGATATTATCTGGACAGTTATCCCAAA
>Ga0172372_10007906_pt1 | contig 14194 bp, 14 predicted proteins | sample LakKiv5m_2_FD_114544 | JGI IMG/M metagenome (GOLD analysis project Ga0172372, IMG submission 114544) | Freshwater microbial communities from Kabuno Bay, South-Kivu, Congo - kab_092012_9.5m | ecosystem: Environmental > Aquatic > Freshwater > Lake | place: Democratic Republic of the Congo...
ACCTGCTCCCGCCGGACAATCCGCCGGACGGCTACGAGGTCGTCCCGACCGCCGAGGCCGAGGCGCTTGTCGCCTACTTGCTCTCGCTCAACCGCAACTACCCGCTGCCGGAGGCTCCGGAACCGCCGCAATGATCGACGACCCGCACCAACCCGGCTCCGACGAGTTGCAAGCCCACCTCGAAGGCGAAGGACTCAATGTGCGCGACGTGCACGGCGCGATCCTGCGCGAGAAAGACGATCCGCGCGACGGCTACGAACCGATCCCGCTGTGGATGGTGTCCGTTTTCATGGCGCTCGTTTTCTGGGGCGGCGCGTATCTCGCGTTCTACAGCGGCGGCTTCAAAGCCGACGTCTTCGATCCCTCGCAAGTGGCGTGGGCCGGGGGCGGCGCGGCGGCCGACAAGGGCCCGCCCGACCCGATGGTCGTGGGCAAACGTCTTTTCACCGCGAATTGCGTGGCTTGCCACCAGGCGACCGGACAAGGCGTGGCCGGACAATTCCCCACGCTCGTCGAAAGCGAATGGGTCATCGGCGGCGACTGGGTGGGGGACAACCACCTCGTGAAAATTCTGCTGCACGGGCTGCAGGGTCCGATCCAAGTCAAAGGCAACACCTACAACGGCGCCATGCCGCCGTGGAAACAACTCAAGGATGACCAGATCGCGGCCATCCTCACTTACATCCGCAACGAATGGGGCAACAGCGCGCCGCCCATCACGGCCGAGCAAGTGGCGAAGGTCCGCGAAGAAACCGCGGCCCAAACCGAGCCCTACACGCAGACGCAATTGAAGGCCGTCCCCGCCGTGAAATTCGAATCCGCCGCGCCGCCCACCCCCGAAGGCGAAGCCGCCCCCGCACCCGCGGAAGGCGAGGCACCGCCGGCTACGCCGACCGAAGCCCAACCCGCAGCCACCCCCGCCGCCGCCTGACCATGCTCCGACTTCTTCCCATCGTTCTGCTCGCGTTGCTGGCCGTCGCGCCCGAAGCCGTTGCCGAGGTGCGCGAGAGCAATCTTTATTGGGCCCCGGAAGCCGCCACCGTCGGCGCCAAGAAGGTCGACACGCTGCTCAACTTCATTTTCTACCTTACCGCCACCGTTTTCGTCCTCACCCAGACCGTTTACATCTACTACCTCGTCAAATACCGCAAACGCCCCGGCTCGAAAGCCTACTACAGCCACGGCAACAACAAGCTCGAGATCATCTGGACCGCCATTCCCACAGCGATCTTCCTCGGCCTAGTCATCTACAGCAACCGCCTCTGGGCCGAGTTGCACAGTCCGCCGCCCGAGGATTCCGTCAAAGTGGACGTCGTCAGCTACCAATTCGGCTGGGACATGCGCTACGCCGGCGCGGACGGACAACTCGGCAAAGTCGATGTGCACAGCTATTCGGTGGACAACAAATTCGGCCTCGTGCCGGACGATCCGGCGGGGGACGACGATTTCTCCAGCACGGAACTGGTCATTCCGGTCAACAAACCGGTGCATATCTACCTGCATTCGCGCGACGTGATCCATTCGTTCTATGTCCCGGAATTCCGCCTCTACCAGGCCGCCGTGCCCGGACGCACCATCGCGTGGGTCTGGTTCGAACCGACGCGCACCGGCAATTTCGAACTGGCCTGCAGCCAAATCTGCGGGTCGGGTCACTACAACATGAAAGCCCCGATCCGCGTGGTCTCGCAGGAGGAGTTCGACAAATGGCAGGCCGGCAAGATCGAGGCCAAGGCCCAAGAAGCCAAAGCCGCCGCCGACGCGCGCGCCCTGCGCACGTCCACCGCGTCCACCCATCCGGCGGGCGATGGCCCGCGTAACGAGGAGAACAAACTATGAGCACGAGCGCCACGACCTTCGTCCCGGACGCCGGACAACCCTCCGCCGATCACGGACATCACCACGGCCACGAGCAGAGTTTCTTTTTCAAATACATCTGGTCGTTGGACCACAAGATGATCGGTCTGCAGTATCTGTGGACGAGTTTCTTCTTCCTCTTCATCGGCGGTCTGCTCGCCATGGGGATCCGCTACCAGCTGGCTTATCCCGGCGTCCCCGTGCCGCTCATCGGCGCGCTCCTGCCGTCCACCGTGGCCAGCGACGGCATCATCCTGCCCGGCGGTTACAACATGCTTTTCACCATGCACGCCACCGTCATGGTGTTCCTCGTTGTCATGCCGCTCCTCATCGGCGGTTTCGGCAACTACCTCATCCCGCTGAAAATCGGGGCGGGGGACATGGCTTTCCCCACGCTCAACGCCATGAGCTATTGGCTCTACGTCGTCTCGGGCATCATCATTCTGGCCAGCTTCTTCGTCGACGGCGGCGCCGCGCAGTCGGGGTGGACGGCCTACGCGCCGCTGAGTTCGACCGCGGCCTACAACAACAACACCCAGATCGGACAGAGCCTTTGGTGCGTCGGTCTTTTCATCAACGGTCTGTCGTCCATCGCCGGCGCAACCAACTACATCACGACGATCATCAACATGCGCGCGCCGGGCATGACCATGTTCCGTCTTCCGCTCTCCGTCTGGGCGCTCTTCCTCACCGCGTGGCTCCTCATCCTCGCCGTCCCGGTGCTCTCTGCTGCCGCGGCCATGCTCTTCACCGACCTGAACTTCGGCACGACCTTCTTCGCCGCGCAGGGCGGTCAGCCTCTCCTCTGGCAGCACTTGTTCTGGTTCTTCGGCCACCCCGAGGTCTACATCATGATCCTGCCGGCCATGGGGCTCGTTTCGGAAATTCTGCCTGTCTTCGCCCGCAAACCTATTTTCGGCTACAAAGCGATGGTCTGGGCCATGGTGGCCATCGGGTTCCTCGGCTTCATCGTCTGGGGCCACCACATGTTCGTCAGCGGCATGAACCTCACGCTCGGCGCCGCCTTCTCCGTGTCGACCATGATCATCGCCGTGCCCTCGGCCATCAAGACGTTCAACTGGATGGGCACCGTATGGCGCGGCTCGATTGAATTCACCACGCCGATGCTCTTCGCCCTGGCCTTCGTTTCGATGTTCGTCATCGGCGGACTGAGCGGCATTTTCATGGCGTCGACGCCGGTCGATCTTTTCGTCCACAACTCGTATTTCATCGTCGCGCACATCCACTACGTGCTCTTCGGCGGCAGTCTCTTCGGTGCCTTTGCCGCGATCTATTTTTGGTATCCGAAAATGTTCGGACGCATGATGAACGAGACGTGGGGCAAGATTCACTTCTTCGCCACCTTCATCTTTTTCAACCTGACCTTCTTCCCCATGCACAACCTCGGGTTGGGCGGCATGATGCGCCGCATCGCCGATCCGACGGTCTACGAGCACCTTCGCGCCCTGCAACCGATCAACGTGTTCGTCAGTTGGGCCAGCTTCGGCATGGGCCTGGCTACCTTCATCTTCATCTGGAATTTCATCTGGAGCCTGCGCCATGGCAAACCGGCCGGGAAGAATCCGTGGAATGCGACGACGCTCGAATGGACCGTCCCGTCGCCTCCCGGCCACGGCAACTTCGACGTGACCCCGACCGTCTACAACGGGCCCTACGAATACAGCGTGCCCGGCATGCAAAAAGACTACCTGCCGCAGAACGAGAAAGCCCCCGAGGGCGCGCGGTTGGAGGTGCATTGACTCGAGCCATGAGCCGCGGGGTGTCTGGCGGATCTCGACCTGATGTTGTAGCGGCGGTCTATGACCGCCGGAACAATCCGGAAAGACAAGGCACCGACGGTCATAGACCGCCGCTACAAAAAGCGATGGCATCTGTTCGGTCGCTCCGCTCATGAACCACTACGGCACCGCCCGCACCCTCGTCTTCGCCTACGCCGTGGCCACGGCCGTGGCAGCCTTCATTCTCCTTCTCAGCGGCGGACTGGTCACCTCGAAGGGCGTGGGCATGACCGTGCCCGACTGGCCGAACAGCTACGGCTACAACATGTTTCTCTTCCCCATCTCGCGCTGGGTCGGCGGGATTTTCTACGAGCACGTCCATCGCCTGATCGCGTCCGGTGTCGGACTTATGACCGTCATCCTCGCCGTCTCGCTCTGGATGGCCGAACCGCGCAAATGGGTGCGCGTCCTAGGCTACATCGCGGTGGCGACCGTCATTGTCCAGGGTGTGCTCGGCGGGTTGCGCGTCACCTTGATCAAAGACGAGTTGGGTATTTTCCACGGCATGCTCGCCCAGGCTTACATTTCCCTGCTGGTCGTCATTTGCATCGCCACGAGTAAAGCCTTCGCCACCGCCGGCGCCCGCTGGCGGTGGCATGCGCCCGGCCTGATGCGCTGGGCCGTCGCGCTGACCGTGCTCGTCTATCTGCAACTCGCCCTTGGCGCGACCATGCGCCACGAACACGCCGGATTGGCCATCCATGACTTCCCGCTGGCCTACGGGCAGGTCTGGCCGATGGTCAACGCCGAGCAACTGGCCGCGATCAACGCGCAACGCATCGCTTCGGGCGAAGTTCCGACCACAATCGGGCACATTCACCTGCAAATGCTCCACCGCCTCATGGCCATCGTGCTTGCCGTGCTCTTCGTCCGCTACGCTTGGCAAGCCCGCGGCGCCGCCATGGGTGTCCGCATTGCCTCCCGTTGGTGGGTGGCCCTGGTCGTCCTGCAGATCGCCCTCGGCGCGTGGACCATCTGGGAGAACAAGGCGGCCGACGTGACTACGATGCACGTGGCTGTGGGTGCCCTGATCTTGTTTTTGGGCGTGGCCCAGTGTTTCCTCCTTGGAGCCTTTTCGCCGCGGGCCGCCGAGCTCAAACGCGAAAAAGCGAACCTCGTTCCCGCCTGATGAAATCCGCCGTCCAGACCCGTCCCCGCGCGTCCGCCGCCGCGGCCGACCTGACGGAATTGGTCAAGGCGCGCCTCAGCCTCCTGACCGTGGCCACCGCCATGGCCGGCTTCGCGCTCGGGGTGAAAGACACGTGGACGTGGCTGCTCCTCGCCTCCACCCTGGCCGGCACGGCTTTGAGCGCGGCCGGGGCCGCCGCCCTCAACCAATGGTGGGAGCGCGAACTCGACGCGCGGATGAAGCGCACGCAGGACCGTCCGCTGCCCGCCGGACGCATGGCGGCGTCCGATGCTTTGCTCGCCGGCGCCGTGCTCTCCGTGAGCGGCGTCCTGCTTCTCGCCCTGTTCGCCAACCTTCTTGCCGCGTCCCTCGCCGCGGCCACGATCATTTTCTACATCCTCGTTTATACTCCGCTCAAGCGCGTCACCTCGCTCAACACGATCATCGGCGCGGTGCCCGGCGCGCTGCCGCCGCTCATCGGTTGGACCGCGGCCCGCGGTTCGATCAATGCCGAAGGACTGACGCTCTTTGCCATCCTCTTCCTCTGGCAGATGCCGCACTTCCTCGCCATTGCGTGGCTTTACCGCGCGGACTACGCGCAGGCCGGATTCAAGATGCTTTCGGAGAACGACGAGACCGGCGCGGTGACCGGACGACAGGCTTTCATCTACGCGCTGGCCTTGCTCGCGGTGAGTTTGCTGCCGTCCGTTTTCTTCGATTACTCGGCCGTTTACTTCTACGGCGCCTTGCTGCTCGGCGCCGGCTTCGCTTCCATGGCGGCCAATTTCGCGGTCAGCGGCGGATCGGTCCCCGCGGCCCGCTGGCTTTTCCTCGGCTCCATCGCTTACCTGCCGCTTCTGCTCGGACTGATGGTCCTGGCCCGATGAATGAATCCTCCCGATGCCAAAACCCGCCAAGCCAACCGCCGCCTGCTCGCCGGAATCGCGGTCTTTGCCGTGCTTTTCTGCGCGCTGGTGATTGTCTGGAAGACCTTTTTCACCTGAAATAACAGCCCATGAGCACCGCCGCCCTGACCGCCCACGACAGTCCGACCGACCACCACGCCTCGCAGCGCACGGCGGTCTTCGGCATGACCATCTTCCTCGCCTCGGAGGCCATGCTCTTCGCCGGACTGATCGCCGGCTACATTGTCCTGCGCTTGAGTTCGCCCGCCTGGCCGCCCTCGCCGGATCTGCCGAAACTCCCGGTCCTCCTCACCGGCATCAACACCGTTTTCCTCATCACCAGCAGCTTCACCTACCACTTCGCCGAAGTCGCGGTGAAGAAAGGCAAAAAAGGGACGGCGTGGCTTTTCCTCACCGTCCTGCTCGGCAGCCTGTTCCTCTGCATCCAAGGCTACGAGTGGTATCACATGCACCACGAAGGTCTGTGGTTCAACAAAGGCGGAGCCTACGGGGCCTCGTTTTTCGTCCTGACCGGTTTCCATGGACTGCACGTGTTGATCGGCGTTCTCATGATCGCCTGGGCCTTGATCCGTCAATTCGGCGGCGCTTACACCGCGCAGAGCCACACCTATCTGATCCTCGCCGGCATGTATTGGCACTTCGTCGACGTGGTGTGGTTGTTCCTTTATTCGGTGCTCTATCTGGTTTGAACGACCATCACCAAGACGACGTTGTCGCCGGCCGGATGCGGCGTCTGGGCTGGGCGGGTGCGTTCCTGGGCTTTGTCCTCGCCGTGGCCATGGGCTACACCATGTGGCAGGCCTCGGTGCGGCGTGATGTGGAACCGTTGCCGGTCATCCGCGCGGTGCCGGAGTTCTCGCTGACCGACCAGAACGGCGAGACCGTCACTAAAGCCGACCTGCGCGGCAAAATCTGGATCGCCGACTTTATTTTCACACGTTGCAAAGGACCATGCCCGCTGATGACCGCGCGCATGCTCGAAATGCAAAAGGCGCTGGTCAAAACCCCCGAGGTGAAGCTCGTCTCGGTCACGGTCGATCCGGCCTACGACACACCGGAAGTGCTCGAAGCCTACGCCGAAGCCAACCACGCCGATCCGGACCGCTGGAAATTTCTGACCGGCGACAAGGCCGTGATCGAAAAGCTGGTCACCGAAGGCTTCATGCAGCACCTCTCGGAAGAAAACGGCGAACCGGTCCACGGCACCATGTTTCTCATCGTCGACGGCAACGGCATGGTCCGCAGTGCCCGCATGCTGGAGGATCCGGAGTTGATCCCGAAGGTGCTCATGGACACGGGGAATTTGTTACGGGAGCAGGGCGTGGCAAATCCTTCCGATCGGTAGGGACGGCTGGCCCAGCGGACCCTACCAACGACTTGCCCTGCATCGCGGCAGTGGCTATTTTTCCCGCGTGAAATTCCTCGCTGCATTCCTGCTCTCGTTCCTGCTCAACGCCCCCGCGCGGGCCTGTGCCGGCTGCCGTGTTGTCAGCGAGGATCTCGAAGCCACGACCGTCATGGCCGGGTTCGCCTTCTCGTGGGGCGTGATCGCCATGCTGGTTTTCCTCTTCGCCCTCTGCAGCGGGTTGGGGTGGTTTGTCATGAAGACGATCAAAGCGGTCGACGCGCGCCACGGATCCGCCGGATGAGCGTCACCGATCTCCCGGCGGTCAACGCCACGCTCAATTCCATCTGTACCCTCCACCTCCTCGCGGGTTGGTGGTTCATCAAGCACGAGCGCAAGACGCAGCACATCGCGTGCATGGTTTCAGCCCTTGCGGTCTCGGCCCTCTTCCTGACCAGCTACGTCATCTACCACTACCACGTCGGGTCGGTCCGCTTCACCTACGAGCACCCCTTCATCCGTCCGCTTTATTTTTTCATCCTCATCACCCATGTCATCCTCGCCGCAGCCATCGTGCCGCTGGTCCTGCTGACCGTGATCCCCGCGCTCCGCACCCGTTTCGATCGCCACCGCAAATGGGCCCGCATCACGCTCCCGCTCTGGCTCTACGTGTCGATCACCGGGGTGATCGTCTATCTCATGCTCTACGTCTGGTTCCCGTCGGCGCAGTTGTCCGGATAGGAAATTTTTGAACAGAAGGAAACGAAGTTAACGAAGGCCAAAGTCTTCTCTTCGTTTCCTTCGTTAGCTTCTGTTCAAATCCGTTTACGGCAAATCCGCGTCGAAGTGCGCGAGATCTTGGAATTCGGCGAAGCGTTCGAGGATGTCCTTCTGCTCGACCGAGCGCATGCGTTCGAGGCTGAAGGCTTCGACGTTGTAGCTGGCCAGCACGCTGCCAACGACCACAGCGGTCTTCAAGGTTTTGAAACTCACGTGGTGGTCGCCGCGGCTGGCGAGGTAGCCGGTCAATCCGCCGGCGAAGGTATCGCCCGCGCCGGTGGGGTCGTGGATGTCCTCGAGCGGATAGGCGGGGCAGCTGAAGAAATCGTCGTTTTCGCCGAAGAGGAGACAGCCGTGCTCGCCTTTTTTCACGGCCACGATGCGCGGGCCGAGGGATTGGATTTTTTTGCCGGCTTTGATCAGGCTGGTTTCCTTGGTCAGTTCGCGGGCCTCGCTGTCGTTGAGGATGAGCATGTCGACGCGCTTGAGCAGGTCGAGCAACGCGGGTTGCGCGATGTTGATCCAGAGGTCCATCGTGTCGGCGATGACAAATTTCGGTTTTTCCATCTGGTCGAGGACCTGCAGCTGCAAATCCGGCGCGATGTTGGCCAGCAGGACGTAGTCGCTTGATTGGAAATGCTCCGGGAGCTTCGGGGAAAAGGTTTCGAAGACATTGAGCGCGACCGAGCGGGTTTCGCGCGTGTTCATGTCCCACATGTATTCGCCGGACCAGCGGAAGGTTTTGCCCGGAGCGCGTTGCACGCCCTCGAGGTTGATCCCGCGGTCTTGCAGGAAGTTCCAGTGGTCGGCCGGGAAGTCCTCGCCGACGATGGCGACGAGATTGACCGGTGAAAAGTAGCCGGCGGAGACCGCGGCGTAGGAGGCCGAACCGCCGAGCAAATCGAAACGTTCCTCGACGGGTGTTTTGACGTCATCGAGCGCGATGGAACCGACAATGAGAACGGACATGGGATGGCCAAACTAGGAGACACGCCGCGGCGCCTCAAGGTCAAATCAGGGTGAAGGATCGAGCGTGATGCTCCGGTGCAGGACTTCGCCGTCCCAGCGCGCCTCGTAGGCGAGGTGGCCCCCGGTTTCCAGCAGCTGGGCCACGCTGCGGAGGGTGGCCGGATCGGAAGGGAACAGGTCCGCGGTCAGCGCTGCGATGGACGGATCATGCTGCAGGGCGTCGGCCCATGCGGCGGCGAGGCGCGCCACCGGAGTCAGGGCGAGTCTGACCGATTGGACCGAGGCGCCGTGGCGTTGCGGCGCGGGCAGGTCGGCGACGAGTCTGGCGAAGGACGTTGAACTGCCGAGAACCCAACGCCGGTCCCGGATGGCGACGGCGGGATCAAGGTCCGCCGGTCCGGCGGCGACGGCGGCGCGGAGTTCCTGCCAGGCTTCGTGATTGCGCAGGCCCGCGCCCAGGGCCATTTCGGGCAGCGGGCTTTCCTCGAAACCGACGGCCAGTGCCACTTGCGGGTCGAATGCTTTCCCGAACAGCCCGGCCCCGTCGCCGCGGAGCGGCGCGGTGGTTTCGGAGAGGAGTCCCAGCAGCCGCCCGGAGCGGTCCCGTGCCCCGTCTGCGAGGAAAAGCGGCCCGAGTGCATCGAGCCACGCCTCGGCAAAGGCGGTGACGCCGGCCAGGAAGCGCGCGAGCCGCGCCGCGTAGCCGGCTTCCCAGTGTTCGTTCCACAGCAGCGCGATTTTGTCGTCCGCGCCCAGCAGCGGTGTGGCGTTGACCGACGCGAGACGCGGGGCCAGGGATCCGCCGAACAGCTCCGCCTCCCAGCGTCCGTCCGCCCTGCGGACCACGCCGGCCAGGGGGGCGACGCGCGGATGGAAAAGTTCTTCCGCTTGGCGGCGCAGCGGGGCGGCCGCTTCGCGCAGGGTGCGGATTTTCGCAGCGGGAGCGAATTCGAGCGCGGATTCCAGCGCTGCATCGAGGTATTCGGCGACGGGCGGGGGAGCCGCGGCGAGGCTGACGACCAGTGCATCGGCGTAGACGATGGCGGAGGCTCCGGATTCCGGCCCCGGCACCAGCCGGTCGAGCGCGCCGCCGGCGGGGAGGGAATCCGCGAAGTCCGCGGCCCAGGCGCCGCGCGGATCTTCCAGGCCGGCCGTGACGAGGAAATAGCCGTGCGCCCGACCGAAGCACAACGTGGTGGTCTTCGCCAGGAGGTCGCGGATGAGACCGGTGGCGGCGTAGGGGTCGCCGATGTTGGCAGCGAGGACATCGCGCGCGCGCACCGCGGCCTCGCGCGGCACGAGGGACACGACCGGCAGGCGCACGCGCGTGAACGGACCTTGTTCGCCGGCGTCGATTTGGTCGCGGGGAATTCCGTCCGGCAGGTTGCGCGCCCAAGACTCGAGCAGGTCGGGCAGCCGAAGGTCGTGCGGCGCCAGTTTGAAGCCGGCGACGACCGGGGGCACGGCTGCGTGGCGCACGAAGTTTTCCAAGGCCTCCTGCATGGCGGGCGGCAAAGGCACGATGACTTCGGTGAAGGCGGCCTCGGCCAGGTTTTCGGGGATTTCCTCCCCCGGGCTCGCGGCTTCCGGCGGCACGAGATCCGAGGCGGCCTCCGGGGTGAAGAGGTTGCGCACGCGGGCGGCGGCGAAGAGGCGCTGGACCTGCTGCAGCGCGGCCAGTTGCGAGGCCGTGCCGGAGCCGAAGGCGAGGAAGGCCTCGCCGTGCGGGGACGAGGCCAGTGTCCCGAGGAAATCCGCGACGGGCGGGGACGCGAGAAACGGCCCGGCCACGCGGCCCGCCGGCGTGCGCGCCCAGGCAGCCTGCAGGCCCGGATCGGCGAGGAGAGCACGGCCGGCGGTAACCAACGGGGCCCATGTCCCCGCCGTGCCATGCAGGGAGACCACGGCTTCGGTGCTCCCCGGCAGATGGCGGATGAAACCCGCGTCCTGCCAGACTTCCTCGTGGCGTGGTCCGCGCCCGCATCCACCGGCCGCCGCCGCGAGCAACAGGACAACGAGGAGCCGCGACCGGGGGACAGACATACCCGCATGGTATCGCTTGCGGGGCCGCGGGCGGTCCATGGAAATCCGGGCTATTTGCTTCTTGCCGCCGGCGCGCGGGACGCTTATTCGGCAGGACTCCTCGTTATGGCCTCTTCTTTGCCCCACGGATTCGACGATGCCCGGGTGGCGGGATGGAACCGCGATTTGCAATCGCGGACCGCCCCCGAGCGGGTCCGCTGGGCTCTCGAGGAATTCCGCGGACATGCGGTCCTCAGCACCAGTTTCGGCGTACAGGCGGCGGTCATGCTGCATCTGGTCACGCGGATCGACCCGCGAATCCCCGTCGTGTTCATCGATACCGGCTACCTTTTCCCCGAGACTTACCGCTTTGCCGACGAACTGACGGCTCGACTCGGGCTGAACCTCAAGGTCTATGCCCCGTTGATGACCGCGGCACGGCAGGAGGCGGTCTGCGGCAAGTTGTGGGAGCAGGGTGTCGAGGGGTTGGAGAAATACGGGCGGCTCAACAAAGTCGAGCCGATGAATCGCGCGCTGGCGGAAATCGGGGCCAAGGTCTGGATCACGGGACTCCGTCGCGAACACGCCTCGACGCGCGGGGATCTGCCGGTTATCAAGCGCCAGAACCGCGTCCTCAAGCTGCACCCGATCGTCGACTGGACCGACCGCCAGATCGGCGAGTATCTGCGCGATCACGGGCTGCCCTATCATCCGTTGTGGGAGCAGGGCTACGTGAGCATCGGCGACATCCACAGCACGACGCGCTACGCCGACGGCATGCGGCCGGAGGACACGCGGTTCAGCGGGTTGAAGCGCGAGTGCGGCTTGCACGAGCAGTCGGGCGAGCCGGAGTATATGATTTGAACGGTTGAGGGTCGGGGGATGAGCGAAGCCGTGCCCGCGGCGTCACAACAACTCCGCGGCGAGTTTGATGGCGGCCAGCATGCTGCGATGGTCGGCCCCGCCGGTGCCGGCGAGATCGAAGGCGGTGCCGTGGTCGGGGCTGGTGCGGGGGAAAGGGAGCCCGAGGGTCACGTTCACCCCGGTTTCGAAGGCGAGCAGCTTGAGCGGAATCAGACCCTGGTCGTGATACAGGCAGAGCACGCCGTCGAATTCCCCGGCGGCGGCGCGATGGAAAACGGTGTCGGGGGAGAGCGGACCGCTGAAATTACCGTGCGCCGCAAGTTCCGCCACCGCGGGCGCAATGATCGTCTCCTCCTCGTCGCCGAAGCGTCCGTTTTCGCCGGCATGCGGATTGAGTCCGGCTACGGCGATGCGCGGTTCGCGTTCGAGACGCGTGCGGAGAAAATCCCGGAGCAATTTCCCCACGCGGACGATTTCGTCCGTGCGAAGGAGGCGCGGCACTTCGCGCAGGGGGACGTGGATGGTGGCGAGGGCGACGGTGAGCGGACCGCCGGTCAGGCACATGGCGAAATTTTCCGTGCCGCTGCGCGCGGCGAAGAATTCGGTTTGTCCGGGAAAAGGGAAGCCGATGGCGTGCAGCGCTTCCTTGTGCACCGGACCGGTGACGACGGCCTGGATGGTGCCGTCCTGCACGAAGCGGGCCGCTTCCTCCAGTGCGTCCCACGCGGCCCGCGCGGATTCCGGGGTCGGGCGGCCGGGGGTGTGCCCTTCTTCCCGTCCGATGAGCCGGAAGTCGACGCCTTCCGGCAGGCCGGCATCGGTCAGGCAGCGGAGGATGAGTTCCGGTCCGATCCCGGCGGGGTCGCCGCCGACGAGTCCGAGGACGGGGCGCGCGGGCACGCTCAGTAGACTTTGACGTAGGCCTTCTCGCGGAGCGTCTTGATCCACTGCTCCTGGAGGCGGAGGCGTTCTTCCTCGAAAAGTTTCTTGCTGATTTCCTCGCGCAGTTCGGCCAGCGGCTTGGTCACCGCCGCTTTGCGTGCTTCGACCCGCATGATGTAGAGGGAGTCGCCGAGTTGGACGACGCGGCTGAGTTGTCCGGGTTGGAGCGAGAAGGCCACGCGGTTGAGTTCCTCGTTGAGCGTCTTGCGGTCGATCCAGCCCCAGTCGCCGCCGGCTTCGGCGGTGCTGTCTTCCGAATACATCTGGGCGATGCCGGCGAAGTCGGCGCCTTCGGCGAGTTTGCCGCGGATTTCCTCGGCCATGGCCCGCTTGGCCGCGGCGGGGTCGCCGGAGCCGTCTTCCTCGACCCGCAGCACGATCATGCTGAGGCGGATTTCCTCCGGCGTGGAATACTCCGCGATATTGCGGCGGTAGTAGGCTTCCACTTTGTCCGGGGAAATGACGAAGTCCGAGCGCACGGCCCGCTGGCGCATGGCCTGGACGATGATTTTGTCCCGTTCGATCTCGCGGAAGCGCGAGAGGCTGAAGCCCTGGGCTTTGAGCGTGCGGACGAAGGCGGTGCGGTCGCCGCCGAAATCCTCGCGGATGATGTTCTGCATGCGGTCCTCGACGACGTAGTCGGGGATCGAGAAACCCTGTTCCTTGAAGCTGTCGATGATGAGTTGCCGGTCGACGAGGTCTTTCAGCGCGGCGTCCTGCGATTCCTTCATCTTGGCCTTCAATTCCTCGCCCTGGTAGGTCTCGTTGAGCGAGCGCTGGCGGAACATGAGGAGTTCGCGCACCTGGCCGTAGGTGATGACATTGGAATTCACCACCGCGGCGATGCCGTCGACCATGCGTTGCTCCGGCTGGGCGGGGAGCGGGGCGGCGGAAAGCGCCAGGACGGCGGCGGCGAGGCGGGCGGAGCGGTTCACAGTTGCTGCAAGAGTGCAAGGATCTGCCGCAATTTCAAGGCGGGATCGTCGGAATCGAGCCGGGGGTGGCGGTGGCCGATCATGATAAAATCGCCGTTGCGGCGGAGGCGGAGGACGCCGCCTTCTGTTTCGACCAGGTCGATGCCGCCGCCGGCGGCGCGGAGGCGGATGGCGGCCGTCTTCAAGAGGTGGCGGGCCGGCCCGGGCAGGCGGCCGTAGCGGTCGCGCCATTGGTTTTTCAACTGGTCGAGAGCCGGGAGGGTCTCGGCCTCGGCGAGGGCGCGGTGGGCGGCGATGCGCTCTTTCGGTTCCGCGATGTAGTCCGCGGGGATCCACGCGGGGAGTTGGCCTTCGCGCGCGGTGGCGGGGTCGGACGCGATGAAGTCGAGGCGCACCTTGATGTCCGGGCGGCCGGGGGCGCGTTCGCCTTTCAATTTGGCCACGGCGGCCTTGAGCAGGCGGCAGTAGAATTCGAAACCGATGGCGAGGATGTGTCCGCTTTGTTCGGTGCCGAGGATGTTGCCCGCACCGCGGATTTCGAGGTCGCGCATGGCCACGCGGAAACCGGCGCCGAGGTTGGAATATTGCCGGATGGCGGCCATGCGCTTGCGCGCCTCGCCCGCGCCGCC
>Ga0172372_10007908_pt1 | contig 14193 bp, 16 predicted proteins | sample LakKiv5m_2_FD_114544 | JGI IMG/M metagenome (GOLD analysis project Ga0172372, IMG submission 114544) | Freshwater microbial communities from Kabuno Bay, South-Kivu, Congo - kab_092012_9.5m | ecosystem: Environmental > Aquatic > Freshwater > Lake | place: Democratic Republic of the Congo...
AATTAATAGGGACCAAATTCTCTTCATATGTAGTTACTGTTTTATAAGCTAAAACTGCGTTACTGAAATCTAAGGGTAATAAGATAAAAGTTGATAAAACTATAGGAAAATATTTTAATTTCATATATATATATACTATTATATTTATATATAGAAAAATCAAGTTATTTATTTAACTAATATATTTCCAACCGAAATTACTTCGTTTTTACTATTCTTAAAAATAACCTCAAAAGTACCAGGCTTGAGCATAGGCATTGCTAAAGAAGCTAAACCGGCATTTGTAATTTCAATACTATTAACACCAATGATCTCTAGAGAACCTGGTTCTTTTACATTAATTGTAAGAAGTACGGTATCTCCTAAAGATAATGTAATATCACCCATATATATCATTGGATCTAGCGTTAGGTCTGCATATCCATTTGGAGTAAGGGGATTTTCAGCTGAACCAATTTCTTTCTCGCTACTTTTTAAAATCTCATTTTGTTTTATCTGTTGCTCTGGAGTAATTACGCCTTGACTATTATCAACTGTAGTAGTTATTTCTAATTGTTTTTCAGTTGATTTGCTATTATTTATTGTATTATCATTACTATCTATAGTATCAACCTTATCGCTACAACTAGATAATGTTAGAGATAATAACGATATAACTAAAAATGATTTTATAAACATATTAAAACTTTACAAATAGATTTTATTTTGTCAAATAATAAAATTGAGTTAAATAAAAAAACACCCTATTAGAAGGGTGTTTTTTTATTTCAGAATCTAGCTGATTTTGAAAGGTGGCTTTGGTGCATTATTACTACTTGGTGAAGGAGTAAGTGTGCTACCAGAGGTAGGTGCAGTAACACCTGAGCCAGATGGTGAAGATGGGCCAGAGGTTGAAGCTGAACCAGATGTTGGTGCAGTAACGCCTGAGCCAGAGGTTGAAGCTGGGCCAGATGATGAAGCTGAACCAGATGTTGGTGCAGTAACTCCTGAGCTAGAGGTTGAAGCTGGGACAGATGTTGAAGCTGAACCAGTATCGGACGGAGTTCTAGGTGTTACTGAAGTCGATGAACTAGATCGTGGTACTAGTGCTGTTGTAGTACCTGTAGATGAACCTGCTGGTGTAACAGATGTAGTGCTAGTAGATCCTACTCCAGGTCCAACACGTGTTACACCAGCTGTAACACCAGGTGTAACACGTGTTGGACCTGGTATTTCAATTGTTGAAGGAGTATCAATTCTTGGTTCAATAGGTGGAGTACAACAAACTGGTGGCTTTTCATCAGGTCCTGGACCTGATGTGGGTACAAGGGTTGAGCTTTCACTATCAGTCTTACTAGATGGTTCAATTGCTAGTATAGTACTTACACGCATTTTTTCTAGAAGGCCACCACATTTAGCTGAGCTATTACTAACACAACCAGCATTAGCTGCGGCTTTGAAGGCAGCACCTAAAGCTCCACCTGTTGTTGGTAAAACTTCACCTTTTCCTTCAGCAGTAAATGTAACTTTCTGACCTTTTGGATTAACCATTATTAAAAAGCCATCCTTGGTTCCGCAATCTTTACATGTCCAACCTTCTTTAGTTAAAGCTGCTTTATAATCATTTAATGTTGAAACAGCTCTACCAAAAGTTAATTTCTCATTGTTTAAGGCTGATCCCTCTGGGCTAGCCCATGATTGAATTCTTACATCAGTTAAACCATCTTTTATAAGAGTATTAATATTCTTTGCAACCTCTTTTGAATTTAATTCTTGATTTTTTGCTGTAGTTTTATTATGATTAAAAACGTTATTAGATAAAACTTTTCCATCAGTTTTTTCACCATTTACTAAAATAGAAGAAATAGCTGTACCTGCTTTTTTATTAATATCTTTAGCTAAAGTCTCATTTTTGGTTGTACTTGTAGAATTATTAACTTTGCCGGAAATAGTATTATTAATAATTGTAGTAACTGTGTTACCAGTAATAATTTTACTTGCAGTGGTTTTATTAGAAATACCAATATTAACTGTTGAAGAGCTAGAACAAGCAGGACCGTAACAACTATTTACTTTAGCATTTGCATCATTAAGAATTTTTGTTGCTTGTGCTGGTGTTAGTACCGCAGCTGATCCTACTCTAGTAGTAGCTTTTGAAGCAGATGATGAAGTAACATTATAAGAAGGAGCAGGGGAAGCTACCTTTGCTGGTGCTACTGGTGATGAGTAGGTAAAGTTACTAGAAGATCTGCTAGCTGCCTTTGCAACGACCGGGCTCTTTAATTCTGCAACATGAGCAGGTAGAGGAGCAGGCTTACGTGCAGGTGCAGGTTGTAATTTTGGCATCTCAACTTTAGGTGCAGGAGCCCGAGCAGCGACTACTACAGGAGCAGGTGGCTTAGGTGCTGCTTTAGGAGCGGGTGCTGGAGCGGGTGCTGCTTTAGGAGCGGGTGCTGCTTTAGGAGCGGGTGCTGCTTTAGGAGCGGGTGCTGCTTTAGGAGCGGCTGCTGCTTTAGGAGCGGGCGCTGATTTAGAAGCGGGTGCTTTTTTAGATTTTGCCAAAGCTGAATTTGTTACTGTTGATAGCGAGGCTACAGTTAATGCAGCTATCGCTAAATATGATATTTTTTTCATATCATTACCTCTTTTCCATATATAAATTATCCTAAGTATATATTCAGAAATCAACCTATTATAAATTTTGTTGATAAATATATTTTTATATATTTTATGACTTTAATATAAATTGATGATAATATTTGCATGTAATTTTTTGTACCGATAATAGAAGTATGCATGGAAATGAGCAGAAATTATGAATAAAAAATTATTAGTTATCCTAGGAGTTCTTCTTTTAGCAATATCAGGTGGGGTAGCATATTTTATCCTTGGTAGTAATAGTGAATCTAATAAAGTAAATAATGAGTTTGTAGAGAATAATGTTTTAGATAATGAAATAGATAAAGAAGAGGTAGAGAAGGTTCCTGGTGATACTAATCAACTTGATGGAATAAATCCTGGCGAGGTTCTTACTGATCCTAGAGGATTTACTATCGATCCGTTTTTAGTTGAGTTTACAGCAAAACTAAATGAGGTAAATGAGTATGTATTTGCAAATTTGGCAAATTTTGAGAGCGGAGCAGAGATCGATGATATTTATAGAGAGCTATGGAGTTATGGTGAGAGCTATGGTTTTAGGTTCTCAGCTGTTTTAAATACTCAGTCAATTGAGGCTGGTGATAGCGAATTTACTCCACAGATGACTTATTTTCTAAATATCATTACAAAGGATAATATTCCATACTGTGCAGTAGATGAGCGAGTTCTTAATCCAGATTTTGATCCAGATCAAGCCTTGAGACAGAGTGTTATAGCTTCAAGTTGTGATGAGTATTTGTTAAAGTTTAAAGAGATCATCGACTCTGAGAGCAACACAACTGAGAGCAACACAACTGAGAGTCAAATAACAAATAACTAATTTATAATATTTTTATTTAAAATATTGATTTGACATAGAAATAAAATAAGCATAATACTGATGTGAAAAATATCTATGAAAAAGCTTTATCATTATTTGATATAAAATTTTTATATATATTTTTTATTCTTATAATGATTGGTAATACTATATTAATGGCTATGAATTATAGTAATGAACATAGTTTCTTAATTAGTGATCCTACTATACTAAATTATATAGAGGCATACTCTGATCGATCTGGAATATTTAGAGATAGAAATTATCCAACTTTCAACTTATCAAGTTACCACCCAGGACCAAATCCTTATATGTATTTATTATATATATCCTGGGAATTAAATAAGATATTTGGAGTTAATGTGATGCAGATTTTTAATATCTTTTTATTATTTTTTCCAATATTAATTTTATTTTTAATATTTTATTTCTTATATAAAGCTGGATTTGAGAAATTATTATTGACTGCATTAATATTTGCAACATTAATTCCTTATACCTATCATGATAGCACAATTTCAATGTTACGTCCTAGAGTGGATTTAGGTACAAATCATTTATCAATCATGACTTTTGCGTTAATAATAACTATAATTTATTCTATAAAGAAAATAGATTCAAGTCATCTTTTATTATTATTTATATCTGGTCTTACCATGCAAGCTCATTTCTCATTACTTCCATTAGGCGGTTTAGCATTTATATATGCTATATATTTAATTATTAAATCAAATAATAGGGCAAGTATATATAAATATTTATTTGTTATATTAGTAGCTATTGGTCCGTTTTTTTTGAGGTTATACAATGAGCCTCTTTTTTTACTTAAAGCATTAGATAATAAAAGTAATAATATAATTAAAGAAAGGTATTTTATAAATAATGCTGAAACATTTATCTCATACCTATATACACTTACCCCTTTTCAAATGTTTAATTGTAAATCACATGAATGTTTTAATAACCCAGAGATCTTTGTATATATAACATATATTACTTTGTTAATTCTATTTATATACACAATTTATAAAACAAATAACTTTGAACGATTATTATTAATAACTGGTTTCCTTGTAATATGTTATCAGATATATGGGAGCAATGAGCCAAATCATGGAGCATTTTTAACTGGAATTATATATGGATTAATGGTTCTGCTGGTAAGCAGATTTTATAAAAATTTATTAATAATTTTATCTATTATAGTTATAATTTTTTCATATACAGATTCTAAAGACCTACTTTTTCATAAAGATAAAGAACAAATAACAATTTTTAGTAAAGATTTCTTAAATGCTATAAAAAATGAAAAATTTAAATTTAATGGTTGTACTTTTTCATTTAGTGATAACGTTTTTTGTAAAGATATAAATAATGAATTGGGTAATATTTTTCAGATTTATACTGGAGATAACTTGGGTCAAATATTTTTATTAGAGTTACTTAATAATGGAAATGATGTTTGTTTGTATCCAATTATTAGTAATTTTGATACCTTAAATAATTTAAAATGTAGTGAATCTGAGTATAAAGATGAAAATAGAGTAGATTTGATTGCACTACCAGATATTTCACTTACAATGAGTAATAAAATTAATAATTATTATAAAATAGGTCATATTGCTGATACAACTCAATATGAATGTATTAAAAATGATACATGCTTTTACGAGCAGAGTATACACGACATAAGTTGGTTCACAAATAATATACAAGTCAAAGAATGGGATAATTTTGAGCTTTCCGCAATTGATATAGAAAAAATAAGTAAATCAGCTTCGTTATATGCTTATAAAAAAAATGCAAATAGGAAATACTACGATAAATTATTAAACTATAATCTTGAGAAAGTTTTAGATGGTAGATATAAAGTTCCGGAAGATAATAAAGTATATATTTTTAAGAGGTATTATGAATAAGAAGGTTAAATATTTCATAATTTTATTTATTTTATTATTTAATATTAATTTTTTTTATAATACTATATTAAAGAGAAATTTTTATTATAGTCATAATTTTGATAGCAGACATTACTCAGGAGTAATTGCAAGTGATTTGTATAATATTTATACTTCTCAAGGAGTAGCAGATTTAAAGTATAGGTTCGATGATTATCATATTATTGATGATATAATTGTTATTAAGAAAAGTTATCAAAAATTTAAAGATAATAGTTATGTTCTTGAATGTGAATTACGTTATAATTATATCAAAAATGAAGTATTACTACCTAACTGTAAAACAACAAAAATATTTAAAGAAGAGAGCAATAGGCTATTACAGAATAATTATAATAAATTATATGATTCAGATAAGCTTATAATTGAATTGGAGAATAAGATTGGCTTAGAGAGTATAAATGATTTTATAACATTACTAGTAAGTGGTTACTATAATGAGTATTTTTATAAAGTAAGTAAAGATGAGAGTTATAATAAATTATCAAACTCAAATCAGACGAACTTTATATCAGCTAAAAATATATTGAATTCTTATTATATAACAGAGATAAAAGGATATAATGTAACTAAGATTTATGATGAAAAGGATTTAAAAAATAACAAATATTTTGCAGAGTATATAATAAATAATAAATTTTTTACCTGTAAGGTAAATGTTATTAATTTATTATTGATGAATAAATTAGTTGAGTGGCAGCGCATCTCTTACTGGCCTAAGATAAAGATAAATACAGATTGTAATTTTAAATAAATAACAGGGATCAAATAATATATAATCCCTGTTATTTAAAAATTAATTTACTTTCGCTGGAACTTTTCTTGAGAAAATTATCTTATCTACAATGCCATACTCAACAGCGGAGTTTGCATTAAGAATTTTATCACGCTCAATATCTTCTCTTATCTTAGCTACATCTCTATTGGTATGTAATGAGAGGATATCCTCCATCTCAGATCTCATTCTGAGAACTTCATTTGCCTGAATCTCTATATCAGAGCCTTGACCTCTACCCTCTGCATATGGTTGATGGATAAGAACTCTACTATGAGGTAGTATGAAACGTTTACCGGGTGTTCCTGCTGCTAAAATCAGAGAAGCTGCGGAGGCTGCTTGACCTAAGCAAATTGTTGAGATATTTGGTTTTATATACTGCATTGTATCGTAAATTGCAGTCATTGCGGTAAATGAGCCTCCAGGAGAGTTGATATATATAGAGATATCAGCCTCGCTGTCGGTAGCTTCAAGACAGAGAAGTTGTGACATGATATCACCTGCACTTGCATCATCTATTTGAGTACCAAGGAAGATAATTCGCTCTTCAAAGAGTTTAGTATAGGGATTAGTAGCTTTATGGCCATAGGAAGTTTTCTCATAGAACTCTGGTAAAATATATCGAGAGTTATTACTTATCTGACTCATTATGATACCACCTTTAAATTAATTTTATCCATTAAGACCTCATCTATTAAACCATACTCTTTAGCTTCAAAGGCAGAGAACCAGCGATCACGATCGCTATCAGCTATGATCTCATTTAGATCCCGTTTTGAATGTTTAGAGATTATCTCTGCAAGTAAATTCTTTGTATAATTCATCTGTTGAGCTTGAATTCTAATATCAGATGCTGTTCCTCCAATTCCGCCAAGCGGTTGATGCATCATAATTCTAGCATGCGGGGTAGCAAATCTCTTTCCAGGCGTACCAGCGGTAAGGAGAAGTTGACCCATAGAGGCAGCTAAACCTAAAGATATAGTACGAATATCATTCTCAATTAATTGCATAGTATCATAAATGGCCATGCCTGCTGTTACCGATCCGCCAGGAGAGTTTATCAATAGCGTTATATCGCTATCTGGATCTTCTGATGAGAGAATAATCATCTCACTAACTAATAAGTTGGCAATCTCGTCATTTACCTCCCCGCCTAAGAATAGGGTTCTATTTTTTAATAATTTATTTTTTATTGTTTGTTCACTTGAAGTATTATTTGTTGTTTCAACTTCTTTATTAGGTGTTGCTTTCTTTTTGTTTGTCATAGAGATGATTGTGATATGAACTTTATAATATGCATAAAAAAACCCCTCAAAATTATGAGGGGTTTAATATATTATAATAATTTAATTATAAGCATATTCAAAAGCTAAAATAATGCTTCTGACGGTATCATCGATAGTTTTATTATTTGAAACCCATTGGTCAAAACCTTTATAGTTATCTAACTCAACCTCGCTAGGATGGTTCTCGGCATCAAGGTCGATTTCTAAACCATCACGTTCTAGGAGGCGTTGAGATCTAATTGGAAGATCAACAACTAATCTGATAGCATAAAATCCAAGACCTCTTGCAATCTCGACTTCGTTAGAGAATCTAGCATCGGTAATATGTACTGCATTACCTTCTGCCATTGCTTCTAAAGCAGATTTAGCACCTAACTTTACCCAGTAATTTGGATCGACTGATCTACGAACATCTGTTCCCCAGTCTTGAAGTGCTAGCCTAATAAATTTAGATCTAATATTAGCATCAACATTATTATTCTCTTTTACTGCCTCTAAGACTAATGAGTAAGTCTTTGAGATAAGTTGCTCAGGTAAATTAAAATATTTAGCTACCTCTAAACTGCCTTCTTTTTTATCTTTATATCTTCTTGCAATATCTATAATAATATTTAGTTCATCACGTAGCGAATTTGCAAAAGATATTTTTACTGAGTCAGGAAAATCTAACGTCTCCATAAGGGCACTAGCTATCGTATCCTTACCAGATGCTAGTCTACCTGAGACCATAATCTTTGGTGCTCTCGAGTTTCTAGCTTTCTTTGCGGTTTCATCATCTAAACCAGCCCATTTTGAGATCTCAAAGAAAGTTTTTGGGGTCGGATTACCAATATTCTCAGTTGAGTTTACCTCGCTTATTGGTTTATTCATTGTAACTCCTTACAAATATGAAGTTGTATCCGGAATTTCCGGTTTGTATTGCTCTATATTAAGCATATATATAACTGTTACTGCTTTATAAATTTAAGCATAAAATAAAAGTATAAATTATATTTTAATGATAATATTTTACATTTATAAGTTTAGATTGATAGTAATGTTATGATTGAGACAAAAATTCCAATTTATATAAAAATAATAATTTCAGTTTCAGCTATTTTAAATATTTATAAATTTATAGTCTTAGATAATGCAAACATTTTTAATCAAATGGTTGCTTTAATAGCTCTATTAGTTCCGGTTTTTGTATTTAAAATGATTAATTGGTCAGATAGGTTTAATTTTGGATTTAGTAATTTGTATCCTTGGGCTTTTTTATTGGGTTTCGGGGTAGTAAGTAATATAGCTCTTTTATTTAATGAAAGTTTCTCGATTCTTACAGGTGATATAACTACAATTGCTTTAGGAGCCCCAATAATAGAGGAGTTATTGAAAGCTTTCTTTGTAATTTTGTTTATAAAGGTTACTTATAAAACTCCTATAACAACGATAGGTTTAGCTTCTGTGGGTGCATTGATAGGTGCAGGTTTTGCACTTACCGAGGATTTGCTTTATATTTATTCAAGCACTGAACCTTTAAACCAAGCATTAATAAGAATGCTTTTTGCACCATTTTTTCATGCTACTACAGCGATGTTATATGGAATTTTTTATTATAAAAATAAGAGAGATAATTATTTTTTTCTAATAATAATATTTAATATTATGTTTCATATCGCATGGAATGTTTCCTCTTTAATTTATGCCTCTACCTTATTAATTGCAATATTGTCTTTATCAGTTACGTTGACATTTTTATCGATATTTATAGTTCTTGGAGAGGGTGTAAAATTAGAAAAGGTTAATAACTTAACAGATGAGGAATTATTAAAAATAAAAAGCCATTTACAGGATAATATAAGTTACATTGAAGAGAGAAGTATTGAAGATAGCAACAAAATGAATTATCTAAGGGAGATTGTAAATAAAATAGAAGAGAGAAAAGAAATAAATGAATATGGTTATTATCATAATTTATTATATCAAAGAGATGTAATTGATGAAGAGGTAAATAAATTTGCTATTGAGAGTGATTACGATATAAAAAATAACCCCTAGTAAAGGGGTTATTTTAGTTAGATTTTATTTTTACAGACCCAAGGTTTCCAACCACGATCTTCAAAGAGCACTCTTGCTGCTTTAGCATTAAGATATGGATCAAAAGCGGTTCGGTTATTTACACCTAAACGTTGCATGGTTCCACCATCATTTAGTTGAAAAAGTCCTCTATCTGCGGTTCCATTTGAGTTTGAACCATTTATAGCTGAGGGATTTAGCCTACTCTCACACCAAGCAATCTTAACTGCTATTGGAAAATCTTTCTCAGAAAAATGCTCTGCAATAGCTAGTACAGCATTTGCTTGTGATTTTGAGAGACCGGCATAGGTTTTATTAGATTTAGGAAGTTTAAGTATTTTAGCTGCTTTATGAGCTAATTTACCTCTTAATAAATTAATAGATTTAGCACTATTAACCTCAGATTTTACATCTACTTTAGGGCTCTCTTTTACAACAATAGCTGCTGCAGGAGATAGCTTATTTAAAGGAGAAGGAAAGAGGCAGAAAGCAAAATATAAAATTAGATATATTGAAAGCTTTCTACGTTTCTCTTTTATGGTTATATAACTAGTTATTTTCATTTCTCTCCATATTCTATGATTTCTCATAGGGGGAAGTATTATTAATATAAAACTGTATTTGCATAAATTGTATCGACAATAAATTATTGCAAAATAAAGTTAGATAGTAATAATTATATTGCTGTGCTATAATAATAGGCAGCAAATAGTAAAATCTCGCTTAGAAAAGGAGAAAAATATGAAAGAGATAATACTTACATCTCAGTATATATCTGAGATATTTAATAATGTTGCATCTAGAATGATTGGTTTTGATCCGATTTTTAGAGAGCTAGATCAGATAAGAAACCTGCCAGCTAGAACAAATTTTCCGCCGTATAATATAGTTAAAATTAATGAAAATAAATTTACAATTTCATTGGCTTTAGCAGGTTATAAAAAAGATGAGATAAATATTTCGTTATCAGAGCAGCGACTTACTATCGAGGGTAACTCTAAAGACAAAGCAGATGAGAATTTAATCTATAATGGGATAGCTAATAGAAACTTTAGACAAGTTTTTGCATTAGCTGAACATGTAGAGGTGCTCTCAGCTGATTATGAAGATGGTATACTTAAAATAGATTTAGAGAATGTTGTCCCTGAATCTAAAAAACCTAAAAAGATAAAGATAAATTAAAACTATATAATTATAAGGCGGTATGTTTTATACCGCCTTATAATAACTTTATTTTTATGAATGATAATGTAAATAAAATATATCTTGAGTTAGAGAGCTCAGGTGAGATTTATCTAAAAAATAAATTACTTTATTTATATAAAAATAAATATATTATTAATTTGATAGGTATATTTGTAGGATTAATTTCTTTTTTATTATTAATTTATCTTAAGATTAAATATAATGAATTTTACTTTATTTTTTTTACTATAACAATGATAACGAGTTTTACTCCTGTAATAATATTATTTATTATAAAATTTTTTGAGAGATTGAGTTATAGTTACCCTGCAAAAATAAATATTGGTTGCAATATAAATGGTGGTATAGGAAATATGTATATGGGTTTATATAAATCACCTGGACCATTGCAGAGAAGAATTAATTTATATATTAAAAAAAAGAAGCTAAATAAAAAAGAAGCAGAGAGTTTTAATACTCTTAAAGATGAGTGGTCTGGTAGCGTTGATCAGTTATTTGAGATAATTGATAAGATATAAAAAAAGAGCCCTATAAAAGGCTCTTTTAATTATTTAACCCCAGGAAACCTGAGCGTTAAATTTTTTTGCAAATTCTGCCACAAGGTGTAAAGCTTTTAGCTTATCTTGAAGATAACCAGCAGGTCTACCACAATCTATGATAGTGGCACCGCTACTTGAGATATGATGAGCAGGAACTCCTTCATCGTGAGGAGCTAGGCCTTCAGCAATTAAAATTCTTCCTATCATATCATCCGCATCAACAGAACCTACATATTCAGGATTCTCAAATCCAAGGTAATTTAATAAATAAATTCCATTGTTATTTGAGATATTTAACGCTGGATCATTATCTGTATCATAAGATCTATAAGCATAATCATTTATAGTAAAATCACAATCAGAATTATTGCTATGAGCAGTTTTATGTGCATTTATAGCATCTATTTCTGAGATAAAATTCTCACTTTTAAAGTTATTCTCGCTTCCGTAGCCATAACATAAAATATGAAAACCTATATGCTTAGCATCGCGGGTTGAAGAGAAGGTAATTGACATTTTAAACCTTTCAGATTTAAAGTATTTATATAAAATTTACAATAATAGCAAATAGTTGACTTACAAATGAAATTACTCATAGTTTGCAATTATAGTAATATATAAAAGGAGAGATATATGGCTAAGAAAGGAAAAATACCAGCAGGTGGTGCTTATTCAGAGGTAGGTAATTTCAAGAGATTTATACCTCTACATGCTGGAATGTGTTATATAAGAGATAATAGAGATGGAAAGAATCATCATTTAAAGGTAAACTCAGATAGATTTAATGAATTAGTTACAGAGATTATAAACTCAGCTGGTAGAGATAAAGTTATACCTGATCTTGAGTTGCTAAGTAGAAGTTATCCTAATTCTGAGTGGAGTATTGCTTACAATAAATTTAAGTAATAATTTACATTTATATTATTTTTTACAAAGTAAATATATGAGTAAGTATATAGTACCAGATAATATAAAAAAATTAATAAAAATTAGTTATTTATTATTATTTATCTATATAATTTTTTTACCATTTTTAGTGTATTATATCTATCAGAGCGTAAATCTCGCAATCGAGTCATCTTTAAATTCGCTTGATGGAGTCTTAAAAGGTGATCTTGATGGCGGTGAGAAGAAAATTATTGATAAAACATTTTTAGTTCTTTTAGCAGAAAATTTCTATACAACAATAGCTGGTGGGTTTCTACAAATTGTTGTATTTGCGTTACTTAGATTAAGAAGACCCTATAGACATATATCCTATAAATTAGCATTTTACTTACCACCATTTATTATTTTATTCTCTGTAATTAAAATTATTTTATCATTTAGTATCCTTAATTTAATTTGCTTTACCTTCATAGCTACTATATCTCTAGTAATATTTTTAAAATTATTAGATAAAGAAATAAAACTATGGAGTCAAGAGTATCTACCTCCACCACCAGAGCTAAAAAAATGATTGCATATTTTTAAAAAATAGTAACGATTGAAAATAAAGGATATATCATGAATAAAAATTACAGTACTGGAGAACAGGTAGTATATAAAAAAAGGTTGATGGGATACCCAGCGGTTGTGGTATCTGAGAGTGGTTCAGATGTAGAGATCGCTTTAGCTCCTGAAGGTAATAAATCAGATTATAGTAATTATATGAGTTGGGAGAGAGTAGTAGTATCTAAGAGTAGTTTGAAGAGATATATCTGGTAAATAATTGATTTGTGAGCTAAATTACAATTACTTATATACTTTTGGAGCTTCATTTATCGATATATATGGTTGAGTAGATAGGAAATAATCTCAATATATGAGATATATCTATTATTTTGAGATATATAGAGCAAGATTGACTGCCTAGATATGTAATAATCTCAAAATATGAGATTATTATTATGTGATATAGAGTATATATTGAGTGCTAGATATGTAAAAAGTATAAAATAAGTAACAATATTTATATGAGAAAAACAGGTTCACTAAAAGGGTCATATAATAGCATCTTAGGAAATGTAGATGACAATTACTATAAACTCAGAGAGCTAAATAGCGAAGAGATAGCTAATTTAATAATTGATGAGAATAAGAATAATGAGGATTTCTTAGATAATAAAGTATTATCTGATATTAAAAATAAGATATCTGCTTATAAAAATGACTTTAGAGCACCAAGGAAAGAGTATAATGGCTATCTGATAAAGTATAAAAGAGAAGAAGATGGTTTAGGAAGAGTACTTTTCAGCAATAGGAGTAAAGATGAAATTTATTTAATGCTAGAGATATCTTTAAATACAAATGATTTAATTGAAGTAATTGACTTTGATAAGGTATATAGCTCAGGCGAGTGCGTTATAGGTGAGTATAGGTATATAGATAATGAATTTATCTATACGGTAGACCAAGAGAATAATGAAGTATATAAGTTAGTAACTTATAAAGATAAAAAAGTAGAGGTGATAGAGGATTGCGTAGATGGCTATTTTATAATTAATAAAAAAAATATAATATATATTAAAAAAGATGGTTACACCGGTAAGGAAGTATATGCGTATAATCTAATTAGTAAAGAAAAAACTTTGTTGTATACGCTTAGCGATGATACAAAAACATTAGCTCTAGAGGAGTTTATGGGTAGTGATATAATTAATATATTTGAAGATGGTCATAATAGTAGAATTGATAACCTATATAGGCTATCTTCTGATAATTCTTTAGAGCTTATATATAGCGTTTCTTCAGATGATAAAATTTTAAATTATATTACCTGCAGAGAAAATAAGTTTTATATATCAGTTTCAAATGAAGAATTTTATAATATATATAATTTAATACCTTCTGAGAATACTTTAAAAAAAGATAAAGAACCACTATTATCAGTAACAGGAGTTGTAGTTGATTATCTAGTATCTAAAAAATATTATAT
>Ga0172372_10007909_pt1 | contig 14193 bp, 14 predicted proteins | sample LakKiv5m_2_FD_114544 | JGI IMG/M metagenome (GOLD analysis project Ga0172372, IMG submission 114544) | Freshwater microbial communities from Kabuno Bay, South-Kivu, Congo - kab_092012_9.5m | ecosystem: Environmental > Aquatic > Freshwater > Lake | place: Democratic Republic of the Congo...
CCACACCCCCAGTTGATTTTTTTGTGGATGTGGGGCGTTCCCCCCCACACCCCCCCTGAACCAATTTGTTAGTGGGTGCTGCGCACCCACACCCGCCCAGGGGCAACGCCCCTGGACCCCAAAAGGGGTGCTTGCCCCATGTCTTGGGGATCTAAAGGGGTGAAACCCCTTTGCTGGGGCTTGGGGACCGCAGGTCCCCAAAATCTAATTTCTATTCTCTCCCCCCTTAGGATCCAGACTAAGGGCTTCGCCCCTGGACCCCAATTTCTATTTGGACGACACCACAAATTCCGGTACACTGTTCACCATGTCGTTACCATTGGTTGTTGCATCACCCCTTCTTCACGCCATCCGTGGTGCGGTGCGCTTGGGGTGCCTCGGGGGGCTCTTGCTGGTGGGCATCTGCCTTAGCAGTTGCCGGACCCCCCCGCCATCGGCCCCTATCATCACCACCACCACGTTTTTGGCGGATGCGGTGAATCAAATTGGCCATCCCCATTTGACCGCACGGCCCCTGATGGGCCCCGGATTGGATCCCCATCAATACCGTGCCACCCCCGGTGATATTCGTCAGTTAATGGCCGCCAAGGGCGTGGTCATACACGGTCTTCACTTAGAAGCCAAAATGGGGGATGTACTGGCCTCGCTACCCCGACGCCCCCTGGTGGTGGGCGATCATATCCCCCCCAATCAATTGATTCGAGATGCCAAAAGTGGGGGATTACCCGATCCCCATATCTGGTTTGATCCCACGTTATGGGGACTGGTGTTGCAATCCATTGCCACCTATTTGTCCCAGCTGGATCCAGCCCACGAGGCCACCTATCGTGCCAATTTGGCAACGGCGTTGCAAACCCTCACCGACACCGATGTGGCGTGTCGCCACATGATATCCCGTATCCCGCCCGCTCGACGGGTATTAATCACCTCTCACGATGCGTTTCGATACTTGGGGCGCCATTATGGCATCGAAGTCATTGGCGTACAGGGCACCAGCACCTTGGCCGAACCGAATCCGTCTGAGATTGATGCCTTGGCTAGCCTGATCACCACCCGTGGGATACCCGCTATTTTTGTTGAATCCAGTGTGCCCGAACGTCACATTCGGGCGGTGCAAGCGGCGGTAGTGGCCAAGGGGGGAAGGGTCACCGTGGCCCCGCCCTTGTTTTCAGATTCAACCGGAAAGCCCGGTACGCCCGAAGGGTCTCATCACGGTGTGTGGCGGTATAATGTGGCCCAAATGATGCGGTATTTGCAATGACAGTACCCGCCATTACCATTCGAGATGTGTCATTTTCTTACCAACAGAAACCCGTGTTGTGGGATATCGACGCCCAAATCCCACAGGGGACGATGGTGGCCGTGGTGGGGCCCAATGGGGCGGGCAAAACCACGTTGTTGCAAACCATTTTGGGCATTATCAAACCAGCGGCAGGTCGCATTGATATTTTGGGTTCATCGGTCGAAACCCAGCGGTTGAATATGGCCTATGTACCCCAACGGCGATCGATTGATTGGGATTTTCCAGTGACGGTGTGGGATACGGTGATGATGGGCCGCTATGGGCATTTGGGATGGTGGAAGCGCCCCTCGGTGGCGGATAAACAACGGTGTGAAACGGCCTTGGCCTCGGTGGGGATGTCTGACTTTGCCAATCGCCACATCAGTCAATTGTCAGGTGGGCAACAGCAACGGGTGTTTATTGCCCGCTCTTTGGCACAAGATGCCATGATCATGATTTTAGATGAACCGTTTGTGGGGGTCGATGCCATGACGGAGCAAGACATTGTGGGTATTTTAAAATCCCTGCGTGAAGCCGGTAAAACCATTGTGGTGGTTCACCATGATTTGCATACGGTATCCGATTATTTTGACTGGGCTTTGGTGTTAAATGTGCGGTTGGTTGCCTTGGGCCCAGTGGCAGAAGCGGTGACCCCCCACACGCTTAAAACCGCATTTGGCGGACGGCACGCCGCATCATGATCCCTTACACGTTGGGGCTGGCCATGCTGGCATCGGGGTTGGTGGGGTTGTTATCGGGGGCATTGGGGTGTTTTGCGGTGTTGCGTCGACATAGTTTATTGGGCGATGCCATTGCCCATGCCGCATTACCCGGCATTTGTTTGGCGTATTGGATAACCCATACCAAAGCCACCGGCGTGTTATTGGTGGGGGCCATTGTGGTGGGGTGGGCGGGGACGGTATTGGTGGGGGCCATTTCAAAGCATTCGATTATCAAAGAAGATGCTGCCTTGGGTATTATGTTGTCGGTGTTTTTTGGGGTGGGATTGGTGTTGTTAACGGCCTTGCAGCGCCAGGATGGCATGGGGCAAGCGGGTCTTATGGGATGGTTATTTGGCAGTATTGCAGGCGTATCCATGGCCGACGTATGGGTGTTGGGGGTGCTGACCGTGTTGGGGTTGCTGGTGATGGGTGTGATGTGGCACCCATTGGTGGTATTGGCGTTTGATGCCGACTATGCCCATACATTGGGGTTTCATACACGATGGATTGAGTGGGTGCTGACATTTTTGTTGGTATTGGCGATTGCGGTGGGCTTGCAAGTGGTGGGGGTGGTATTAATGAGTTCGCTGGTGATTGCCCCTGCAGTGGCAGCCCGACAATGGGTGCAACGGGTGAGATCCATGGTGATGGTGGCCATGGTATTGGGGGTGTGCAGCACGGTGTTGGGTGTGTGGGTTAGTACCCAGTTGCAATGGCCAACGGGACCCACCATTGTGGTGATGGTGTCCATGGTGGTGATGGTATCAATCATAATGGCCCCTCGTCGCGGGTTATGGTGGCGATACCGTGCACGCTGAAATCATGGCCGTGGCGGCGGCGGTAGCGGTGGCATGTGCGTTGCCGGGCACGTTTTTGGTCCTTAAAAAAATGTCCTTGATGTCGGATGCCATTTCTCATTCCATTTTATTGGGCATTGTGATGGCGTTTGGTATGACCCAACAAGTGCAATCATGGTTAACCCTACCCATGGCAGTGGGGATCGGATTGCTAACCGTATGGGTTAGTGAGGGCTTGGTTCAGTCTCGATTGATCAAAGAAGATGCGGCCATTGGGTTGATTTTCCCGTTGTTTTTTTCGTTGGCCATGATTGGCATTCATTACATTGGTGCGAACGCCCACATTGACCAAGATGCGGTTTTATTGGGCGAATTGGCCCTTGCCCCTTTAAGACGCTGGCAATGGGCGGGTATCGATCTGGGACCCGTGTCGTTGTGGACAGTGGGGCTCACGGGGTTGGGGTCGCTGGGGTTGTGTTTACGTTTTTACAAACCCTTGTCGGTGACGGTATTCGATCCTTTGTTGGCCCGATCCATTGGGTTATCCCCCCGATGGGGCACCTATGGGTTAATGGCGATGGTGAGCATCACCACGGTGGTATGTTTTGATGCGGTGGGCTCGGTGTTGGTGGTGGCCTTGATGATTACGCCCCCTTGTATTGCGTTGTTAATCACGCGTCGGTTGGGGTGGGTATTGGGGATTGCTTGTATGGTGGGGGTGGTGGCGGCATTGTTGGGATATGGGGTGGCGGTGTGGGTCGATGCCACGATTGCAGGATCGATGGCGGGGGTGTTGGGGGCATTGTTTTTAGTTGTGTTTGCGTTTTCGCCGTCGCAAGGACTGATTACCCAGTATATACGGCGTAAGAAACAAACCATGGCATTTGCGTGCAAAACATTGGCTGTGCAACTGTATTCGCATGAAGGTACGAGCCTCGAAGCCGAAGAAAACACGTTGTCGCACATGATCGCCCACATGGGATGGGAAAAATCCCATTCGCAACAGGTGATTCGGGTGGGGGTTGAGCTGGGTTATTTTGAATGGCGGGGGCCACATTTGCATTTAACCCGTTTGGGCAGGGAGTGGGCCCGACGGGCCTTTAGTGAGACCTAGCCCAGCAAAGGGGGTGGTTTTTTTAGATGTGGGGTTTTATTTTATTTTTTTGGCCCCACACCCCGTGGTTAAATTTTGATATGAGGGCGTTCCCCCCTCATACTCCCCCCTGAACCAATTTGTTAGCGGGCACCCAATATATTTTATTTGGCCCGCACCCGCCTTAAGGGGCTATGCCCCTTAAGAATCCCCAGTTGATCTGGGGACCTTCGATCCCCAAGCCCCAGACCAGGGGCGAAGCCCCTGGACCCCAGCAAAAAAGTTCGATTCTGGGGACCGCAGGTCCCCAAAATCTAATTTCTATTCCCTCCCCTCTGGGGAGGGACAGGGTGGGGGTAAAAATAAACTTCTATTGGGATCGTTGAAGACGGGGAGACAGCGGCAGCGTGAACCCAATCGGCTGATTCGTAACCGGATGCTCAAACCTCAACTGCCCCGCCTGTAACAACTGCCCCCCATGTTGGCCCGCCACCCCATACAATGGGTCGCCCATCACCGGATGCCCAATAAACCCCAAATGGACCCTTATTTGATGGGTGCGGCCAGTCAAGGGCATGGCTTCTATCAAGGTCATCGATCCGTATCGATGCAACACACGTACTTGTGTCATGGCGGGCTTTCCATCAGGATGCACCATCATCAATCGCCGTTTTTTGGGCGACCGCATCATGGGTTGGTCAATCGTCAGGGTGTCTGATAATACGTTGGATTGTACCAGTGCCCAGTATGTTTTTTGTACCTTTCGATCGCGAAATAAGGCCTGCATACCCACCAATGCCTCGTTGGTTTTGGCCAACACCATTAACCCTTCGGTGTATTGGTCCAAACGATGAACAATACCCGGTCGGTTGGGGGCCCCAACACCCAACATCGTGGGCCATTGCGACACCGCCCAAGTGGCCACAGAGGGCAATGCAACCTCATGGGCTGGGTGCGATAACCAGCCGATGGGTTTGTTAATCACCACCAACCACGGGTCCTCAAAGATGATAGAGATGGGTGAAAGGGGGGAGGACGGCGATGACACGGGGATAAGAGGGGGGGTAAGGGTCACTTGTTGCCCCGCTTTTAAACGATAAGATGGACGGGTGATGGCAATGCCGTCAATGTGTACATTCCCGTCATGGATCAGCGATTGAATCTCTTGACGCGATGCCTGGGCATACTGAACCAGCCACCGATCCAAGCGATGGTCAACGAATGTGTCTTCGATAATCCAAGAACCAATCAACAATTAAACACCCCATTCCAATATTGATGGCCACGTCGGCCAGATTAAACACCGGGATCCAGTATACATGAATAAAATCAACCACTCGACCCGCCCATATGCGGTCGATTAGATTTCCCACTGCACCACTGATAAAAAAAACACCCCCCCATCGTGACCAGGCACCCGTTCCCCAAAGGTGTCGATACCGAACAAACAACGCAATCACCATCACCCCAATCCCAACCAACCACCACCTTGAGTTTGCAAATAACCCATAAGCCGCCCCCGTATTAAATACCAAGTGCCACTCCAACCAGCCCGGTATCACCGACACCGGATGCGTCAGGGAAAGTGACGCCCATCCCTTACTGATCTGGTCGACCCCCACCAGCACCCCCCCCATTGCGGTGTAACGGTTTAAAACAGTGCGACGAATCGTGATACCCACCCAGTAGGCAATCGGTTGGCCACCATCATCACCGTAATACCCGCAATCAATAAGGCACCGATCGCAAAGCCAATGCCCCGAATGACACCCATCAACAAGTTAATCACCAACACACGGGCCGGACTGCTGGCAATATGTGCCACCACATCCAACTGGGTGTGCTTAACAAACCCCAATAGCAACGCCACGCTGTGATTAAATTCTTCTATCACGGCTGTCGTCGGCGGTGATGAAACAGATCGGGCGGGTTTGACAGGGGGGTGCGCCGCTTTGGCCTGGATGGCAGTATCCGAAATGACATGCCGCTTTTTTGACAAATGCCGAATGGCATCTTCGATCGATTTTAATTCTTGTGTTTCAACGTGCTGATTTGTCATGAACCAACTCCAATCCAGTTAATCCGGGCAAGGGTTTGCCCTCTAAAAAAGCCAATGAGGCCCCCCCACCTGTCGATATGTGGGTCATGGCATCCACCAGGCCCGCTTTGACGATGGCGGCGGATGAGTCGCCCCCGCCCACAATGGTGATGGCATCAGAATGGGCCATGGCACGGGCTATGGCCATCGTGCCATCCTGAAACGCATCAAATTCAAATACCCCCACAGGCCCGTTCCATAATACCGTTTCGGCTGTGGCAATGGTTTGCTCAATCAGTGAGATGCTACGCGCCCCAATATCCATGCCCATCATGCCCTCTGGAATATCGACCTGATCGATGGTGATGCGAGGGGCATCTGACTCAAAGGTAACCGCACACCCATGATCCACCGGTAACATTACCTTCGTTGCACTCGATTTGGCATGTTGCAAAAAGCATTTGGCGATCTCGATATGACCCATTTCCACACGCGATGCCCCCACCGAATGACCTTGAGACGCCAAAAACGTATAGGCCATCGCCCCCCCAATTACCAAGACATCCACTTGACCCAATAGGTGTTCCAATACCCCCAATTTACTGGATACTTTAGACCCGCCCACAATGGCCACAAACGGCCGTTTGGGGTAGCGGATGGCATGGTCTAAAAAGGACAACTCTTTTTCGACCAATAAACCCGCATAAGCGGGTAACTGTTGGGGGATGCCAGCCGTGGAGGCATGCCGACGATGGGCAGTGCCAAACGCATCTTGAATAAACAAATCACCCAAAGATGATAAGGCATGAACAAAATCAGGGTCACATGCCACTTCGCCAGGATAAAACCGTACGTTTTCAAGCACCACAATGTCACCAGGGGCCATGCGACTGATGGCATCCTGAACAGTAGGGCCCACACAATCGGGCACAAACGTGACGGGTTGATTCAATAACACAGACAATCGATTGGCAACGGGCTGAAGTGAAAAAGAAGGGTTGGGTTCGACGGGCTGTCCCAAATGAGACAACAAAATCACCTTGCTACCCGCTTTGGCCAAATGCTGAATCGTGGGGATGGTGGCACGAATACGCGAGTCATCTGAAATGGTGTTGTGATGAAACGGCACATTAAAGTCCACACGTACCAATACCCGCTTGCCATACAAGTCGGAGGACGAAAGCGTAGATATCGATCGACTGCTCATTGAATCACCTGAATCAGATCAACCACCCGATTGGAATACCCATATTCATTGTCATACCAGGACACCACTTTGGCCATGTTGCCACTGACCATGGTGGATTGGGCATCAAAAATGGAAGAGTGGGGGTTGCCAATAATATCTACCGATACGATCGGGTCTTCGGTGTACTCTAATATGCCTTTTAAGGCCCCTTGAGCCGCCACTTTCATGGCATTATTAATGGCGGCTTTACTGGCAGGGGTGGCCAGTTCGACGGTGAGATCCACAACGGACCCATCCACAACCGGTACCCGCATGGCCATACCATCCAATTTGCCCTCTAATTCAGGCAACACCAACGACACCGCTTTCGCCGCACCAGTAGAAGTGGGAATAATCGACGAAAAGGCAGAGCGGGCACGTCGCAAGTCTGAATGGGGCAAATCCAAAATGTTTTGATCGTTGGTAACCGCATGCACCGTGGTCATGAGTCCTTTTACAATTCCAAACGATTCATGCAACACCTTGGCAATGGGGGCCAAGCAATTGGTGGTGCAACTTGCATTGGAGTACGCATGAATATCACCACGAATGACCCCAGGGTTTACACCCAATACCACGGTGGTAATGTCATCTTTGGCTGGCACGGTTAAAATAACCTTTTTAGCCCCCGCCTTTAAATGGTCTTTGTATCCCCCTTTGGCACTTTCTGAGGCTGTAAAAATCCCGGTTGATTCAATTGCCACATCCACATTGAGTGAGCCCCATGGTAGGTCGCTCGGATTTCGAACGGCGAAAATCGGAATCGATCGACCATTCACCACAATGGATTGATCCTGCGCCGAAACCGACCCATTCAATCGGCCGTGCACCGAATCATACCGTAACAAATGGGCGAGGGTGTTGGCATCAGTCAAATCATTGATGGCGACCACCTCAATCCCCTTGCCTCTGGCCTCAATAATGCGAAACACATTGCGCCCAATTCTACCGAATCCATTGATGGCCACACGAATTGTCATTGACACTCTTGTCCTTTCTTTTGCCAACTAAACCGATTGTAATGGCGGCAGAATAACACAAAGTGAATCTGCAATGAAGCACATCACATCCTGATGCAGGCCGGCACACCCATACCTGCTGACATCAAGGGGTTTCAACCCCACTGACATAATCATGTGCATGTGATATAAACCACATCACACGCTTTTGACCGTTTACAATGACAATGCGGTTGGTGTCGTCAGCCCTCAGTCCATTATTTATCCACTTTTTGCCACGGTTTTGAATCGCCACTGTTTTGAATCGATCATATTTGAAGTGATAGTTTATGATTCGGTAATGAGTAGAAAGGATCCCATGGTCAATCATTTTGTGACGGATGCTGTATCCATCCTTCCGGGCCTTCCGGGTGTTCCGGATGGGCACGCGGTTTGCACCACCCCTTCCTTAACACTAACAGTACCCGGGGATAAATCGATGTCGCATCGTGCCGTGATCATGGCCTCACTGGCCACCCATTCATCTGTATTAACGGGGTTTTTGGATGCGGCAGACTGTGTGCACACACTCTTAACGTTTCAACAATTGGGTGTGCCCATTCAACGGGATGGCACCACCCTTCGGGTCTCTGGGGTGGGCTTATATGGCCTGTCTGCCCCAACGGGGCCATTATATTGTGGCAATTCAGGTACCGGTATTCGGTTGATAACGGGTATTTTAGCCGCCCAGGCATTTGATAGTGTGATCACTGGCGATGCCAGTATCCAATCCAGACCCATGGCCCGGATTATGGACCCGTTGTCTCGAATGGGTGCCTTGATTGAAGGGCGACACACCGAAACCGACACCTATCCCCCCTTATCTATTAAAGGGAATCGCATCTTAACGGGCATTCGCTATGCCTTGCCAGTGGCATCTGCCCAGGTTAAATCAGCGGTGTTATTGGCGGCTTTGTATGCCAATGGCCCCACTTGGGTGGGGGAGTCCCGTGTCACCAGGGACCATACCGAACGATTGTTGCAAGGGTTTGGGGTGACCGTGCACCGCGATGACAACGGCTGTGAGGTGATACCCGGCCCCTTGGTTAATGCATCACCTGAGGTGCCCATTCATATTCCGGGCGATTTTTCTTCAGCGGCCTTTTTCTTGGCATATGGGGCGGTGGTAGCGCCCGTGACGATTGAAAAAGTGGGGATCAATCCCACTCGCACACGGTTTTTGGATGTGATTCGGGCCATGGGTGCTGACGTGCGCATTGAGTCAGTGGCAGGGCACGCGATGGAGCCATATGCCACCATTACCGTCGCCCCTGCCACCCTTCACAATGTGGAAGTGCCACCCGAATGGGTGCCCAATTTAATTGATGAAATACCCATTTTGTCGGTGCTGGCATTGTTTGCATCCGGCACATTGGTGATTCGGCAAGCCGCCGAGTTGCGGGTGAAAGAATCTGATCGTATTCAATCCATCGCCAGCCTGATCCATCAAATGGGCGGTGTGGTGACCACCATGCCGGATGGGTTAACGGTGAGCGCGGGGAAAAAAGTGGCGGCGTTTGAATCGAATTCAGGTGGGGACCATCGAATGGCCATGTCAGGCATCATGGGAGCATTGATGGCCAATGCCAAGGCCACGATTTATGGGGTCACATGTATCAATACCTCGTTTCCTGGTTTTTTTGACCGCGTGGCGACACTGGGTTGTCGCATAACAGCAGCCAATGAATAACCAGGCACAGGGGAGTCACAGCATGGACTTGCAGACACGCATTCAAGCCGCATTAAAAGAAGATTGTCCAGGCGACGATGTGACCAGTGAGGTGATGGTGCCACCCCAAGCCAACGGAACGGCACTAATAAGGTGTAAAGGGACGGGGGTTGTGGCGGGGCGACTGATATGGCACACGTTTGCAGGCTTGTATCCTGACATGACGTGGGGGTGTGACTTAGACGATGGCACCCCCGTGCAACCGGGGGATGTGTGGGGTCGGGTAACGGGCCCTTTGCGCCAGTTGTTGCACTGCGAACGGGTGTTTCTGAATCTGTTGGGAAAGATGGCCGGCATTGCCACCGCCACCCGTCAATTGGTTGATGCCTTGTCAGACCCTGCCATTGCCGTATTGGATACCCGAAAAACCACCCCATTGTGGCGGGATATTGAACGAATGGCGGTTCGTACTGGTGGTGGCGTGAATCATCGCCTCAACTTATCGGACATGATTTTGATCAAAGAAAACCATCTGATTGCCCATGATCGGATGGGGTTATCGCTGGCCGAGACGATTCAATCCGCCACCCAACGATACCCAGGGGTCAGCATCATGTTAGAAATTGAATCCATTCAACAGGCAAGAACCTTGGCTTTGGATGGTATTCACATGATGATGTTAGATAACATGGTGCCGGCTACCATTCGAGAGGTGGTGGGTGTGATTCGCGACCGTGGATTTGAGGGCGAATTGGAAGTGTCGGGTGGGGTCACGCTGGATACCATTTCATTATACCGGGGATTGCCCATTCAACGCATTTCGGTAGGCTCGATGACCCATTCAGCCCCTGTGTTGGATATTAGCATGAGGGTATTGCATGATTGATTGGGCACAAGCCACGCCATGGGATGGGTTGGATTTAAAGGCAGTCAGCCAAGCCTGCCAGGGGTGTCAGGCCTGCGAATTGGCGCGCACCCGGCAACAGGTGGTGGTAGGCGAGGGCCAGTCACCTTGTTCATTGATGGTGATTGGTGAAGCCCCAGGGGAGCAAGAAGATGAAACCGGGCGACCATTTGTCGGAAAAGCGGGGCAATTATTAGATAAAATTTTTGAATCAGTGGGTATTCATCGTGCCCAAGATTGTTACATTACCAATGTGGTCAAGTGTCGTCCCCCTAAAAATCGAAACCCCCATCCAGATGAAGCCCTGGCGTGTCGAGGGTTTTTGATTCGTCAAATTCAGTTGGTACAACCCCGTGTGCTGGTATTATTAGGCAGTGTGGCATTTAAATCGGTATTGCATGATGACACCCCCATTGGGAAATGTCGTGGAAAATGGCGCACGATGTCGGTGTCGTATATGCCGGAACCCCTCTATGTGATGCCGATGTTCCATCCATCTTATCTGCTAAGAAATCAATCCCGTGACGTTGGAAGTCCCAAATGGTTGACGTGGCAAGACATTAAAGAAGTGCAAACGGCTTTGGCGTATTATCGTGCGAGCTTGCCAGCATCCCCATAAATTGCATGAAATTTTTGTCATGCTTTTTTCGACAATATTAACATAGGTATGAAATGACACGGGTAAACCATTAAGGGAAAAATAAAGTGTTAATGAGATGCATATAAAAATTGGTTGGATGGTGTGTTTTACTTGGGTGCTTGGTGGGGGCATGGTGCATGCACAAATGAGTGTGGCGAGTGCTTCTTTTACCTCGATTCAATCCAAAGGGGTGATCATGGGCGAAGGCAAGCGCTTACAACTGGCGAAGTTTGGTGTCATGGCGGTTAATGTATCGCCATTGCGATCGATTGTAACACCCGTGGTATCGAATACGGGTGTGGTAAATGGTGAGTTATTGGTATATCCCAATCCGGTGATGGTGTTTAGTGAGTCAGAGTTGGGGTATCGTTTGTCAGCTAATGCAGAGGTTGAACTCAAAATATATAACATGCGTGCCAATTTAGTGGCCAAGCGAACGATACCTAGGGGTGGGTTGGGGGCAGTCGCAGGGTATAACCGCATCCCCTTATCGTTGTTAATGGCTCATAATAATTGGTCTGGGGGGGTTTATTTTGTGTTGCTATTGGCCAATGGTAAAGTGATTGGCCGAACGAAATTTACGGTGATGTAATGCGGCATTGTATGCGGTGGGTGTGGGGTTTGTTGGGATGGGCAAGCATGATGGGGGTTTGTCATGCGGCCACGTTTGAATCGGCACTCATGGTAGGGACATCGGCTGATTTTGTTGCCAATGCATCCATGATCGGGCTGTCATCGTCTGCCGCAGGGGTGTTTGAAAACCCTGCGGGACTGGTTCGTATCAAGTCAGGCTCGGCCTCTTTGTTTTCGGCATCGTTTATGAATGAGGTCACGTATCAAAATGCGGCAGTGGGCGTGTTGTTACCCTTTGGTTTTGTCGGGGTGGGGTACATGGAGGCGGGGGTATCCAATATTCCCAATACGGGGGTGAATGCTGGCAACGAGTTTTTTGTGCGCGATTGGTATGACTATAAAGACGCACTGATTCGATTGGCGTATCAAACCAATATGGAACAAGTGGGGTCATTTGGGGTGGCGGTGACCCACTATTCTCGCAACGCATTTAAAACCAAGGCATCGGGGGTAGGGGTTGATGTGGGATATGTGTGGCAAAGCCCTTCTTTGGAATGCTCGGTGTTTTTTCGGCATTTGCTAAGCACCCAAGGGGGAATGGTGACCACTTACGAAAATGGGAGTACGCGATTCGAGTCGATGCCACTTGAACCCACAGTGGGATTGCGTTACTTTGTGGGGCCTTGGGGTTTTGTGGGTGCCCAATATACGGCAATAGACCGCTATTCATTATGGTCAGGAACGGTTCGGGTATACCCCATTGCGTCTAACATAGTGGCTTTAAATGCGGGGGTGAAGCAGTTTTTAGTTGATCAAAAAATATCCCAAGGGTTCACAATGGGCGTATCATTAGAACTAATGACACTTGCCACTCATTACGCTTATGAAGTGTTAGAGGATCATCCAGAGTACAATGGAAAGCATTATGTATCGGTATCATTTGATTTTTAAGGAGTGTGAGAACATGACAGCACGATGGACCCGACCGTTAATGACGATTGCGATGGGGGTGCTACTGTGGGGGGTGGGAATGATGCCCCTTTCAATCGTGGCTGCGACCCCATCCACCATTTATCTAGAAGCCAAGGTTACCGATTTGGCAACGGGCGAACTCAATAGCGGGTCTGATGGCTTGTCAGTGTCATTCGAATTGGTTCAATTGGCTTCCGATGCCAATCCCGTCGAATCGGTTGTATGGAAAGAAACCATTCCAGGTGTGGTGTTTAATAGCGGGATGTTTGCGGTACGATTGGGTCAAAAAACCCCTTTTAATTCGACTGCATTTAATCACCCTTTTCTTGAATTGCGTTTTACTGTGGGTACTTCAAAAGATGTTATGACTGTTCCCATCCATGGGGTGCCAGTTGCCATAAAAGCCAAGTGGGCAGATGAAGTAATGGGGTTGGATTGGTCCAAAGTGGCGGTGGTGAATACCCCCAATATTGCGTTGTTTCCTGGTACTTTAAGCGGGACACAATTACCAGACAGCGTGGTAACAACGGCAAAAATTGCCAACGAAGCGGTGGATGACAGCAAGATTGCGAGTGGGGTGAGTGGTGGCAAGTTGCAATATGATGCGACGAAAGCTGGTTATTTGTTGCAAGTGGGAGCGGGTGGGGTGGGTGTGACGTATGTGCAAGGGTCATCGTTCTCTGGGGGCGGCGGGTTACCATCGGTGATCAATGGGGGGATACAACTTGCGACGTTAAATGTGGTGCAATGGATTACAAGCCAAGAAGTGTCGACGAACAAGTTGGTGGTGGATGGTGACGTGACGGTCAATGGCACGGTGCGATTTGGGATCAATGGACAGGTGATCTTGCCAGACAGCGTGGTGACAAGGGCAAAAATTGCCAACGAAGCGGTGGATGACAGCAAGATTGCAAGTGGGGTGAGTGGTGGCAAGTTGCAATATGATGCGAGCAAAGCGGGGTATTTGTTGCAAGTGGGGGCGGGTGGGGTGGGTGTGACGTATGTGGAAGGGTCGGCGTTGTCGGGTTTGATTCCGAGTGCGTTGGATCGTGGGATACAATTCGCGACGTTAAATGTGGTGCAATGGATCACAAGCCAAGAAGTGTCGACGAACAAGTTGGTGGTGGATGGTGACGTGACGGTCAATGGCACGGTGCGATTTGGTGCCAGTGGCCAGGTGATATTGCCTGGTGCGACGATCACAACGGGTACATTTGGTAATACGACGATAACCGGGGTGGCAACCGTTCAAAGCCTTGTGGTAACGGGTAATGCGG
>Ga0172372_10007912_pt1 | contig 14191 bp, 10 predicted proteins | sample LakKiv5m_2_FD_114544 | JGI IMG/M metagenome (GOLD analysis project Ga0172372, IMG submission 114544) | Freshwater microbial communities from Kabuno Bay, South-Kivu, Congo - kab_092012_9.5m | ecosystem: Environmental > Aquatic > Freshwater > Lake | place: Democratic Republic of the Congo...
ACGGTCTGACCGACGGCGACGCTGTGGCTGGTGCCGACGGTCTGGCCGACGGCGACGCTCTGGCTGGTGCCGACGGTCTGGCCGACGGCGACGCTCTGACTGGTGCCGACGGTCTGGCCGACGCCGACGCTCTGGCTGGTGCCGACGGTCTGGCCGACGCCGACGCTCTGGCTGGTGCCGACGGAGTTCGTGGTGGTGAGGCTCTGGCTCTGGCTGGCGCCGACGGTGCTCGAGTTCGACGTTGCGTTCGACGTCGAGTTCGCGCTGCTCTGGCTGGTGCCGGATGAGACGCCGGTGCTCTCGCCGCTGGTCCAGCCGCTCGAGGAGTTGCTCCCCGTGCCGCCGGTGGCGATGCCCGGTATGCCTCCTCCGACGTTGTTGCTCGACCCGGACTGGCTCGACGACCCGTTCGAGGTGCCCGCGGAGGTGCCGTAGGACGACCCGTATGTGTCGGTGACGCCTTCGGTGTAGGTGCTACCCACGGTGTTCGACGCGTTCGTACCGACGCTCGTGCCCGCCGCGATCGACTGACCGGAGTTGACCCCGTTGGTCTCGGTGACCGTCATGGACTGGTTGACCCCGTTGGTTTCGGTGACCGTCATGGACTGGTTGACCCCGTTGGTTTCGGTGACCGTCATGGACTGGTTGACCCCGTTGGTTTCGGTGACCGTCATCGACTGGTTTACCCCGTGGGTCTCGGTGACCGTCGTCGACTGGTTTACCCCGTGGGTCTCGGTGACCGTCGTCGACTGGTTTACCCCGTGGGTCTCGGTGACCGACTGGGATGTGCCGACGGTGTCGGACTTGCTCGTGCCGGCGTTCGAACCGACCGTGTCGGTGATGCCGGACGTGTCGGTGCGACTCGCCGCGGTGCCGCTGGTGAAGGTGTCGCTGGTGCCGGTGCCCTGCGAGGTGTTCACGCCTTCGCTTGCCGAGTGGCCGATGCTCGAACCCGACGAGTGGGTGGTGTTCGCGCTGTCACCCTGGGAAGTTCCGAGAACTAGGGGCAGAGCCACGCCGGCGTTCACCGAACGCGTCCCGGTGGTCTCCGAGCGGATCTCGCTGAGCCGCTGGTTGATGTTGCGCCACGCCGAGCGAATCTCGACCGGGGAGAGCGGCACGGTCACGAGGCTCAGGATGAACGAGCGGTCGGACATCCCGCGGATGAAACTCTCGAGCTGGTTGCTGGCGCTCTCGATGTCGGTGCGGTTGCCGTCGAGCAGGCTCGACGTTCCGACGGTGCCGCTCGCCGGCAGCGGTCGCCCGCGGGCCATGGCGATATGTCCCCATTCCTGCTGGTAACGGGCGAGCGTCTCACCTTCCTCGATGGAGAGCGGCTTGTACATCAGTTGCTGGTAGGTGCCGGAGAGCTGGAAGTCGAGCACGGCGTAGGCTTCGTCGGCGAGCAGCATCGCCTCCTCGGGGGTGTTCCCGATCCCTTGGACCCCGTAGGCGAAGATTAAGGGGAGCTGCGGGCTCTTCGCGATGATGTTGTTGAAGAGGACGCCTCGTTCGCGGAGCGCGACGAGCACGTCGCGCATCTGCTCGAACACGAGGTTCGGACCCGAGATCGAGCTGGCCTGGCGGAGGTACCGCGGGACGCGGGTGAGGCGGACGAAGCGGAGCGCCTTGAAGAACACCGGGCTGAACTCGGTCTCGCCCGGGTTGCGCTGGCTGAGCTCGTAGACGAAGTACTTCACCTGGTCGGGGGAGTTCTGGTCGTAGCTGCGCCAGGAGCGATGGACGATCAGGTCGTCGTAGTCGACCTCCTCGTACATGGGTACGCCGCTGAGCCGTTGCCGGTTGAGGAAACGCAGATCCGGCCGTCGCAGCACGCGGTCGGTCGAGCCGGGGACATAGAGGGACTGGTGGGGAGGCGTGACGAGAGCCATGGGGATGACTGTGAGCGCCTGCTCCTTGTTCTCAACGAATCACCCCGGCAGGTGCCTCGGAGAGGTTCAGCCGATCTTGATGCCGCGGCTGGCGAGTCGTTCCTCGGCTTTTGTCACCCCGTCCGCGCAGGCTTCGCGGTCCTCGCGTACCACGGTCGTGCACAACCGTTCGCCTTCCTCGTGGGAGAACTTCATGACCGAGTATACACGCACCGCGCTTGCGACGCACGCCGCACGCCCCTCCGCGGACCGCGCACCCGCGCAGGCCGAGACGTGGTTGACGCCGCGTTCGAGGGTGAGCGGAATGGTCGTCATCGGGGTCTCGAAGTACGGGAGGTTCTCACCGACAGCCTCTAGGCACTGACGGAGAAAATCCTCGCGCTCATTGCACCATGCGACGGCTGCCGCTGCGTCCCCGGTGCGAAAGTTCGTTCCCAGGTAGCACCCGAGCCGGAAGAGTTCCGACGACGGGCCGGTCAGGCAGAGTTCCATAGGCTCGTCGACCCTGGGCCGGAGGGTGTTACCGCCGTCTTTTCTTTCCCGCGTCCAGCGCTCCGACCACTCCATTACCGCGGAGCCTTTGCACTCCTCCCGGACGTCGTAGGAGAGGCCGGTGTCCTCGGGGAACTTCTCGCAGAGGTCGTACCCGCGGTCGAGGTCGCCGTTCGCCCTCCAGATCGCGGCATGCCCACCACCGTGGAAGCATGCGCCGCGCGCGAACGTCTCGGACGCGCTCGCACAGAAGTCGGCGAGGAGGACGGGGAACGCCTCGTCGGTAGAGAACGTCGCGATGGATTCGGAGATGCCGTGGATGAGGCCGTCGTCGCATCCGGGGAGCAGCATCTGCTGTGCACGTCCGAGGTCCCTGGTGATCCTCCACAGGTGGTACGAACTCCTGTGCGTGACCTCGTGGCAGGACGGGTCGGTGCTTTCCGCGATCGCCGCGCGGACTTCGTCGTACTCGCCGCGTTCCAGTCTTACGATCAGTGCGGTGACCTTGCAGGAGAGTTGGTCCCGGGCTCCGGCGTTCGCTCCCTCGCAGGCCGTCCACTCTCGTGTGAGAGGACCGCGGTCGTCCCCGCCCAAGAGCAGCGACGCACCGAAGGAGCCGACCGCTCCGAGCAGGAGTAGGATGGACAGCGCCCGGCGTCGGCGCAGGAGCGCGCCTGCGACGAGGAGCGACCCTCCCGTCAGGTAGAGCGGCCAGGGCAGACCCGTCTCGACGGTGACCGGTCCGAGCGTGCCGTCGAACGCGGTCACGGTGATGATTCGCGCACCACCGGGGTGTTCGACGGTGAAGGTCCCGGGGGGAAGTTGCGGGAGAAAGACGCGGGTGCCGCCGCTCCCGTCGGCTTCGACCCCAGGTCCGGTCAAGGGGACGGGGTCGCCGGTGAGGTCGTCGACGAGGGTGACGTCGGAGGCGGAGAGCAGACCTGGCAGGACGATCTCCGACGGGGTGAGGTATTCCTGGAACACGCCACTGTCCTCCTCTTCGGTCGAGGCCGATGCAGTGCCGACTGCTCCGCCTACTGCTCCGCCTACTGCTCCGCCGACAAGGACGCCGACGAGAAGGGTGGCACGAAGGAACGCCCGGAAGAAGGCGAGGCGTGGTCGCAGGGCGCCGGCGTGTCCGCGTCGTCGTCCTCCGGTGACCGTCGTTGTTTCCACCTTTTCGACGGTGTCATCGCCCGCGGAGGGGTCAAGGATGCCGTCGTCGTCGTCGCGTTCAGCGCTGCAGACCGTCTTGCCGGGTCCAGAGTTGCACCGATTCTTCGTCATCGAGTTTGCTGCGGTGCAGGGTTCGGATACCGACGATCTCTTTGACGAAGACGACCATGGGCAGGATGACGCTGGTGATGAACAAGAGCGGGAGTCCGATGGTGAGGACGTTCCCGAGCGTGCCTTCGTTGGCCCATTCCCACGTCTGGAACGCGCGGAGGGTCCCGGCGATGAGGGTACCAGGGAAGAGGACCCATGCGAATATGTAGTTGCGGACGCGTTCGACGAGATCGTTGCGGAGGTTGACGTAGAACAAGGTCGCCACCGCCCCGGTGACGGCGATCACGGTTATGGAGAAGAGCATGAACATGCCGCCGCCGGAGACTCCCTTGACGCTCGCGGTGAGGTAGCCGGTGAGACCGCACCCGAGGAGGACGAGGAGGAAGTAGTTGACGTACTTCACGGCCAGGGTCGCGCGCGACGAGTAGCCGCGGAGGCCTTCGAACTGGCGTATACGGCTGACGCGTCGCGTTGCCTTCTCGGTGACCGACAGCGGTTTTTCGGTTACCGCGCCATCTTGTACCGGGACGCCCAGGCGTCGCGGCGCATCGTCTTACGGGAGTCTACGGACGGGGGCCCCGTCGGTCCATGCTCCGCCGATCCGGGTGTGGTCGTTCACGGCGTCACCTTCCCCGTTCGATCTCGGGTTTGGTTCCCTGGCGGTTGAGTTCGTCGAGTTCGATGAGGGCGAGCCACGTCAGGCCACAGGCGAGGAGGATCGCCATCACCGCGACCGGGGTGAGAAGACCGTCGACGATGGTGGTGATGCCGTTGAAGATGGTGACGAGACCGTTCGCGAATACGTCCATGCTCTCCACTGTCACCGCGCCGGCCCGCCGGTCAAGGGCGCGCGTCGCATCATCCCTGTCCGAGGACCATGACGGCGGAGGTGCCGCGGTCGTCGGCGTACTCCCAGCTCCGCGCGGCGATGACGGGCGCGGTCGGTTGCCAGTTCCTCTCGCGTGCCAGTTGTTCGAGGTGGGAGGTCAGGTTCTCCAGAGAGCCCGGTTCCGCGCTGGCGGTCAGGACGGCGACCATAGTCAACCGCTCGGCGAGAAGACGTTCGAGGTGGTTTCCGACGTCGGAGCTCCCTGCGGCCGGGCGCGGGTCGAGCAGGACGACCATGCCGATCAAGCCGCGGGGCGTGTTCAGGCGGAAGGTCGCGATCTGCTCCTCGAGGTCGAAGGAGACGATCTCGTCGCCGACCCGGTGAAGGAGCACGCCGAGTTCGTAGAGCCTGCCTGCCCGGTAGCGCTGCACGGCCTGGTACCACCAGTCGGTGGGGCGGACCTCGGCGGGTTCGACCGCGACGAGGTGGCCGCGGAGACGGTGCCGGCTCTTGGGCGCCACGAATCGCACCGGGGAGTTCGAGATGTCGGCCCGGCATTCGGCTTCCCACGCGTCGACCATGGCGAGCGACCCGGCGACGCCGATGAGGTCGCGCGTGAACACCGGGCGGGGGATGGCTGCGGCGGCGAGCAGCGCACGTCGCATCCCGTCGTTGAGTTCGAGCGCCGGTGCGGCCTCGGTCAGGGTGAGGTTCTCCGCCGGCGTGGCCTTGGTGCGCGCGGTCCGCTTCTTGCGCGGCGACGTCGGAGCGAAGAGCTCCGGTCGCATCGGTGGAGCGACGAGGTGCGCGGTGTCGGCGCTCGTCTGCCGCGGCGTTGTGCCCCCGCCGTCGAAGGCCGGGTCGACGAAGGACGCGTCGACGTCCGCTGCGTCGCCGTCGGCGCCGTCGAAGAGGGACGAGAGGTCGATGTCGTCGTGCGACGGTGTCTCCCGGGATGCGGGGGTTTCGTCCGCTGCTCTCGGGGCGGTGGCGCGACGGCGCGGTTCTCGTTTCGCGGTCTTCTTCGGTCGCCCCGTCTGCGCGGACTGGCGTACCGCATCCGTCGCGTTTCCCGCGCTGTCGGACGGTTCACCTACGCTGGTCTCGTCGACCGGCGCGATGGTTCGCTCCGCGGGTTGTGCGACCGGTTGCACTCGGATCGTCTCTTCGGGTTCTGGTGCGACGGCCGGTGCTGGCGAAGCCCCGCGCGAGGAGGGGGTTCGCCCCGGGGCGATCGGGGAAGGGGTCCACTTCTCCTCGTCGGGGGCGAGGCTGCCGAGGTCGCTGTCCCATCTGCGCGGCTCGTCGACGATGCCGGGACCGTCGACGTCGTCGAAGAGGTCCGAAAGCGGGGTGGCGTCGTCCCATTTCCAGTAGTCGTCGACGGGCAGCGGACGGCTGCTCGCCGGCTCCGCCCGATGTTCCCGACGTCCCGCGCCATCGTCGCGCTCCTTGTTCGTGGTGGCGTCGTCCGCCTTCGTCACGGGTGCGGGCGACGGCGACGTTTTCTGCCGGTGCTGGTGTATCTGCTCGACCCAGACGAGGGGCTCGTCGCCGCGCAAAGGGACGCCGAGCGCGATGACCGCCTCCTTGAGGGCCTGGACCGTCGCCCGCTGATCGCCGCGCGATGCCGCCGCGGTGAAAGCGTCGAGGTAGGCCAGGAGGATCTCGTCGTCGATCTCGCTGAGTCGCCCGCCGAGGTTCGCCTCCGCCTGTGCGCTGAGTTCCATGAAGTTCTTTCGCAGGACGGCGACGATCGCGCTGCGCAGACGACCGACCCGCGCGAGCGCTTGTGCCTGGCGCGCCGCCATGTCAGCGAGCGACGCCTGCGAGCCTTCGAAGAGGCTGCGGTAGTGCTCGACGCCGAGTGGTTCGTTGGTGCTCATCGCTGCTCCTCCCGGGCGCGGTCACGGATCGACCGGTCGAGTGTCGAGAGCGTCGCGGGAATGTCGGTCGTGAGCATCGCCGCGACTGCGTTGGTCCGTTCGACGACGGCGCGCGCTTTCGCCGGCTCCGGGTCTCCCAGGTTCTCGACGAAACCCGTGAGCGCCTCCGTCTGTCCGGTGGCGGCCCGGTTGAGGAGCACGTAGGCGTCACCGAGCACGGGAAGGACGGGGTCTCCTGCGGTCGCCGGGTTCCAGCGGTCGGCGATCGCCCGGGACTGCTCGATGGCACGCTGGTAGACGAGACGGTCGCGGAGCGGTATCGCTTGTTCGGACGGCAGTGTGAGCAGACCGTGGTTCTCGACGAGCACGCTCAGGGATCGCTCGAGATCGTCGCGTTCCTCGACGGCGACGTCGACGACCGACCCGCGGAGCTGGGCGCGTCCTTCCACGACGTTCTGAGCGACCATCCCGGTCGCCGCCCCCGCTGCGACGAGCAGTGCAACCCCGATCCCGACGGCCCGGATGCCGCGGGTCGTCTTCTTCCAGGTACGCGGGTAGGTCACGAGGAGCGCGCTGGAGAGAACCAGGGACGCAGCACCCCATGCGGGGTTCCATGTCCCGGAAACCAGCGGCGTGCCTCCGACGACGGCGACGGTCAGGAGGGTCGCTCCGAGGAGAGGTTGGAGTACGCCGACTACGGCCCGTAGACGCGAACGGGTACCGCCGTCCGGCCGACTCGCCTGCTCGGCCACCGTCCGGGCCGTTGCCTGGGCCGTCGTCTGGGCGGGGAAAAGCGCGGGTCGTGGCTGGGTGACGCCGTTCGCGGGCGCTACGTGGGTGGTGGGTACGGCGCGGTGATCGGCGCCCCGTCTGCGGTCGGGTTCCTGCATGGCACGGATCGCATCCCATGCACGTTGACGCTCCTCGCCGAGCTTCCGGGCGCGTCTGAGCTCGCGACGTCGGGCCCATCCGCTTCGTGCGTCGTTGGTCATGGATCGTTTCTCCTCATCGCCGGTCCCTCGCGAAGTACTCGTCGTAAGGGGTGTCCTGCAGGGAGAGCACCGGTCGTCTCGCAGTGTCGGCCCGCCCGGCCGGGACGTCGATGTAGGACCAGTGGACGCTCTCGAGCGGGTCGCCGGCCGCTTCGACGCGCTTGACGCTGGTGACCGCGAGCGTCACGGGGTTCCCGGGGTGGCGTCCGGGATGGTCGAGCATCCAGTCGGCGAACGCTTCGACGAGTTCGACGTAGGAACGTGCCCGCAGGTCGGTGTCGACCACGAACCGCAGGATCGCCGGTTCGGCCGGCAAGGCCATGATGTGGAGCCAGCCCATGAACCGTTCGATGTGGCTCCACGCGTCGCGTCGGGTCTGGAAGCGTTCGTATTCGACGACGGAACGGTGGGTGACCCCTTCATGGATCTCCCGGAGTTCGGCGTCGGGTTGGTAGAAGGCGCTGTCGCCCCCGTCGGCGTCGAACATGAGGGTATTCCTGACGACTCTTCCCGGGAGGGTGATGCGCGGTTCGACGTTGAATACGCCACCGACGGCGCAGCGGGGGCTGACGAGCAGGTGGGCGAGGACGTTCTGCGTCTCGATGTCGTGGTCGAAGTCGGTCGCGCCGGTGATACCGATGCGCGCCGGGTCGATATCGGCGAGGAACCGGGTGCGGTTTAGACGGAACTCCACCTTCAGTCCCGGTGGAGCGGTCGCCGGAAAGGCGTTGACTACGTCCTCGAGTTGTCGACACAGGACCCGGGTGACGCGCCAGTGCGCGGGGACGACCTCGCGCACGTCGGCGAGCCGTTCGTCGAGCTCGGCCAGGTAGCCCTTCTCGAGGAGGTGCCTGACCCACCAGCGTCCGGAGCGTTCCGGCATTCCGGCGATGTCGGTGGCGTGCGGTACCGAGAGGCCGTAGCGCGAGTGCGGGGTCTCCAGGTCGAACGCGCGGAGGAGTTTGAGGACCTTCGCCGCGGATTCCTTCCCGGTGCGCGGGAACCGGTCGGTGAGCACGCGCAGATCCTGTTTACCCGCCGACGCCAGTCGCTTCCCTTTCGCCGTCGCCCGGTAACGGGGCAGTGGCGCGGCCGGGTGCGATGCGATGTGTCCGCTGCGCACGTCGACGACGAGTGCCGGTTGGTAGGAGAGGAACCCCATCTCGGTCAAGCGCAGGAGCGCTTTGCGGCTGCCCGGGTAGCGGGTCTCCCATGCGTCGGCGAGAGGTTTGTAGACGCGCGGGACGGCGAACGCCAGGCGGAGCGCCGGGAGCGCCCATGAGTCCTTGGTGTCGAGACCGAACGTCTCGGTGCGGTGCTGGAAACTCCGTCTGTTCACCGCCAGAACCGTCCGAGCGGGCCCTCGGGCGGCAACCTCCTGTGTGGAAGCCGGTTGCTCCGCTCGACCGTGCGGGACGGGGACCTTGCGCCGTCGTCGGCTCAGGCCGTGAGCGAAGGCATGCGCACGCCGAGCAGAAGCGACGCCTCATGGGTCTTGGTGCCGCCGCCGGCGAACCAGCCGATGTCGGTCACGACGCGCGGGGCCACCTCTCCCCACGCGTGCTCGCCGAGGATCCGGTCGGACCATGCGCGGCCGCGGCGGGCGGCCTCGAGGAGTTTCTCCATGGGGAACTTCAGCGTCGGCCAGTCCGGATCGAAAGGCATTGCGAGGACGCCTTCGCCGCAAACGCGGGCAAGGATCGCCGCAGCCGACCCGATCGCGTCGGGACCCTTCGCGGCGGCGTAGGCGAGATCTTCACAGTCGAGGGCCGCCATCCAGCATTCGGCGGCGACGACCGCAGCCACCGTGTCGAGGTCGCCGGCGTCACCGACAACGCCCAGGCACGCGGCCTGCTTGCGCAGCACGGCGACCGCGGTGTCGAGGTCGGTGTCGGCGGACTTCACGAGTACCGGCCCGTTGTAACGCGTGCCTTTCTCGACCACGAACATCTCCGGGTGCTTGAGTTCGGTCTCGCCGAGCAATTCGATCAGCGTCTCGTACGACTTGCACCAGTTGGCGTCCTCGATCGCGACCTTGGCGATCGTCACGCGCAACCGCTCGGCGAGCCCGCGGCCGGGCTCCTCCATGGCGATCTGATAGATGGTCGGTTGCGCCTTCATGCACTCGTCTCTCCACGCCGACACCGACCATCGGGAAAAACCGGGGGTCGGCGGGAAAACCGCGCAGAACCGGGGCCCAAAGGCTCCAGGTACAGGCGAACCGGGCCACCACGCAGGGCAGATACCCTTCGCGGTTCCGACACTGTGCCCGTGGCCAGAGACAATCTCCGCCCCGACGGGCTTCCCAGGCTGACTGCCGTACCGGCAGCCCGTTCCCGTGCCGCGGTGCTCAAGATCCGCTTCTGGGCGGTGTTCGCGGCTCTGATCTTCTCCGCCGGCGTCGGCCTCTTCGCCGCGGTCTCATTCCTGACGTTCGATCCGCCTGTCGTCGACGTCAACGATGCGAAACCCATCGGTCTCGCCGTCGCAGAACTCGCCGCCCACGATTTTCTCTCCGGCGGGACGCTGCGCCTCCCGACCGTTCCCGGACAGGACCCGGTGCCCGGTTCGACTGTCGCGGCGTTCGGTCCGATCGCGTGGCAGGGTTTTGCGCGTTACGACTTGCCGAACGGCACGCCCGTCGAGGCGCACCGGTTCCTCTTCTACCGGTCGCTGTCGTCGCCCAGCCCGGCAACAGGCGCAGCCGCGCCGCCTCCGACCTACCAGCTAATGGAACTCTCCGTACTGGTCGCCGTACCGAGGGACACCAACCCGATCCTCGCCGCCCGGCCGTACATGGAGCCTGCGCTCTTCGCCGACGCCGAACTCGTCACCGACCTCTCCGACTTCGAGCTGGCCGAATCCCTCCCGCGGACCGCCCGCGATCAGATCCGATCGTGGGGGCGGGCCTGGGCCACCAACGACACCGAGAAGCTCAAGCTGATCACCGGGGACCAGACGGCCCGGGTCCGCTACATCGGTCTCGGAGGGTATGTCTTCGACGACGATTTCCAGGTCCTCTCGGCCTCCGAGTTCCCCGACGACACCTTCCTGGTACGAATTCGTGTGGTTCTCCGGGGCGCCAACGAGTCGATACTGGAGATGGACATGGATCTCACGGTCACGTCGGCGAGCACGGGCTTGCCGAAGGTGAGCGGATGGGGTCCGGCCGGATCCGGGTTGCGGACCCCCGCTGACGTAAGAGTCAGCGAGTGACCACAACCGGGAGAGAAAAGCAACAAACAAGAAGACAGAACGGAAAGGTCTAACAAAGGAGAAACCATCATGACCCTACTGAGCACCATCCAGCATTTCGCAGCGAATATCGTCGACCTCGCATCGATGCTCGTCACCGACGGCGACGGCAACTTCGGACAGGACACTCAGGACGCCATCGATTTCGCCGACAGCGAAGGCGCGTTCACCGTCGTCCAGAACGTCTTCCGAGTTGTCGGTATCGGCGTGGTCGTCTGGACCGCCAAGGGGGTCATCACCGCGCTCATCGGGGCGAAGTACCCCGACGCGGCGAAGAAGCTCATCGGTGGCATCATCGCTGCGGTGCTCTGCTTCCGTCTGAGCCTGCCTCTGGGCCTAGTCGAGGGTATAGGCAACCTCCTCGAGAAGGTGTTCTCCTCGTTCAACAACGTCCTCCAAGATGAGTAGGAACGGACTCGTTCCTGCTCCGAAGGTCGTAACGCCATGACCGAACCTATGCAAGGACCCGTGATGTTGGCGGTGACCAACATCCTACGTCCACCACCGGCCCGCATCGGCAAGATCAGCGAGAAGATCATCCTGCCACGCACCATCGAACTGCGCAAGCTCATAGCGGTGTCAGTCGGCGTGTTCGCCGGCATGGTCTTCTGGTTCTTCCCGGTCGGTCTCTTCTTCTCCTACGGGATCACGCCGCTGCTGGTGTTGATGGGTCTCGGTGGCATGGCCGGCTATCTGGTCGTCTCGTGGTCGCCGTTGCGCGGGGAGTCTTTCGGTACGTGGATCAGCCTCTCGGCGACGACGACCCGTCCGGGCAAGGTCCGCTTCGAGGGTGAGCGCGTTCGAGCGTACCTCGGCGTGGCCCCCCTCTCGTTCGTCGCCACCGGCTCGGTGCGGGTCCGTTCCGCCGCCGTCCAGGTGCCCGCAGGCGCGGTCGATGAACGGGGAGTGCCGATCTCTCAGGACGCGCTCCTGCGTGCGCTCGCGGAGTCGGCGCACCGGCAGCTCTCCCTGCCTCCCCGCTGAGCCGCGACCCGCGCGCCCGTCTACCGTCACCCGTGCGCGGTGTCAGTTCCCTATGCGGGGCGCTATTTCCGTGACGACCCGGTTCGTCTGCAAGGGGTTGGCGTAGCCGCGCTCGACCTTGGAGACGTCGCCGGTGGCGTTGGTATGGATGATAAACCCGCGGGGGAGGAGCATCGCGACGTGCCCCTGCGACGGGAAGACGAGGTCTCCCGGCTTCGCCGCGTGCACTGCGATGGGCACCACCCATTCTGGTCGCGAGTGCCCCGAGTGCGGGAAGAGGTGCCTGGTGGCGAAATGGGTGCCGCCGCTATTCATCAGGACGCCGGCCGACTCGTAGGCGCGCGAGACGTACGACGAGCAGTCGAAGGCGCGCGCCGTGCTGCGCAGGTCCTGGCTGTAGGTCACGCCGAGGTTGTTGAACGCGAAGATGATCGCTCTCGCCGCCTCGGGTGTCGGCGCCGCGGCGACCGCTTCGACGCAGAGCTCGCGCACCCCGACGTCTTCCGCCCCGTCACGCAGGACGGTCCTGCCGGAGATACTGCTGAGCGGTGCGACGTTCGGGCACTGGTTGCCGTTGACCGTCGTCTGCCGTGAACTGAACACCGACGATGGGAACAGTCCCTGGTAGTCGAGCCAGTTGAGCATCGCCGACCGGTCGCCAGGTGTCTCGCTGATGTAGTCCATGGCGATCTCGGCCCTGCGGCACTCCCCGCTCGCGGCGCACGTGCCGTTCCCGCGGTACCAGGAGTACGCGAACGTTTCGGCGACCCCGACGTCGCCGTTGATTTCGGCCCACGTGTCCGCGAACAATGCCCCGTTGTTGTACCCCCACAGGGCGCCTTTCCAGTCGCCGGCCCGCCGTTGCAGGTCGAGGAGCATCTCCGCAGCGGTCGCGATCTGGCGCCGCACGTCGCCGCACAGCGTGGGAGTGGTGTCGAACTCCTTCTGCATCATCCCGAACGCTCCCTCCGAGGGGCATCCGGCCTCGGGGTCGAAGTTGCTCTCCTGCTTGGCGACCGCGGCGAGCAGGCGCGGGTCGATGCCGTATTCCTGTCCGACGGCGTTGAACTCCTCGTGATAGGGGACGGTGTCGTCGAGGAAGCCGAACCCGACGAGCGCCGCTCCGGTGTTGCTGACGAAGATGCCGCCGTAGTAGCCGACGGCGACGTTGATCAGGCGCGACCCGAGCGAGAGCGTCCGGTCCCCGTTCTCGCTGGACACGCCGGGCCGGGCAGCCAGGGCGATCCGTACCGGGCTCAGTCGTTGCACCCACGCCGCGGTCTCCGCGGCGACCCCTCCGTAGGACACTGCCCGGGAGAACGCCCGTCCCGCGAGCATCAGGACGCGGTCCCCGACGCTGGCCGGCACGTCGAGGTTTCCGCTGGTGCGCGCCGGAATGTCGAGATCCGCGTCCTCGGTGCCTGAAGACGTGACCGCGTCACCGTTGACCGCGCCGGCGAGGACGCCGAGCCATTCGTTGTCGGCGTAGGGCCGTTCCTGGACGCAGTCCGGGTTCGTCCGCATCGTCGCGACGATCGCCTCTAGCCGCTGGTCGAGGCCGCTGGTCGCGGCGATCAGATCGTCGTCGGTCCGGTACGCGCCGCCGCTGCGCGAACCGGTGGAGTCGAACTCGTCGGTGCTGCCGGCGTAGGCGAGTTCCTGTGCCTGCGCGGCAGTCATGCCCGGCAGCAGGGCCGCGTCGCGTGCGGCGGCGAGCACTTCGTCGACGAACGCCCTGCTGCAGGATGTCTCGACTGTCAACGGTTCCCACGGACCGAGCGCGTCGAAGAGACCGGTGCCGGCCGGACCGGCGACCGGACCCACGAGGGACCATCCTCCGATGCTGGCGTTCCAGCGTCCGCCGCGCGTGGCGACCGGGGTACTCTCGCCGGCGATGAACGCTTCCGCCGCAGCGATGATGTTCTGTTCGACGTCGCACTGGCCTGCGTCCGGTTCCGGCGCGTAGCGCTCGAAGACGACGGCGTCGAGAGGGAACACGCCGGCGTGGGCTGCCGTCTCGTCGCAGTCCGTCGCGCCCCAGTTGCTGGCGTTCCAGGACACCGCGAGTGCCTCGTCGACGCCGCGCGCGACGGCGTCCGCGGGGCTCAAGGTCCGGTAGGAGACGTTGCCCGCCGCATCGACGGCGACGTCGGCGACCGACGCGAGTTCGACGTTGGCGAGCGCGCACCTCCAGTAGGAGTCGATGGCGTTCCCGACGTAGGACTGCTCGTCGAGCGAACCTTGCTCGGGGACGAGACATTCGCGTTCCTCGGTGGTGCCGAGGACCCCGGATCGGTCGGCGACCAGCGCCCAGAAGTCGTGGACCTGTTTGGCGGCCTCGCTGTCCCCGCCGCCGGCCTGCTGGGCGAGGTTCGCGATCCCGCGGGGGAAGGTCGTGCCGACTTCGTCGGCCACGCCTCGGGCGGTTTCGGCGAGGATCTCCGCGAGCGCGTCGGCGGAGTCGCAAATGTTTTGCACGCCCTCGCCGAGGTCGTAGCCCGCAGCGGCGAGCGCCGCCGGCAGGAGCATCAGTGGCCCTGCGCCCTGTGCCGGAGTCTCGCCTTTGACGGGGAC
>Ga0172372_10007914_pt1 | contig 14189 bp, 15 predicted proteins | sample LakKiv5m_2_FD_114544 | JGI IMG/M metagenome (GOLD analysis project Ga0172372, IMG submission 114544) | Freshwater microbial communities from Kabuno Bay, South-Kivu, Congo - kab_092012_9.5m | ecosystem: Environmental > Aquatic > Freshwater > Lake | place: Democratic Republic of the Congo...
ACATCAAGGACCCCTCGCAGAACATCGTCTGGACGACGCCGCAGGGCGGCGACGGGCCGAACTATCCCAACATGTGATCGGCGCGTGCCCCGTCGCGGGTTCACATTCGCGGCCTGCCATGCTATTCGCTTTTTTGTCCTATCAAGTGGAACGATGATGACCAACGCCTCCGTCGCCCCCCGCAAGCTCACCCTCGACGGGGTGGACTACCCGCTCGAGAGCCTCAGCCCCGAGGCGCGCGAGATCCTCGGCTCGCTCGAATTCGTGCAGGCGGGGCTCGTGCAACTCAACAACGAGCTCGCGATCAGCGACACGGCGCGGCTGGCCTATCTTGGCGCGCTGCGGCGCGAGATGAAGTCGGCCAAGGTCTGAGGTGGACGCCCCCGCCCCCAGCGATTCCGGCGCCGCAGGGCGACCTGCCGAGAATGTCTCGTTCGACCCCGCGACGCTCGGCCCCGAGGGGCGCGCCCTTTATGACCGGCTGCGCTTTGTCGAGGGCCGCCTGCAGGAACTGTCCAACATGCAGGCGCTGCTGACCAAGGCGCGCAACGCCTATATCGCCGATCTCAAGCTCGAGATGGTGCAGGGCCGCAGCGGCATGCGCTTTTCCGACCTGTTTTCCGACAGCTGAACCAGAGGATTCCCATGCCCAAGATCACCGTGGACGGCATCGACTACAACACCGAGGACCTGAGCGACAACGGCAAGGCGCAACTCGCGAGCCTGCAGTTCCTCGAGGTGCAGATGCAGAAGCTGCGCAACGAGATCGCGGTCTATACCACCGCCCGCAACGGCTACATCCAGGCGCTGAAGGCGGAACTCGCGAAGGCCAAGGCCTGACGCCTCAGCGCCGCGCCCGCACCCAGATCGCGATGTCGCGCGCAAGCAGCGCGGTATAGGCGAGCGCCACGAGCGAGATCGTCGTCCAGAACCGGGTGATGAGCATCCCCATCACGACCGCCACCCCGATCAGGACGGGGATCGCGCGCTCGCGCGGGATGCGGATCGTCTTGCTCGACTGGGTGGGGACCCTGCTGATCATCAGAAGGCCCACGAAGGCCATCCAGAGCCCGTAGGCCTCGGGGTGGGCCGAGGGGTCGATCAGGCCGGTCTGCCCGAGGATCGTCGGCCAGAGCGCGAGCAGGGCACCCGCGGGCGTCGGCACGCCGATGAAATGAAGCCGCGCCGCCGTCTCGGGGTGGCCGCGATCGACATTGAAGCGCGCCAGCCTGAGGCAGGCGCAGACGGTGTAGATGAGCACCGGCACCCAGGTCGCGGGCAGGGATGCGGCCATCGCCACCTCAAACACGATGACGGCCGGTGCGACGCCGAAATTGAGGAAATCCGCGAGCGAGTCGAGTTCCGCCCCCATCTTCGAGGTCGCATCGAGCCGACGCGCGATGAGGCCGTCGAGCCCGTCGAGCACCCCCGCGAGCAGGATCAGCATCACCGCGAGATCGACCCGCCCGGCCTGAACGAAACGCAGCGCCATGAGGCCCGCGCAAAGGCCGAGGATCGTGACCGCATTGGGCAGGATCTGGCGGACCGTCAGATTCTCGCTGCGCCGAACCTCGAACGGGTCCTGATCGAGCATCAGCGCACCTCACCCCGGCGCGCGGCCTCGGCCCCTTCGAGATCGGCCAGGACCGTCTCGCCCGCGACCATGCTCTGGCCCGTCGCGACCAGCGGCGCAACGCCCCGCGGCAGATACACATCGAGCCGCGAGCCGAAGCGGATGAGGCCGAAGCGTGCGCCCGTCGCGACCTGGTCTCCGGGCGCGACGGTGCAGAGGATCCGCCGCGCCACCAGCCCCGCGATCTGCACCACCGCCAGATCGCGCCCGTCGGGCAGCGCGATCGCGAGCGCGTTGCGCTCGTTGTCGGTGCTCGCCTTGTCGAGGGCGGCGTTGACGAAGCGCCCCTTGCGATAGGCCACCGCGGTGACGCGGCCGCCGATCGGGATCCGGTTCACATGGCAGTTGAACACGTTCATGAAGATCGAGACGCGGATCCGCATCTCCGGTCCAAGGCCGAGTTCGGCCGGGGGCACGGCCGGCACGATCATCGAGACGATCCCGTCGGCCGGGCTGACGATCAGACCCGCGCGGGCGGGCGTGACGCGCACGGGATCGCGAAAGAAGTAATAGCACCAGACCGTCAGCCCCGCGCCGATCACGCCGAGCGGCGTCCAGATGAGCCAGAGCAGGACGCTCAGCGCCGCGAAGATCGCGACGAAGCGCCGCCCCTCGGGGTGCATCGGCCTGATCACGGCCGACAGGATGGACTGACTCATGCCTCGCTCCGCAGATGCCAGAGCGACATGCCCCGCCCGCGGCCCCTTGGCAAGCGAAAGCTGCAAGGCGGATTGCCATCCCCGGCCCGCATGTGCATCATCGCACGCAACGGATTTCGAGTGCCGATTTGACGCGCAGAGGCGCAGGACGGGTGGGCCCCCATGCTCAGCATCATTCCGCCGGCCGTGACGACGACGATCCTCGTCGCGGCCGTCCTGCTGACCGACCCGCGGCGCGAGGTCGCGCCGGGGGCGGCGGTGCTGTCGGACAACATGCTGCGCCACCATGCGGCGGCGCGCGCGCTCGCCCCGGATGCGCCGGGGCTCCTGCCCGTGTCGATGCCGCCCCCCTTCGTCCCCGTCGCCGCATGGCAGAGCGGGGTCATCGCCGATGCGGGCGGCGCGCTCTGGCTGCTGAGCTGGCCCTCCGGCACGGATGCGGGCAACCGTCGGCTGAGCGCCGCCGCCCTCGCAAGCCTGCCCGCCCTCTGGGCGCGCCATGATCCGGGCACCGGGTTCGGGCGGTGGGAGGCGGTTGAGCCCGCCCAGCCCCCGGCCCTCCGCTTTGTCGTGGACGGGATCGTCTTTCCCGCCGACGGCACGGTCGCGATCCCGGCCGGCGCACCGGTGCTCGCCTCGCGGCTCTGAGCGCGCTCAGAAGCTTTCCGACATGCGCCCGAGTTCGCGCAGCCGAGTCTGGTGTTCGAGGTCGTCGCCAAGCAGGTGGAACTGCCCGTTCACGATCTTGGTGCGCATCGCCGCCGCGTTGCGCCCGACGAAGGAGAGATAGCGCACCTCGATCCGGTCGCGCTGGATCACCTGATGGAGCACGCCCACGACCGAGGCAGCGATCCGGTCGTTCGGCCCGCGCGGCTCGTCCGGCGCGGCGGCGAAGCGGGCGAATGCCATCAGCCCCTCGATCGGTCCCAGACCGTGGATCGTCGTCACCACCATCGCACCCGAGAGCGCGAGCTGGAGCGTCTCGGCCGCGATCTCGTGGCTGCGGATCTCGCCGATCAGCGCATAGCGATAGGCCCAGCGGCGCGACAGCCGCACCGCCTCGGCGATCTGCGAGGCGGCGATCGGGACCTGATAGATCGCCCCCGCGCCATGAAACCCCGCGATCCGCCGCTCGGGCGGATCCTCGAGCGTGACGCCGATCCCGCCATGCGTCGCGACCCAGTCGCGCAGGCAGGCAGAGGCGGTCGTCGTCTTGCCCGAGGCGAAGGGCCCGACCACCAGCAGCAGGCCCCCGCGCGGCCCGAGGCGCAGCAGCTCGGCCCTGAGCCAGTCCGGCAGGCCGAGATCGCCGAGTTCCCAGCGGTCGGCGCTGATCTGCCGGATCACCCATCCCTGCGCGCCGCCCTCCGAGCGCGTCGCGCGGGGCGCCCCGATCCGCGCGCAGCGATAGGCGACCCCGTCATGGAACAGCCCGAATTCGGCCTCGTGATCGGCAAGCGTTTCGAGCCGCGCCGCGAGTTGCGCCACATCGGGCGCGACCGTCTCGGGCAGGCGCGCGAGATGTCCCGCGCGTTCCGCGCCGCGCGCGCCCTCCGCGCCGCGCAGATGGCTCAGAAGCGGCGGGATCTCGGGATCTGCCGAAAGGTAGAGATCGGCAAAGCGCAGTTCCGCGAGCCGCCGGGGCGCAGCGACGGGCGTCTTCGATGTCGCTGGCACGCCCGCGTCGGGCCCTGAATCCTTCAGCACGAATACCGACCGTCTTTCCCCAATGGCGGGATGCTATCAGCCGCAGCGCAGGGCGCAAGCCGCGATTTCCGCGCCGAGGGCGAAACGCCAATGCGTAGTTGCGCGGCTGGCGCGAAACGGCTATCGTGGAAAGGTTAGTGATGCCCGATTGTTGCGCCCCTTATTTGACGACAGGTCCACGGCGATGTCTCGATCCCGTCGCAAGGCCGGCCCGATATCCCGCCAGGGCGGGCGTCGCGGCGTCACGCTGATCGAGGGGATCCTCTATCTCTCTCTCGCCGCGGGGATGCTGGCCTTCGTCGCGCAGATCGCGCGGGATCAATCCGAACGCACCCGCGAAAAGGCCGCGGCCGCCGATCTCGCGCTCATGCTCGCGGCGGCGCAGGGCTATGCCGCGAGCTTCTACGGCGCGCTCGTGGCCGACACCTTTGCCGCCGCACCCGATCCGGATGCGCCGCTGCTCGCGACCGTCACCGACCTGAGCATGCTGGCGGACGCGGGTTTTCTCGGTGCCCCCTACCTCAACCAGCCGCTCGAGGTCGGGGCGACGGCGCGCAATGCCTTCGGCCAGGAGTATGCGCTGCTCATCCGCGGGGTCGATCGCAGGGCGGCCGATCCGCGCCCGACGCTCGTGCGCGGGGCGGTCGATGCCGACGGCGACGGGCAGATCGACGCGCTCTGGCGCAACGGCGTGGCCGGCGATGGCGAGCTTGAGCTCGACGTGCTGCTTGTCACCTACAATTCCGATGCGGCGCGGCCGACCGTCGCGCTGCCGCAGGTGCGGGGCGTGCGCGTCGTCGGCGACGCCGAACGCGCGACGGCGGGGTTCGTGACCGCGCCCGACACCGCGACGGGGGCCTATGGCGCGTGGTCGCTGAACCTCGGCGGTTTTGCCGGCGCCGCCGGCCTGCCCGGGCCGGGGCAGTTCGCCTCGATCGTCGCGCTCGCAGGCGCCGACACGCTCGAGACCGCCGACCTGCGCGAGTTCCTGCGCCGCTGCGATGATATCCTCTCGGCCGGCCTGCCGCGCACCTCCGACATCTTTCAGGACTGCCTTGCCAGCCAGGACGTCTTTTCGACCATCGTCTTCACCGCCTTCGACAGCGACGGCGACGGCACCGCCGACCGCTTTCCCGACCTCGAGGGGATCGAGCGGGTGGCCTTTGCGGGCACCACCCCCCGGATCGAGGGCCTGCGCGAGATCGCCTGCGACACGCCCGCCGGCACGGCGGTGGCGGGCACCCTCGTGCTGACCTGTCCCGCGACGCAGGTTTCGGGCACGCTCGGGGTCGCGGGCGACACGGCGCTCGGCGGCGCGCTGGGCGTGACGGGATCAACGACGCTTGGCGATGCCCTGTCCGTCGCCGGCGCGGCGCGGCTGGACAGCACGCTCGACGTCGGCGGCGCGACCAGCTTGAGCGGGACGCTTGACGTCGAGGGGGCCGCGCTGTTGGAGGGCACGCTCGACGTCGCGGGCGATGCCACGCTCGGGGCGGCGCTCGAGGTCGCCGAGCGCGCGACGGTCGACCGGCTCGTGCTCGCCTCGCACGCATCGGGCGCGGTGGCGGGCGCCGATCTGTCCGAGGCGATCCTCGATGCCCGCGTGGTGCGGCACCTGGATACCGTGGACATGCCGACCTGCCCCTCGAACGCCCTGACGGGCGAGCCGATGTCGCCGCGCGTCTATGCCGTGCCGGTCGCCTATCGCTCGTCCGCGGGTCTGCCGCTGCTCGCGGTCGAGGCGCGCGCCCTGCCCGACATGGTCGCGCGGAACTGGCAACTGACGCTCGAGGGCCAGCTCTGGCGCGACAACGACAACGACGACTTCGCGGATGACGCCGTGTTCGCGGCCGATGACGGCCTCATCCTTGCGCTCACGCGCTGCTACTGACGCGCGCCTCGGGTCAGGCCATGGCGCGCGCGACGGGACGGAAGACGATGAAAAAACCAAGGCCCGCGCAGACGGGCCCCTGTGTTGAGGATCAGAGCATGACACCGACCCTTTCCCCTTCGAGGCGCGCGCCTGCGCGATCACGCGCCGGGCTCGCGCGACGCAGGCTCGGCTCGGGCGCCCTTGCCGCCTTCCTGCTGGCCTGCGCGGGGCCGCTTTGGGCCGATGAGGCCGCGACCGCGCCGCGGGGCTCGGGCCTCTGGCCGGTTCCGGCGGGCGCCTATCTGCGCGACACCCTCGCCGACTGGTCGGGCAGCGCCGGGTGGACGCTGATCTGGGACAGCCCGCTCGATTACCGCATCCGCGCCGGGGGCCGCTTTGCCGGACGGTTCGAGGATGCGGTGACCGGCCTTGTCGATGCGATCCACCGCGGCAACCCTGAGCTTTCGGTGACGCTCTATCGCGGCAACCGTGTCGTCCATGTCGAGACCGTTCCGGTGGAGACGCGATGATGGGCAGGGGGCAGACGGCGCAAAGGCGCGGGTGCGCGCCGCGCAGGTTGGCGCGGGGCGTCGGGGCGGCGCTTCTGATCGCGGGCCTCGCGGGGTGTTCCGAGACGCAGAACGCGCTGCGCGGCCAGATCGCCGCGATCGACGCGCGGCTTGGCAACAACATCGCCGCACTCGGCAACCGGCCGCGCCTGCGGGCGGGGGGGGCGCAGACCTCGAACGCCGTCTTCATGGCGGCAAGCGCCGAGCGCGCGAGCCAGGCCGGGCTGCTCCCGCCCGAGTTGCAGGCCACCGACGCCGTGAGCCTCATCTCGCGCGATCCGATGACGCTGCAGGATGTCGCCCAGCGGCTGAGCGAGATCACGGGCCTGCCGCATGTGCCCGCGCTCGGCCCCTCGGGCCTGCCGAGCCCCGCGAGCGTCGCGGCGGCCGACCTTGCCGCCTCGAGCCGCGATGCGGGCGATGCGCTCCAGCAGGGGCAGCCCGTCGCCGCGCCCGCTCCGGCGCCCGCCCCCCCGGGGCGCATCACGCGCCCCCAGTCGGGCGGCGGCAGCGCGCAGATGACGATGCGCCCCAATCTGCGCGGCACCCTCGCCGAGGTGCTGAACGAGGTCGGCGCAGCCTTCGAGGTCGACTGGACCTACGAGGACCGCCGCATCGTCTTTCGCGATTTCGTGACGCGGCAATACCAGTTCTCGCTGCTCTCGACGCGCACCGCTCTGACGGGCAGCGTCGGCAACGTCACCCTCGACGGCGAGGTCGATCCGTGGTCCGAGATCACCTCGACGATGGAAACGCTGGTGGGCGAGGGGGCCAACATCTCGGTCGGTTCGGGGACCGGCGTCATCTCGGTCACGGCGCGGATCCCCGATCACGAGCGGCTGCGCGATTATGTGGCGCGCATGAACGCGATCATGGGCCGGCAGGTCAGCTTTGATGTCAATGTGATCACGGTCACGCTGTCGGACAATGACGCGGTGGGCGTCGATCTCGGGGCGGTCCTGCTCGGCTCGGGGATCGCGGACGATGTCGCCGAGGATACCTTTGCCCAGGTCATCGCGGGGGGCGGCGGGGTTGTCCAGGATCCGGTCGGCGCCGTCAACGTCGCGATCCTGAACCCCGACTTCGAACTCAGCGCGCTTGTCACCGCGCTCTCGCGCCAGGGCCGCGTCGCGGTCGAGACCCGCACCGGCGCCACCACCACCAACAACCGCATGGTCCCGATCCGCGTGGTCGAGACCCAGGGCTATGTCCGCTCGACCACCGCCCAGACCAACAACAACGGCGACACGACCTCGGTCACCTATGAGACCGACACGATCGAGACGGGCTTTTCGATGTTCCTCCTGCCGCGCGTGCTCAATACCGCCGAGGTGATGGTCGAATACTCGATCGAACTGTCGGACCTCAACGCGCTCGAGACCTTCGGCGCGGCCGAATCGGCGGTGCAACTGCCCGAGGTCTCGCGCACCTCGCTCTCGCAGCAGGCGATCCTCGAGAACGGACAGACCCTCGTGCTGGCGGGGTTCGAGCGGCGGCGCGTCTCGGCCACGCGCACCAAGCCCGGCCCGCTCGAGCAGCTGACAGGTCTCGGGCGCGACGAGGCGACGGTCGATCGCGTCGCGCAGGTGATCATGATCACCCCGCGCATCGTCGCCCGCTGGGGCAACTCGCGCTAGGAAGGGGAGCGGATGCGCAGGGCCAGAACCCCGACCTCCGATCCGGCCCGGACCGTCCCCGCGCCCGCGCCCGCCGTCGCGGAGGCGGGTAGCGGTGCCCCTGCCGTCCTGATCGCGCCCGGCGTCATCGCCCACGCCCGCACCCGCTATGCGGTCGGCCTGCTCTGGCAGTTGCGCGACGAGGTGCGCACCCTGGCCGAGCAGGTCCGCCAGACCGGCGCGGGGGGCGATGACCTGACGCTCTATACCCCGCACAGCGGGCGGCGGCAGATCGGCCTCGCGACACCGCGGCGCGGCGCCCGGCGCGGGATGCGCGCGGGCGCGGCGAACCTCGATGTCGCCTCGGCGGGGCAGGGCTGGCTGGCGGTGTTCCGCCTCGACAGCCGGCTGCCCGGGTCGGCTTCGGCCTGGTGGATCGTCGCCGAGCGCGGCGCCCTCATCTATGAGGACCGGATCCTCTTCGACGAGGGCGAGGCGCGCTCCGCCTTTGCCGAGGCCGCCGAGGCCCCGGGCTGGCAGCGCATCCTCTGCCCGCCGTCGTGGGGAATCCCGGGGGCGGATGCCTCGGACATCGCCCTCGCCATGCCGCTCCGGCCCAAGGGGGGCGCGCTCCGGCCCGTCAGCGTCCTAGATGCCTGGGCGCCGCGGCTGGCGATGGCGGCGGTGCTCGTGATCCTCGCGGCGGGCGGGTGGTACAGCTATGCGCTCTGGCAAGCCGAGCAGGCCCGCCTGGCCGAGGAGCTTGCCCGGATCGAGCGCGAGGCGCGCCTCGCGCGCCCGCCGCCCGCCCCGCCCTGGGTCGAGGCCCCCGATCTCGCGAGCTTCGTGAGCGGCTGCGACGCGGCCCTGCGCGGCCTTCATGTCGTGGTCCCGGGCTGGCGGAGCGAGGCGATCAGTTGCACCGCGGGCGCGGGCGGCGCCGATGCGGTCGCCGCCTGGCGCCCCGACGGCGGTCGGCTCGCGGCGCTCATCGCGCTGCTGCGCGCGCGCGGCCTCGGCGCGCCCCAGATCACGGCCGAAGGCGGCGTGCTTGGCGGCCGGATCGCCCGGACGGTCGACATGGCGCCGCGTGCGGGCGGGGCTGCCGAGATGCCCTTCGCGCCCGAGGCGGTCGAGGCGCGGCTGCGGGCGCGCTTCGACACGCTGCGCGTGGCCTACACGCTCGAGTCGCGCGCGCCGCTCGGCAGCGCCCGGCAGGCGCCCGTTCCCGGCGCGCAATCCCCCCCCGGCTATCATGAGCTGACCTTCCAGACGTCGGTCGCGCTCCCGGAGTTCGTCCGCCTCGTCTCCGATGTGCCCGCGCTCGTCGGCGAAAGCCTCGTCTGGGATCCGGCCACGTTCAACTGGACGCTCGTCGCCCGCATCTATCATCCGCTGCCGCCGGGATGATCCCCCGGCCGCCCCATGCCCCGAAGGTCGCCATGCACGCAGACCCCCCTCCAGCCCCGCTCTCCGCCTTGCCCGGCGTGCTGACCCGCGCCCGCGCCGCCGCCGTGATCGCCTTGCTGGCGCTGCCGGGCACGGCCGCCGCCCAGGCCAACGACGCCGATCCGCCCCAGGCGGCGCCCGAAGCGGCCGCGATCGACCCGGTGACCGAAGCGGCGGCGCGCGTGCTCGAGCAATCGGGCATCATCGCGCGCCAGGCCGAGATCAGCGAGAGCCTGATCCTCATCGACCGCCAGATCCGCCAGGCCGAGCTGATCCGGACGCTTCTGGCGACGCTCGGCCCCGATGCCCCGGTCGAGATCGCGCCGGGCGTCTTCCGCACCTTCAACGACACCCCCGAGGCGCTGCGCCAGCGCATCGAGCTCGTCCAGCTCGAGAGCCAGCTGGCCGACCTGCGCGAGCGGCTCGAGGGCTCGCCCGACCGGATCCGGCGCGAGATCGACCGCATCCGGCTCGAGCGCGAGCTCGCGGATGCCGCCCAAGAGGGGCGCGCCCCGAGTTCCGAGAGCCTGCGCCGCGAGATCGAGCGCATCGGGCTCGAACGCGAACTCGCGCTCTTGCGCGACGATGACCCGGAGTCGCCCGCAGCACTGCGCCGGCGCATCGAGGTCGCCCGGCTGCGCCAGGAACTGGCCGCGATCGAGGCCGGCATCCGTTCTGCGCAGGCCGAGGTCCCCCCCCTCGCGCGCGGCGGGGCCGACGCCACCGGGCCGGGCCTCGCCGCCGTCAGCCTCTCCCCCGTCCCCTCGGCACCCGGCGCCGCCGCCGGCGCCGCGGCCGCACGGGCCGAACCCGCGCCGCCCGAAGTCGCCCCTCCCCCGCTGCCGCAGGTCCAGATCAGCCTGCGCGAGATCGCGGGGCGCGGCAGCTTCTACTGGGCGGTCATCCTCTTCGGGGTCGAGGAGGTGCGGATCGAGGCCGGCGACACGCTCTCGGACGGGACGCGCGTGGTCGAGATCGGGCGCGCCTTCGTCCGGCTTGACCGCAACGGCGCCGAGGAATTGCTGGAACTGCGCATCTGACCCCGGCATGAACAGCCCGATCGTGATCCCCGACCTCAACAACCTCGGCGCGCAGGAAGCCTTCCTTCAGATGGCCGCGGACTGGGCGCTGGTGACCTCGACCGGGCGGCCCGTCGAGGTCACGCGCGACCTGCGCCGCGCGATCGCGGTCTTCGACAACGGGGTCGCGATCATCGCGCGCGGCATGCGGCACACGGTCGAGGTGAAATCGGTCCTCGACCGCGCGCGCCACGCGGGCGTCGGGATGCGCCATTACCGCGAGGCGGATGTGCCGCTTCTGCTCGCGATCTACGACCGGTTCGACACGCAGGGCGGGCAGGCGAGCCGCGGCACGCTCGACCTCGACCGCCAGCGCGATCTGGCGCGGCTGTTCGACGAGGCCGCGCAGCAGCGCGCGTCGGACATCCACATCCGCGTCCTGCCGACCCATGCCGAGGTCAAGATCCGCGTCAACGGCCGGATGCGCCCGATGGGCTCGATCGCGCCCGAGATCGGGCAGGCGATGATCCGGGCGGCCTTTGCCGTCGCCTCGGGGCAGGGCGCGACGGGGACGGATTCGACCTTTCAGCAGGGGGCGCTCGGGGCGCGCTCGGGCCTCTTGCCGCCGACGGTAGAGATGGTGCGCCTGCAATATTCGCCCACCTCCGAACAGCGCGGCGCGCTCGTGATGCGCCTCAAGTACATCGGCACGAGCAGCGACATCGATGTCGATGCGCTCGGCTATGCGCCCGAGCAGGTCGCCGATCTGCGCAACATGCGCCTCAAGACCAACGGGATGTACATCTTCGCGGGCAAGGTGTCGTCGGGCAAGACGACGACGCTGCAGCGCTGCCTCAATGCGATGTATGCCGAAAAGCGCGGCGAGATCACGATCTACGCGGCCGAGGATCCCAAGGAACTCGAGCTCGACGGGGCGATCCAGGCGCAGATCAGCGCGGGTCTCGATGCGGTCGAGGCGTTCCGCACGGCGATGAAGGCCGCTCTGCGCTCGGACCCAAATGTGATCGTGCTGGGCGAGATCCGCGCCCCCGAGCTGGCCGAAATGGCGCTCGAGGCCGCGAAGACGGGCCATGCGCTCTGGTCGACCGTCCACGCGGGCTCGGCGCTCGGGATCCTCAACCGGCTCATCAACCTCGGGGTCGACCGCGAGGATCTGAAGGATCCGCGCACCGTGGGCGGCCTCATCTATCAGCGCCTCGTGGGCGTCATCTGTCCCGATTGCCGGGTGGATTTTCCGCGCGCGGTCGCCGATGGCCTGCTTGAGGGCGAGCTTGCGGTCCGTTTCGCGCGCCTCTCGGGGCAGCGGCTGACGGATCTGCATGTGCGCGGCCCCGGCTGCGCGCGCTGCCAGTCGGGGCTGGTCGGCCGCACCGTCGTCGCCGAGACGATCCGCCCCGATGCCGCGCTGCTCGAGATCTACATGGACCGCTCGCGCCTCGAGGCCGAGAAATACTGGCTCCTCCCCCGCGAGAAGGGCGGGCTCGGGGGCGTGCCGGTCCTTCATCACGCGCTGGCCAAGGTCGGCGCCGCCATCGCCGACATCAACGAGACGCAGGAAGAGGTCGACCTGCTCGAGACCTACGAGCGCGAATTCGCGCATCTGACCGACCGGCTGCGCCACGACATCTCGGTGCTGCGGCAGGGCGCACCCACGCGCGGCTTCGGCCGTGGCTAGCCGCTTCGAGATCGCCTTTGCGCTGATCCAGTTCGGGTTCCGTGCCCGGGTGAAGTTCTACAAGGAATTCGCCGCCCTCCTGCGCGCGGGCATGGCCAAGACCGAGGCGATCGCGCTTCTGGCCACGGTCGCGAGCGATGAGGGCCGGCGCACGGGCGAGCCCGACGCGCTGATCCTCGGCGAGGTGCTGCGCGCGATGCGCAACGGCCAGTCCTTCGGCGAGGCGATCCGCCCCTTCGTGCCGCCCGATGACCGCATGATCCTCGAGGCGATCGAGAATTCGGACGATTTCCCCGGCCAGCTCGACGCCTATTGCGCGACGATGCGCAAGAAGCGCCAGATCGTCGGCACGATCTATTCGGGCCTGACCTATCCGATCTTCCTTTTCCTGATGGTGTTCGGGATGCTCGTCTATTTCGGCCGCTCGATCGTGCCCGAGATGGGGCGCCTCTTGCCGGTCGAGCAATGGACGGGCGCGGCAGCGCTCCTCGCGGCACTCGGCGATTTCGCCCAAGGCCCCGCGGTCGTGTTCCTGCTTTCGGTCGTTGCGCTCGTGGCGCTCGTCACCCTCAGCCTGCCGCGCTGGCGGGGCCGGGCGCGCATCCTGGCCGACCGGCTGCCCATCTACGCGCTCTATCGCGTCTATACGGGCATCTCCTTCATGGTCGCGCTGGCGGCGCTGATGCGCGGGGGCATGCCGCCCATTGCCGCGATCGAACGCATCCTGCCCACCACCACCCCCTATGTGCGCGAGCGGCTGGTGCTGATCCGGCGCGGGATCCTCAACGGGCTCGACTTCGGCGAGGCGCTGCACCGCTCGGGCACCTCCTGGCCCGATTACGACATGGCGCTGTCGATCAAGATCTTCGCGCGCACGCAGGACCTCTCCAGGCAGATGGGGCAACTGGCGACGGATTGGCTCGACGCCACGCAGGAGGGGATGGAGCGGTCGATGGCGACCACGCGGACGCTCTCGCTCGTGGTCGTGTTCCTCGTCATCATCGGCGTCGTGGCGGGCATGTATGACCTGCAGAGCCAGATCGCGGCCTCGGTCCAATGATGGCCGATCCCGTCCTCGTCGTGCTGCTCGCGGGGGGCGCGGCGGTGGCACTTGGCGCGCTCGCCCGGGTGTCGCTGGCCCGGATCGAGGATGATCCGGCGGTGCGCGCCCGTCTTGGCGCGCCGTTCCTCATGCTCGGGTTGTGGCCGGCCGTTTCGGTCGCGCTGCTGATCGGCGGCCCGCTCGAGGCCGGTTTCGCGGGCCTTGCCCTGACGGCGGCCTGGATCGACCGCCAGACGGCCTGGGTGCCCGAGGCGGTGTTCATCCCCGCGCTGATCCTCGGGGGCGTGCTGGGCTGGGGCGGCTGGGCGGGCGCGGCGGCGGGGGGGGCGGTGTTCGCCCTCGGCCATCTGGCCTGGCGCGGGCAGGTGGCGCTCGGCCGCACGCTGGTGCCGCCGCCCGATCTTGCGGCGCTGGCGCTGCCGGCGCTCGTGCTCGGGGCGGGCTGGGCGACGGTCGCGGCCTATGGGGTGGCGGCGGGGCTGCTCGCGCTTGGCCTCCGGATCCCGGCGCTGCGCCGGGCGCTGAGCCCCGAGGCCCCGCTTGGCGCGGCCCTCGCCGACACCGGCCGGGCCGAGCCGCCCGCCGCCGCCGTGGCCTTCCTGCCCGTGATCGTGCCGCCCGTGGTGATCCTCGCCCTCGCAGGCTGAAAGGCCCCGCCCGTGCGGGGCGGGGCCTTTGCGGCGCTGGGGAGCGGGCGGTCAGCGGGTGAAGATGAAGCGAAGGGCAACTGCACCATCGGCCGCACACTTCGTTGCCGCATCATCGGGCGCGCCCGGGAATGCCGTCCCGACGGCCACAGAAGGGGTTGCCGCATTGAAGGCTTGGATCGAGGCAATTCCCGTGCCGGCGATACCCTCCGTTCCCGTAAAGACCCCCAGCCTTGAGCAGACTGAATTCGGGATGGC
>Ga0172372_10007915_pt1 | contig 14189 bp, 12 predicted proteins | sample LakKiv5m_2_FD_114544 | JGI IMG/M metagenome (GOLD analysis project Ga0172372, IMG submission 114544) | Freshwater microbial communities from Kabuno Bay, South-Kivu, Congo - kab_092012_9.5m | ecosystem: Environmental > Aquatic > Freshwater > Lake | place: Democratic Republic of the Congo...
CGTCGACCCCAACAAGATGCGGCCGGGCGATTTCGTGGTGCACCGCAACCACGGGATCGGCCGGTTTCTCAAGCTCGAGAAGCTGGCCCTCGGCGGCGAGTCGCGCGACTACCTGGTGGTGCAATACGCCGATGGCCTGCTGCGGGTGGCCGCCGACCAGCTGGGCAGCCTGGTCCGCTACCGGGCCACCAGCGATGCTCCCCCTGAGCTCAACCGCATGGGCGGCACCGCCTGGACCAAGGCCAAGGAGCGGGCCCAGAAGGCCATCCGCAAGGTGGCCGTCGACCTGGTCAAGCTCTACGCCGAACGCCACAAGGCACCGGGCTATGCCTACCCGCCCGACGGGCCCTGGCAGAACGAACTGGAGGAGTCCTTCCCCTACGAGCCCACGCCCGACCAGGTCAAGGCGATCGCCGATGTCAAGCGCGACATGGAGCAGCCGTCACCGATGGACCGGCTGGTCTGCGGCGATGTGGGCTTCGGCAAGACCGAAGTGGCGATTCGGGCGATCTTCAAGGCCGTCACCGCCGGCAAGCAGGTGGCCATGCTGGCCCCCACCACGGTGCTGGCCCAGCAGCACTGGCGCACCCTGAGCGAGCGCTTCGCCCCCTACCCGCTCAAGGTGAGCCTGCTAAACCGCTTTCGCACCGCAGGCGAGCGCAAGACGATCCTCGAGGGCCTGACCGAAGGCTCGGTCGATGTGGTGGTGGGCACCCACCAGCTGCTGGGCAAGGGCACCAGCTTCAAGCAGCTGGGGCTGCTGGTGGTCGACGAAGAGCAGCGCTTCGGCGTCAATCAGAAGGAAAAGATCAAGGCCCTGCGCAAAGACGTCGATGTGCTGACCCTTAGCGCCACGCCGATCCCGCGAACGCTCTATTTGAGCCTCTCAGGGGTGCGTGAAATGAGTCTGATCACCACACCACCACCGCTGCGCCGCCCGATCAAGACCCACCTTGCCGCCCTCGACGAAGAGGCGGTACGCAGCGCCATCCGCCAGGAGCTCGACCGCGGCGGGCAGATCTTCTACGTGGTGCCGCGGGTCGAGGGCATCGAGGAGGTGGCCACCCAGCTGCGGGCGATGCTGCCGGGGCTGCGGCTGCTGGTGGCCCACGGCCAGATGGCCGAGGGCGAGCTCGAGAGCGCCATGGTCGCGTTCAATGCCGGCGAGGCCGACCTAATGCTGTGCACGACGATTGTGGAGAGCGGGCTCGACATCCCGCGGGTCAACACGATCCTGATCGAGGACGCCCACAAGTTCGGCCTGGCCCAGCTGTACCAGCTGCGCGGCCGGGTGGGCCGCAGCGGCATCCAGGCCCATGCCTGGTTGTTCTATCCCGGTGATGCCTCCCTGAGTGAGGCGGCCCGGGCACGGCTGCGGGCGATTCAGGAATTCGCCCAGCTGGGATCCGGCTACCAGCTGGCCATGCGCGACATGGAGATCCGCGGTGTCGGCAACCTGCTGGGGGTCGAGCAGAGCGGCCAGATGGAGACGATCGGCTTTGACCTTTACATGGAGATGCTGCAGGAGTGCCTGGCTGAGATCCAGGGCCAGGACATTCCAAGGGTTGAGGACACCCAGATCGATCTGCCGATCACCGCGTTCATTCCCGGTGACTGGATCTCAGACAACGACGAGAAGATGGCGGCCTACCGGGCAGCGGCAGACTGCGCCAGCAAGGAGGCCCTGCTGGAGCTGGCCACGGGCTGGGTCGATCGCTATGGCGCCCTGCCGGCCCCGGTGATCGCCCTGCTTGAGCTGATGGAACTCAAGCTGCTGGCCAGGCGTTGCGGCTTTTCAAGGCTCAAACCCGAGAAGCCCAACATTGCACTCGAGACCCCCATGGAGGAGCCGGCCTTCCGGCTGCTGCGCCAGGGGCTGCCCCAGCATCTGCATGGGCGCCTGGTGTATCAGCCCGGCACGGGCAGCACCGCCAAGGTGCTGGCCCGGGGCCTGGGGGTTCTGCCGATCGAGAAGCAGATCGAAGAACTCAAGGACTGGCTGGCGCTCATGGCCGCCCAGATCCCTGGGGCCGATGGCCTCACCGAGGCCCAGCGGGCCGCACAGCAGCGCGACCAGAACGCGGCCGTGCTGGCCATGTGAACCGGCAGCAACACATCACGCAAAAGTCCGTTACGATTCTGAGAAGTTATGTAAAGCGCAGTCCATGGGAGAGGTGATAACGCTAGGAGCCGGCCTCGACCATGGTTACGGATTCATTTCGGCTGTTGTCAGCCTGGCGGCACTCGGGTTGTACGCCCTGTTGCAGGGTGAGAACAAGAATGACGATGACGATTCAAGTCCCGGTGGTGGGTTGATGCAGCCCGTTGCTGGCGCGGCTTGAGTCTGCAGCCGTGAATCACCGGCCTGCCGGGCCATTGCTCTGACGGTAGGCGCCTGGAACCAGCACCAGAAACACCACCCACCAGAGCACAACAGCAAGGCCGAGCGGGGCCGTGATCCACCAGCGCTGCAGCACCAACCAACTGCCTGCCAACGCGACCAGTCCCGTCAGGACGATCGTCCAGGGTTGGCACCACCAGGGTTTGAGCAGCCAGATGGAGCCAGGCTCTGATCCAGCCGAACTGCCCTGAGGCTCAGGCCCATGCTCAGCTGTCACAACCCCAGGCCCCAGTCGCATGGAGAACTCACCCATTGTCACCGGCAATCCCGTCGCAGCACGCAGCTTCCGGACACACAGGCGCTGATCGGGCCACCCTGCTACGCCACAACGCAGGGATCTGGCAGGGAACGTTCATTCGCCTCGACGGTCAGGGCCACGAGCAGGAACGCTTTGCCAGCCACCTCGAGGTGGTCGAGCGCCAAGGCACGATCCATGCCGATCTCACCAACCGCAGCAGTGGGACGGTGCGCTCGATGCAGTTTGACCAGCCCCCTGCCGAGATGCAGATCAGCCCGGCAGGACACTGGAGCCTGGGGCCTGACCGCATCGGCCCCTGGCCCTGGGTGTGCGAACTGTGCCTGGTCTGGGGTGCGCAGCGCCGCCGGATCGTGGTGCGCCATGGCCCCAGCGATCTCGAGACGTTGGTGCTGGTGAGCGAGGGCCGACCCGGCCACGAACCGACACCACCGGCCGCTCCCCTGCAGGTGCGGTCCCAGAGCGTCGAGCGACACCAGAAGCTCTGGCGGCTGGAGCAGCAGCCCGGCGTCACTGTGACGACCATGGCAGGCCGAGAACCCGGGCTTGCCGAAGCCGTGAGCCTGAGGTGGGAACCGGAGCCGGGGATCGCCCTCTGCCTGATGCGTCGGTACGACACTTTTGGCCTGCTGCAGGCGCTCTGATCAGGGGGCGGCCGACTGGGCCGCAGGGGCAGCAGAGGTGGCCGCTGGCAGGTTGGCACTGCCCGGTTTGTAGGCCTTGTCGACGCTGCCGGCAGCGCGCACCTTCTTGACCAGGGTGCTCTCAGCGACCCTGTATTGGCTGTCGTTGCGGGTGCCCAGATCCTCAAGCCTGAGGCGCTGCGCCTCCTGCTCGCCCATTTTGACCTTCACATCGGGGGCGATGCCGTGCTTGTGAATGTCACGACCGCTGGGAGTGAGGTACTTGGCAATGGTCACGGTCATGCCAGACCCGTCTGACAGGCCGCGCACCGACTGCACCAGACCTTTGCCGAAGGTCTTTTGACCCACCAACACGGCCCGGTTGTTGTCCTGCAGGGCTCCGGAAAGAATTTCGCTGGCGCTGGCGGATCCCTCGTTGACCAGGATCACCAGCGGTTTGTCGGTGAGGGCACGGCCGTTCGCCTTCTTGACGTCCGTGATGCCATCACGGGTCTTGGTGGAAACGATCGTGCCCTCATTGAGCCACTGGCGGGCGATCTCGATGCTGGCCATCAGCAACCCACCGGGGTTGCTGCGCAGATCGAGCACGTAGCCATTGACCCCCTTGGTCTCGAGATCCTTCAGCGCCAGGCGCATGTCCTTGGTGGCATTGGCATTGAACTGCTTGAGCCGGATGTATCCGACCTTGAAGCCATCGGGGGTGGTGTTGATCTGGTGATCCACCGCATGCAGTTCGATGCGCTCACGGGTCAGCGACAACTCCACCGGCTGTCCCTTGCGGCGCAGCGTGAGCTTGACGGCGGTGCCGGCCTGGCCTCGGATCAGCTTGACCGCATCCTCAGTGCTCATGCCCTTGGTGCTCTTGCCATCGATCGCCGTGATCACGTCCTTGGGCTGCACCCCGGCGCGGGAGGCTGGCGAACCCTCGATCGGCGAAACCACCACCAGCTCCTTGGTCTCCTTGTCGAGACTCAGCTGGATGCCCACCCCGGACAGTTCGCCCGAGGTGTCGATCTGCATCTCCTTGAACTCACGCGGGTCAAGGAAACGGGTGTAGGGATCATCGAGGCTGCCCAGCATGCCGCGGATGGCGTCATAGGCCTCCTTGGAACTGCCGTAGCTCTTGGCCAGCACATCGCGACGCAGCTTGCGCCAACGCTCGTCGTTGTACTTGCCGGTGGTGTCGAGGTAATCGCGAAAGACGACCTGCCAGGTCTGATCAATGACCTCCTTGGGGCTGTCGCTGATGCGCCCCATCCCCCCTGGGGGTGTGACCGCCTCGCGGGCCAACACTGCGGTGGCAGCGCAGGCACTGAGACCGAGCACCAGCACCACCGACTTGTTGACCATCTCCATCCCGCCGGGAATCCTGCGATCAAGCTAGCCGCCGAACCCGGTTTCAGCGAAGTACCCCGGGCCTGGGATGCGGAGCGGGATCAGGGGTCAACCCAGCGGCCGTCGTCCTTGATCAGCTGGATTAGGGCGGTAACACCCTCGGTTTCTGACACACGGCGGATCTCCTCGCGACCGCGGTACAGGGAGATCACACCCGGAGTCTTGCCCACGTAGCCGTAGTCGGCATCGGCCATCTCACCAGGCCCGTTGACGATGCACCCCATCACGGCGATGTCGAGGCCGGTGAGATGGGCGGTCGCGCTGCGCACCTGATGCAAGACCTCCTCAAGATTGAACAGCGTGCGGCCGCAGCTGGGGCAGGCGACGTACTCGACCATCGTCTTGCGCAGCCCGAGCGCCTGGAGAATCGAATAACAGACCGGAATCTCCTTTTCCGGCGCCTCGGTGAGTGACACCCGGATCGTGTCGCCGATGCCCTCGGCCAGCAGCGGCGCAATGCCGGCAGTGCTCTTGACGCGGCCGTAATCGCCGTCACCCGCCTCGGTGACGCCCAGATGCAGGGGGTAGGGGAACCCCTCGGCATCCATGCGGTCGGCCATCATCCGGTAGGCCGCCATCATCACCGGGGCCCGTGAGGCTTTCATCGAAACAACAATGTTGTGAAAGTCGAGCCGGTCGCAGATGCGGATGAACTCCATCGCGCTCTCGACCATGCCCAGCGGGGTGTCGCCATAACGGAACAACATGCGCTCCGCCAGCGAGCCGTGGTTAACGCCGATGCGCAGGGCCTTGTCCTGGTCCTTGAGCAGCCTGACCAGCGGTTCAAAGGTTTCGGTGATGCGCTCACCGATCGCGGCGATCTCAGCGTCTGAGAACTCACTGCGGTTGGGATCGGGCTTGTCGAACACAAACAACCCCGGGTTGATGCGCACCTTGTCGACGTGCTGCGCCACCTCGAGGGCGATCTTCATGCCGTTGTGGTGCACGTCGGCCACCAGGGGCACCGACTGGTAAGTGTCGATCAGACGCTGGCGGATCTCGCCCATGGCCCGGGCATGGGCGAGCGACGGCACCGTCACCCGCACGATCTCACAACCGGCCTCGTGGAGACGGCGGATGCCGGCGGTGGCACCCTCGATGTCGAGGGTGTCCTCATTGATCATCGACTGCACCACCACCGGATGGTCACTGCCGATCCAGATCTCACCCACGCGCACGCTGCGGGTCCTGCGGCGTGAGATCAAGGTGTCGTAGCGAGGGTTGCCGGCCCAGTCCGTGGACGCTGCTTGGGGGCTGGCCAGGGCGGCAGTCATGGCGGTGTACAAGCCATCAACGGCAGCCAGGCTGTCACAGCGGCAGGGTCAGCTGGGTAGTGCCGGCGGGACGCCAGGTGCGGCAAGGGCCACACCCACGGCGCGCAGATCCAGGCGGGTGAGGGCCCTGGGACTGCCCTCGGCCTCCCGGCCAAAGCGCAACAGGTAGGAGGGATGCAGGATCGGCATCAGCCAGCACCCGGCCAGGGCGGCGGCCAGGGGCCCGGTAGCGGCCTGGTGCCACTGACCCCGCAGGCGGGTGATGCCGCCCTTGATGCCCAGCACCGCCTCCAGGGCCGTGGCCCCCACCAACAGCACCAGGTCGGGCGCCACCAGCGAGATCTGGGCAGCCAACCAGGGTCGGCAGGCCGTCAGCTCGGCGGCCGTGGGCCGGCGATTGCCCGGCGGTCGGCACTTGATCGCATTGCAGATGTAGACATCGTCCAGGCCGGCCTGCTGCAGCAGGCTGTCGAGCAGCTGGCCCGAACGCCCCACAAACGGCACGCCGGTGGCATCTTCGTCGGCCCCGGGCGCCTCACCGATCAGCATCAGCCGGGCAGCGGGATTGCCGCGACCGACCACCACCTGCTGGCGCTGATCGACCAACCCGCAACGCCGGCAGCAGGCACACAGCTGCCCGAGGCTCTGCAGCGAGAGCGGCGCGTGCATGGCTGTTGTCGCATTCGAGGCCATCCTGCAGGAGCAGGTTGGGTCGTTTGGTTCCTGCCCGAACGGTTCCACGCAAAGGCGTGCGGCAGGATGGCCCGAACGCCCCCTGCCCCATGCCGGCGACGTCGCCTTCGCAGAGTTCTGCTTCAGCCGCGAACGCCTGGCTGTCGGAGCGGGCCCGGGCCCTGCAACCCTCGCTGACCCTGGCGATCGCGGCCAAGGCCAAGCAGCTCAAGGCCGACGGCCGCGACATCTGCAGCCTGAGCGCCGGTGAACCCGACTTCGACACCCCGGCCTTCATCTGCGAGGCCGCGGCCCTGGCCCTGGCCAACGGCCAGACGCGCTACGGCCCAGCCGCCGGCGAACCGGCTCTGCGCGAGGCCATCGCCGCCAAGCTGAGTCAGGAAAACCACGTGCCCACCAAGCCGGCCCAGGTGCTGGTCACCAACGGCGGCAAGCAGGCCCTGTTCAACCTGTTTCAGGTGTTGCTGCAACCGGGTGACGAGCTGCTGCTGCCGGCACCCTTCTGGCTCAGCTACCCCGACATGGCCCAACTGGCCGGTGCCTCGGTGCGGCTGATCCCCAGCGATGCGGCCGCCGGCTTCCGGCTGACGCCCGAGGCGCTGGAGGCCGCGATCGGACCCGCCAGCAAGCTGCTGGTGCTCAACAGCCCCAGCAATCCCACCGGCACGGTGCTGCGGCGCAGCGAGCTCGAAGCCCTGGCCACGGTGCTGCGCCGCCACCCCCGCCTGCTGGTGGTCTGCGACGAGATCTACGAATTTCTGCTGGCACCCGGCCACAGCCACCACAGCCTGGCGGCGGTGGCACCCGACCTTGCCGAGCGCATCCTGATCGTCGGCGGCTGTGCCAAGGGCTGGGCCATGACCGGCTGGCGCATCGGCTGGCTGGCCGGCAACCAAAGCGTGATCGATGCCGCGGCGGCGTTGCAGAGCCAGAGCACCAGCAATGTGTGCACCTTTGCCCAATACGGCGCCCTCGCCGCCGTGAGCGGGCCGCGCGACTGCGTCCAGGCCATGGCCGCGCAGTTCAACAGCCGGCGTCAGCGCCTGAGCGACGGGGTGCGCGCGATCCCCGGGCTGCAGTTACAGCCGCCTGAGGGGGCCTTCTATGCCTTCCCGGATGTGAGCGATTACGGCCTCGATTCAATGACCCTGTGCAACCGCCTGCTCGACGAGGTGGGGCTGGCGGTGGTGCCGGGCATCGCCTTCGGCGACGACCGCTGCATCCGTCTGTCGTGTGCGGCTGCCGAGACAACGATCGATAATGCTCTGGAACGGTTGGCCCGGTTTCTGCAGGCGCTCTGAGGCCTAAGCAACCCCAACCCATCCATCCTTCATCTGCTGTCGACCATGCCCGTTCGAGAACGTTGGACCGCCGTCGCCCTGGGCCTGAGCCTGGCCCTGGGCACGGTGGTCCTCACCCCTCACCTGCGCCCCGCCGCCGCCGAGGTCAGCCGCCCGGTGCTGCGCATCAGCGCCATCCCCGACCAGAACCCCGAAAAACTGAACCGGCTGTACGGCCAGGTCGCCCAGCTGCTCGGCAAACAGCTGGGCGTGCCGGTGCAATACGTGCCGGTGATCGACTACGCGGCCGCCGTCAGCGCCTTCAGAACCGGCAACCTGGATCTGGTCTGGTTCGGCGGGCTGACCGGGGTGCAAGCGCGGTTGCAGAAACCCGGGGCCCAGCTGATCGCCCAACGCGACATCGACGCGGCCTTCCACACCGTCTTCATCGCCAACAAGGGCAGCGGCCTACAACCGATCACCAGCCTCAAGGGCCTGCAGGAACTCAAAGGCAAGCGCTTCACCTTCGGGTCTGAGAGCTCCACCTCGGGGCGGTTGATGCCGCAATTCTTCCTGCAGCAGGCGGGGGTGAAGCTCAGCGACTTTGCCGGCGGCGCCCCGGGCTTCAGCGGCAGCCATGACGCCACCATCGCCCTGGTGCAGAGCGGCGCCTACCAGGCCGGTGCGGTCAACGAGCAGGTCTGGCTGGCCAACCTGCGCAGCGGCAAGGCCAACCGGGCCAGGGTGCTGGCCATCTGGCGCACCCCCGGATACCCCGACTACCACTGGATCGGCCAGCCCAACCTCGATCAACGCTTCGGCAAGGGCTTCACCACCAAACTGCGCGGCGCAATCCTCAGCTGGCGGCCCGCCAACCCCGAGCAGAGGGAGGTGTTGCAGTTGTTTGGCGCCCAGCAGTTCACCCCGGTCGACAGCAAGGCCTATGCCCCGATCGAGCGGGTGGGCCGACAACTGGGCAAGATTCGCTGACCCATCGGGGTGGGACGGGCAGCGCACCGTTCAGAATCAACCCAGTCCGGTGCGGCTGCTCCGTGGTCTGGTTGATCGATTTAGTGCTGCTGCTCGCCGGCCTGGTGATCTGGACCCGCGCCAGCAACGAGGGAGATGAGGCCTGGTCGCTCTTTCTGCGCAGCATTGCCGTTCTCGATCTGGCCTTCATCACCCTGGGCAACGGCCAATGGCTGATCGAGATCCCGATGCTGGTGCTGGCACTGGCGCTGCCCTCGGCCGCCAGCCTCGAGCGGCGACATCCCTGAGACGGCCATGAACCCCCGCGGGCCCGATCTGATCGAGGTGTCCCTGGTGGCGCTGATCCTGGCGTTGATCGTCTACCGCCTCACCCTGGCCTGAGGGCCGGCAGCTGGGGCAGGATGGGTGGTTGCGCCCTGCCCGGGACACTCATAGAGCCCGCCATTGACTGCCCTGCTGACCCTCGAGAACATCAGCGTGCGGGGGCGCCGACTGCCCCGCCTGGATGGGGTCAACCTGCAGCTCAGGCCTGGCGAACGGGTGGCCCTGCTGGGCCCCAGCGGCGCCGGCAAGAGCACCCTACTGGCGGTGGCCAATGGCCTGTTGGAGCCCGATCAGGGCCAGGTGCTGTGGCATGGGGAACCGCGGGCCTTCGGGGCACGGGCCCGGCGGCGCCAGCAGCGCCGCATCGGCATGCTCTGGCAGGACCTGCGCCTGATTGAGGAACTGACCGTGCAGCAGAACCTCAACGCCGGACGCCTGGGGGCCTGGGGCTGGCCCCGGGCACTGCTCAACCTGCTGGTTCCCCTGGAAACCCAGGCCTGCCGCGAGCTGTTGCTGCGCCTCGACCTGGAACCAGGACTCCTGGTCGAACCGGTGGCGACCCTCTCGGGCGGCCAGCGGCAGCGGGTGGCCCTGGCCAGGCTGCTGCGCCAGGAACCCGAACTGCTGCTGGCCGACGAACCCCTCGCCAGCCTGGATCCACGGCTGGCAGATGGGCTGCTGGCCCTGCTGCTGCGTGAGGGCGCAGCGCCCCGGGCGCTGCTGCTCAGCCTGCACAGGCCTGACCTGCTGGCCGGTTTTGACCGGGTCATCGGCCTGCGGGGCGGGCAGCTGGCGTTTGACATGCCACGCAGTGCCCTGACCCCCGCAACCCTGGCCGATCTGTATGTGGACGCCACGGGCGCCGCAGGGGCGAGTTGAAACCGGCCGCGCCGCTACTGATGCTCCTGCCCGCCGCGGTGCTGCTGCCGCTGCTGCTGTTGCTGCCCCAGGCCCTGCACGGGGGCGGCTGGGAGCTGGTCGGCCAGTTTGCCGCCGCGGCGCTGCAGCCCAGCCTCGATCCGGTGGTGCTGCAGAGCCTGCTGCGGGGTCTGGCGATCACCTGCGCCGTGGCCCTGGTGGGCTGGGCCGTGAGCCTGGTGCTGGGGGTGCTGCTGGGGCTGGCCAGCGCCCGGGTGGTCTGGCAGAGCCTCAGCGGGCGGTGTTGGCCCGCCGATCTGCTGGCCCGGCTGCTGGCGCTGCCACGCTCCATCCATGAGCTGATCTGGGGCCTGCTGTTGCTGCAGCTGATCGGTCTGCAGCCGGCGGTGGCGGTGGCCTCGATCGCGATCCCCTATGGCACCCTGGTGGCCCGGGTGGTGCGCGACCTGCTGGACGCCCTGCCCCGGGCCAGCCTGGCCGCCCTGTTGAGCGCGGGGACGCCCGCGCCCACCGCCCTGCTGACGACCCTGGGCCCCCCGCTACTGCCGGGCCTGCTCAGCTACGGGGGCTACCGGCTCGAGTGCGCCCTGCGCAGCGCCACCCTGCTGGGGGTGTTTGGCCTGGGCGGCCTGGGCAACGACCTGCTGCTGAGCCTGCAGTCACTGCAGTTCCACGAACTATGGAGCGGCCTGTGGCTGCTGCTCGCGGTGATGCTGCCGCTCGAGGCCCTGATCGCTCGCCTGCGGCGCCACTGGAGCATGCCGGCACGGCTCAGCCTGGGGCCCCAAACGCAACACCGCAGCGTTGGCCGTCGGGGGCGGCAGATGCTGGTGCTGCTGGGCAGCCTGCTGCTGCTGGCCTGGGGCGCTGCCCGGTGGCTCCAGATTGATCCAACCCAGCTGCTGCACTGGCAACCGCTGCCGCCGCTGGGTCAAGGGGGCTGGCAGGAGGCCCTGGCCCTGCCCTGGCCAAGCCTGATCGTCGAGACCTTGCTGTTGACGCTCACGGCAGCGGCGCTGGCGGTGGGTGCGGGACCGCTGCTGCTGCTGCTGGTGGCCCCCTGGCGCCCGGGCCGCGCCCTGCTGCAGCTGGGCTGGATGCTGGGGCGGCTCTGGCCGCCACCGCTGACGGCGCTGCTGCTGCTGTTTGTGCTCAAACCCGGCCTGCTGCCGGCCGCGCTGGCCCTGGGCTTTCACAACCTGGGCATTCTGGGGCGGCTGTTGCGGGAAGCCTGCAGCGCCGCCGACCCCGCCCCCGAGCAGGCCCTCAGCAGCAGCGGCAGCGGGCCTCGCCTCGCCCTGCTCTACGGACGCTTCAGCCGGGTGGCCGGCTCCTACCTGGCCTACGGGGCCTACCGCAGTGACGTGATCCTGCGCGAAACGGTGGTGGTGGGACTGGTGGGCGGCACCGGCCTGGGCAGCCAGCTGCGCGAAAGCCTCAGCGGCTTCGCCTGGCAGCAAATCGGCCTGCTGCTGGTGGCCTATGCCCTGCTGACCCTGGTGGGAGAAGATCTCAGCGACCGGAGCCGCCGCCAGTTGCTGGGGGCCTGACCCAGCCACCCGACTCCGCCGAACCATGCCAGTGCCGATCCCCAAGAAACTCATCGCCCTGGGCGACAGTGGCGTCTATGGCTGGGGGGATCCGCTCGAGGGGGGCTGGTGCGAACGGCTGCGCCGTCACTGGATGGAGCTGCCGGGCGGACCGGTGCTCTACAACCTGGGCGTGCGTGGCGATGGGCTCGAGCGCCTGGCGGCACGCCTGGCGCTCGAGGTGGGGCGCCGGGGCGAGCTCAGACGCCAGCAGCCCCAGGGCATCCTGCTGGGGATCGGCCTCAACGACAGCGCCCGCGTCGGTCGGCCCGACGGCCGCCCACAACTGGACTCCGACGGGTTTCTGTTTGGCCTGCAGCAGTTGCTGGCCCAGGCCCGCAGTCTCGCGCCGGTGTTGGTGATCGGGCTCACCCCGGTGCTCGAGGAGGCGATGCCCTACGCCGAGGTGCTCTGGTACAGCCTGGCCGACCTGCGACGCTACGAGGCCCTGCTGGAGGAGGCCTGCCTGGCCACCGACGTGCCGTTTCTGCCCTTGCTCGAGTCGCTGATGGGCGATCCCGCCTGGCCTCGATGGCTGGACAGTGATGGTCTGCACCTCAACAGCGAGGGGCACAGGCAGGTGTACGAACGCCTGCGCCACTGGCCGGCCCTGCTGCAGTGGGCCGATCTGCAGCTGCAGCTGCGGGTGACGCCTGGTGCTGCCTGAGGTGCTCACCCGAACGGGTGAGTCCTTTTCACCCTGTCGGGGGAGGTGATGGCGGGAAGGCCTGGCAGACCGTGAAACCACGGAGCTCAATCTGAACCATGCCGAACAACCCCACCAACACCGACCTGCTGGCTGCGCTGGCCATGTGCCGTGATCCACGCCAGCGGCTGCAGCTGCGCAACCGGCTTGTGGAGGCCAATCTGGGCCTGGTGCACCACGTCGCCGCAGGCCAGCTGGGCAAAGGCAGCCTGGGCTATGGCGATCTGGTGTCGGTGGGTTGCATCGGCCTGATCCGGGCGATCGACTGCTTCGAGTCAGGTCGCGGGCTGCAGCTCAGCAGCTATGCGGTGCCGTTCATCCGCGGGGCGATGCAGCACGAGGAACGGGATCGCAACCAGCCCCTCAAGACCCCGCGCCGCCTGCGCGAACTGCAACAACGGGTCTGCAGCCTGCAGAACCGACGCGCGTGCCAGGGCCTGCCGCCCCTGGGGCAACTGGATCTGAGCGCCGCCCTGGGCTGCAGCGCCCAGCAGCTGCAGGAAGCAGCGGCGGTGCAGCAGGCCCTGCGGCTCTGCAGCCTCGATGCCCCGCTCGCGGCGGCCGATGCCGATGGACCTGTCACCAGCCTGATCGAACGGCTGAGCCACGACCCGGGCGACAACGCTGATGCCAGTCCGGCGCTAGATCGGCAGCAACAGCAGCAGTGGCAGTGGTTGCAACGGGCCCTGGCGCAGCATGCCCCCGCCGATCGGCAGCTGCTCTGGGGCCGCATCGTCGAGAATCGCGACTGGCAGGCCCTGGCCGCCGAGCAGGGGCAGCGACCGCGCCAGCTGCAGCAGCGCTACGCCGTGCTCGTGAGCGCGCTTCAGAGCGGCTGGGCCAACGCCATCAGGCCGATGGCCAGAAGGGCGGCGATGGCGGTCTGAAGACCATTGACCAGCTCATTGCTGAGCCAGGTCCAGCGGCGCTGCAGGGTGGCACCGATGGCACTCTCGATCACGGTGGCCACCAGGCCCACCAGGGTCACCAGCAGCAACACCTGCTCCAGGTGGCCGGCACCGCGCAGCAACCCCAGGGCCGCGCACACCAGGGCCATCACCAGGGCACCGGCGGCGCTAGCGGCGGTGCCCTCGAGGCTGATCGCGCCCTCGGTGCCCGGCGGCACGGGCCGCAGGGTCGTGATCAAAACGGTGCGGCGACCCCAGCGTTTGCCGATCTCGCTGCCGCAGGTGTCGGCGAGCTTGGCCGCGAAGCTGGCCGCAAACCCCACCAGCAACAACGGGCGCCAGGCCGCAGGCGCCACACCACACAGCAGAGCCAGCAGGGCCCCGGTGGCGGCCGAGCCCCAGACGTTTTCTGGCCCCCGCCGGCCGCCACGGGCCTCGGCCAGGCCGCGGGCCTGCTTGTGGGCGTAGCCCAGCCGGGTTACCAGCGAGCCCAGCAGCAGATACACCACCACCGCGAGCCAGCCCGGGGGGCCCAGGGCGCCCCACAGCACCGTGCCCAGGACGGCGGCGTGGACCCAGCCGGTCGGGGTGAGCAGGGGCAGGCGGCTGGCGGCGGCGATCAGCGCCGCATTGAGCAGCAGTGCCCCGCCCCAGTGCAGCCATACCGTCATGGGGCCATTGTGTTGCACTGCCCAACGGCCGACCCAGCCGGCGGCCATGGGCACCGGATAATCAGCCCACGCGGGGCCATCTCCATGGTGTTCAACAACAAGGGCAATTTCTTCCTGGATCTGGGCAGCGAGGGTGCCAAACCCGCCCAGGTGGCGCTGGCCACCGAACCAGCCCAACC
>Ga0172372_10007918_pt1 | contig 14182 bp, 13 predicted proteins | sample LakKiv5m_2_FD_114544 | JGI IMG/M metagenome (GOLD analysis project Ga0172372, IMG submission 114544) | Freshwater microbial communities from Kabuno Bay, South-Kivu, Congo - kab_092012_9.5m | ecosystem: Environmental > Aquatic > Freshwater > Lake | place: Democratic Republic of the Congo...
ACCAGCGTATTTGGTGAATTGACCGCCTTTGTGTTCTGCATTTTTGTGAAAGTGAATATTGCACAAATTCATTTCACTACTTTTTGGAGCGTTACCAAATAAAACAAGATTACGACCAAATAAGGAATCGATATCGCGGGGTGACTGAGGACCGAAACCTTTGCCGCCTGTGTTCTTGGCAAGTGCCTCTTGTTGGCTCTGGATCACCTGATCCGTAACGTTTGCGTGCGAGGCGTCGGACGGCGCTGCAGCAAGTAAACTGCCTGGCAGCGAAAAAAGAACGCAAACCAATTGCTTGGCAACGCGATGCCTGCAAGCAGCTTGAATCGATCCATCTTTAGCGCTCAACACCAATACAGCTGCTGATTCAACTTGAAACATCGCAAAACTCCCTTGACGAAAAATTGTTTCCCGCGCCCCCTCTTGAAGCGCGGATTATCTCGTAGGGATTATCGCGTATTTAATACAGGGATCAGCAGGTCATTGATCTCTCAATGACGTATTACTTGCGACAAATACAGTCTGTTACAGCGGGGCAAAAGCACCCTCGGCCCGATAAAGCGCTTCAGCCTTGATTGCCCATCGCAGGTCAAGTTCGCTAAGCCCATCGACATCATGGGTTTGCAGCTGAACAACGAGGTGCTTGTAATGTTGGGTCCACGATGGATGATGGTCGAGGTGCTCTGAAAAGAGGGCCATATGAGTCATAAACGCAAAGCCACTGCGAAAGTCGGCAAAGTCAAAACGACGCTCGATCATCGTCCCTGAATCGAGCAAACGCCAGCTTTCGGTTCCGATCTTCATCGCGCATAGTTGATCCTGTAGTTGCGTGATGAATATATTTGCATCGATCTTTTGTCTAGCTTGGTTATGCATATCGCCCCCTTTGATCACCGTCAATACACAAAAGTCAAGGTATCAAGAACGCATTGCAGCCCAACCCTGTCTGAAGTCGCTTGACGATAATTGCGAAAAGTGGCTACCGCATGCTGACTTGGTGACTCTCGGCGGCGGCACCTTGAGTCCATACTTGTTCGAGCTTTGACTTTTCCTTGCGAACTTTAGCTGCATAACCCTGGTCGTGTGCCATGCGCGCCGCGCCGACATAGTGTTTGAGTGCCAGATCAACTGAGCCATGCCGGGAAAGATGCTCTTGAAGAATTTGCGCGCCGATTCGAATATTCGTTGCGAAGTCAAACGCCGCGGCCACGCCGCCAAATGGATCAAATCTCGCGGAATGAACAGCGGTCCGAACCTGCATGAGCCCTTGAGCACCCTTTGGGCTCTGCGCCATCGGATCGAATCGAGACTCCACCGCAATAATTGCCAAGAGTAATAACGGGTCAAGCTGCAGTTGCTTACCAACGATGACTGCTTCCTGAACCACAGCCCGAGCGACATGCTGTTTTGATCCAAATTGCTCAACGATATAGTTTGCAATCTGCTCGCGTTGTATCCGATCAAGCGGTCTGTGGCCCCTGGTCATGCCTTGACCTTGTTGTAGCTGGCCGCGTTGGCTTGAGGGAACTGCAAGCGGGCGATAGCGGAGCGTTGTTGCTCCAGTAAATGCTGCATCAGCAATTTGCTGCGCTGACTCGCTGGTCACGGCTGGGTCATTGGGGCGCTCGCTGCTCAAGCGCTTTGCCGTCGAAGCCACCGATGCTGAACCTGACGCTGCCGCTGTGCCCGCCGTTGATGCTGTGCCCGCCGTTGATGCTGTGCCCGCCGTTGATGCTGGGCCCGACGCTGAGTCAGCTTCAAGCTTTGAGACAGAAGCCCCTGTGCTTGGGCCTTCGGCGTCAGCCCGTATCGATTGCCCGTCAACAGCTTGTATCCAGCCTTGGCGAATCGCTTCATCCTCAAGCCATGGGCTCAAAAAGGCAGCACTAATTGCCACACCAAGTACAGGAACTGCGCGCTGATACCACTTAGCCTCAAACAAGGGCATTTTGACAAAACTAGCCACAACACGCATTCCGCGAGCTAAATCTTCAGCCCGAATGAGCCAGTGCTGCGAAGTCAGCGAAGTCGCCGAAGTGGGCAAATTCGACGAAGCAATTGGTGCATTTGCTTGGAGTGTGTGAATCGCCTGCTCAATGCCGTCCAGCATTGAAGGATCAAGCTTCGCAGTGTTGAAGTCCCTTTTTAGTTGTTGATAGATCAGCAAGGCTGCTTGGTACTGATGCATGGCAACCAGCGTTTTAGCGCGACCGATGTGCGCCGCTACAAACATAGGATCAAAGCCGAGTGCACGCTCAAAGGTAATAAGTGCTTCCGCATGCAGCCCTAAATCAAGTAAAGCCTCCCCTCGGTGAGAAAAAGCGCGCGCATAGTCGACAGGCGAAACCGGTCTGCTCATGTACTGCTGAACCGAATCCCGAGTCGAACGTTTGTTTGCTTCTAAAGGCAACGGGGCAGAGCTCACTTGCAAGCCAGAATTCCTTTTGCTGTAACGGACTAGGGAATCTACTGAAACACAGGCCTGATGTCAGACAAAATGCCCTTCGAATTCGACGAACGGATGTTTTTGTGGCCCGATCGGCAAGTCTTCCTCAGTTTTTATGGCGTGTCGCCAACAAGAAAAACCTTGCCAACCACGCGTAAACAAGGGATGAAAAGCTCGCGACGACCCGCGTAAACATAGGTTTGCGTCCAATTGGCCACGCGAAATATTTGCTCACTCATCGACCCAGGCCAAGCGCTGATCACGCAACATCATTTTTCAAGGAGCGAGCATCCGATCACTGAAAAAAAATTGCTCAAAGGGCTAAACTTTTTTTAGTTAAGCGTTTTCTGAAATATTTCCGTATACCTACCCATGAACGATTTCACGGACGCTTTAATGATTGCCCTTCGATCAGGGCAGGAGGACCCGACCGCCAACGAACTCGGTGTCCGAATGAAGGCATTGATCGCCGAGTTATCCAATCCCAGCGTTGCAAAGACTCAGCGTGCAAGGCTCAACCGCGAACTCGCGCAAGTTCGCGAAGCTTATCGCAAGAATCTCTTGAGTCGTTAGTCATAAGCCCACAAGCACACAGCTGTCCACCACTTTGGGGCAAGCGAGTACAGCTCAAGGCGGTTGAAGCCAAGGACGCTTGCGATTTCATGTCAATGTGGCAAGACGAAGACTTTGCCAGCGCAGCTGGCATTGAAGCAACCCGGGATCTTGAGGGCTTAACACAATCGCTCGAAAGATTCGCATTAATGAATACGTCTGGCTTGTTTTACAAGTGGACCATTCGGCTTTCCGAAAACGACCGCTTTATCGGCGAAGTCGAAACCTACCCCTTGAAACCTCAGACGAGTCCCTGGATTGAATGGGGTGTCGGCTACAGTCTTGCCCGAAGCTTTTGGGGACGTGGTCTCATGCACGAAGCACTCAGTATGGTTTTGAACCATCTCTTCAAGAATGGACTCGCACAGCGCGTGCGGGCCGATGTCGGGATACAGAACGATCGTTCTCAGCGCTTACTACAAAGACTTGGCTTTCGACATGAGGGCTTGCAAGAGGCTAAGAACCTTCTTCACGGTGAACCAGTCGACATGCAGCTATGGGCAATCTCGAGACAACGTTTCTTGATGTCCCAAAGCTAGGATCCTTGATCACGCCATTGTTTTTCCCTGTTTTTTTGGGGAAGACTCTCTGGCGCAGCAAAGGCAAAAACAAGTCCAACACCTGCGATGAGCGCTGCAGCGCTCAGTAGGCCAACACCGCTTCCGAAATAGTCAACAACCAGACCAAGCGCAATGGGTCCAATGACATAGCCCACATCGGACAGCATTCGATAGGTTGACATTGCGGCTGCATTCATCCCCGGCTTTGCATGGTCGGCCGCGTATGCGGCAGGCGCAGCACCATTGACTGCCACCGCGATACCCCAAAGCGCACAAGCGAACGCGAACCAGGTCCCGCTCGATGCCCAATAAAAACATGCAAACGACAGCGCAGTTATAAAGGCCGAAGGAACAATGAGTGGTTTGCGTCCAAAACGATCGGCCAGGTAGCCTGTTGGGTAACTCGCCACAAGACCCAAGACACTGCCCATCGCAAGAAATAGTCCTACTTCGCCGGGACCCAATTGGAGCTTACTGACTGCAAGTACTGGAACGATATGAAATAAACCACCGGTTCTTACCACTGCATTGGCCATGCCAATAAGACAAATCAGAGCAAAGCCGCGATTGCCAAGTAAGCTCTTGATCTGCGAGTAAAAGCTCACGGCGCCTGAGGTAGACGCAGACAAGCCTGCATCCTGAGCCCCCCGGTCAACTGAGCGCTGACCCATTGTTCCCGTCTCTTCCACCACGAACCAGGCCATGAGACCGGCTAACATTGAAGCACAGGCATAGGCAATAAACGGCGTTGCAAGACCCGATACTTGTGCTAACCAACCGCCGGGCAATGGGCCGATACCCACCGCAAAAAGAAAACTGCCCTGATAAATTGCCATCATACGTCCGCGTTGCTGCGGTTCGCTTATATCGGCCAGCACAATCAGACCGACAGCTTGCACCCAACCTGCACCAAGTCCAGCAATAAAGCGCCCCAACACAAACTCGGGAAATCCACTGGCAAGACCACACCAAAGATTTCCCAGCGTACACAAAGCGCCGCCCGCCGCCATGGCTAAACGCCGGCCTCGTGCATCGGCAAGCCTCCCAGCAATCGGGGCAGAGAACATGCGCGCTAAGCCATAGATGGCAATGGTCAATCCAACCGCATAAGCCGGCACCCCGAAGGCTTCGGCGTAAAGTGGTAAAACCGGGATTAAGGCGCCAAATCCGAATTGGTTAACGCCTATAAATAAGCACATCCAAATTAAGATGCGCCGCTGCGTTTCGCTAAGCTTCAAGTGAAGTGGTTAACTTTAGTCAACGTGAATCGGGTCGCTCATTCGCTATTGAGCGCGAACCGTTTTCCTAAAAAAAATACCAAACAGTGGACAGATGTTTGCCAAACTAAACCGTGCCAAAACAAATTGATTGTTCACGGAGATAACGGCGATAGGCCACCGAAGCCTTGTCAGCAGCACAATGTAATTCCATGCCATGCTCAAGCGGCAGACACTTTGGCCATTGGGATTCCAGAATTGGAAGATCTTGCGCAAAGATCCGATCCTGAAAAGCGATCAAGGACTCATCGCTTGATTCATGATCGACTAGGGCCATACGGAACCAAACCGTCGAACGTTCTGGTTCATGGGGACAGATAAACAAAGCGATACCATCTTTTGTTACGCTTTTGTACAGCGCGGCTTGAAAAGGCGCTCTCACCTCATAGCGATACGAAACAAGTGTTCCTTCATTCGCATTGACACTTGCCTTCGGTTGCCAAGCCAGGGCGTTTTCAATAACCAGTCCATGGGCATCAAGGCCCACGACGTAATCCCGTACTTCGCAGTGCTCACGATGACCTAGCAAGTGCTCATGGACAAAGGCAAAGTGCCCCATATCAAGAAAGTTTTCAACAATCCGCGGTGCCGATGCATTGACCGCATAAGGACCGCAAAGTAGATGCCGCCTCGATGAATCATGTTCGGCCTCAAAAAGTGGCAGTGTCGCATCGCCTCTGGCAATCCAAATTAAACCGTACTCAAGCCGAACCTTATAACAGTCTAAACGATAGGACGAAGGTGGCTTAAAGCCAGCTAGAGCAGGTACCGATGTGCATTGTCCCTGACGGTCAAAACACCAGCCATGGTAGGCGCAGCGAAGCTGACCGGCCTCAACGCGGCCGAGCGAAAGCGCGGCCCCGCGATGCGGACAACGATCAACTGCTGCTTGAAACTGCCCTTGTTCTTGGTCTCGCCATAAAACAAGTCGCTCATTCAAGAGTACGAGCGAAACAACCTCACCCGGCGCAAGACGGTCAGCACGCCAAACCGGGTGCCAGTACTTCCATGCTGCTGACTTCTGCTCACTCACCAATGTCAATCATTGAACGCATGCTGTAAGGCCTACTTACCGCTTGGAACCTTACCTTCAACACCCTTCACGAAAAAGTTGATCTTTCCCTTCCAGGCGTCGTCGGCAACTTCATCCTTTGGGAGCACAACTTTGCCAGCGTTATCGCTGATCGGACCTTTGAACACTGCAAAAGTTCCATCTTTCAAACCAGCCTTCAGTTCGTCGATCTTCTTGCGCACGTCCTCGGGTACAGCATCGTTGATCTTAATCAGATCGTTCATGCCCTCTTTGGTTCCCCACTTAGTGACTTCTGTCTTCCAACTGTTATTCAAAACATCATTAACCGCCTTCTCGTAATAAGGCGCCCAGGTCAGCACCGCAGAGGCAAGATGCGCCTTGGGCGCGAAGCCGCTCATATCGCTGTCCCAACCGAAAGCAAACTTGCCATTCTTTTCAGCCGTTTGAAGCACCGCAGTCGAATCGGTGTTTTGCAAAAGTACATCGGCCTTTTGATTGATCAGCGACTGAGCAGCTTCACTCTCCTTGGGTGGATCAAACCAGGTGTTGACCCACACAACTTTGGTGCGAATCTTAGGGTTAACGCTTTGTGCGCCCAAGGTGTAGGCATTGATGTTTCTCAAAACTTCAGGAATCGGGAAGGAACCGACAAAACCGAGAATGTTGCTCTTAGTCATCTTGCCTGCAATCACGCCGGCAAGGTAAGCATCTTCATAAAACCGACCTTCATAAACTCGAAGATTATCGGCAGTTTTATAACCTGTTGCATGTTCAAACTTCACCTCAGGATGATCCTTAGCGACCTTCTCCATCGCGTCGCCGTAGCCGAAGGAGGTTGCAAAAACAAGCTTATTTCCCTGTGCAACCAAATCGCGGATGACACGCTCCGCATCGGCACCCTCGGGCACTTTTTCAACAAAACTAGTTTTTATTTTTTCTCCAAACTTTTCTTCAATGGCTTTGCGCGCGGTGTCGTGCGCGAAAGTCCAACCTGCATCACCCACTGGTCCCACGTAAATAAAGCCTACCTTCAAGGGCTCGGGTTTCGGCGCTTCGGCCTTGGGTGCCTCCTTAGCAGCTTCCTTCGGTTCCTCTTTCTTGCCACAAGAAACCATGAGCGTGCCTGCAGAAAACGCAAACACCGCAAAACCAGCACGCATCCATAAGCGCTTGGACGTAGACTTCATAAAGACTCCTTCGTATTGAATTAATTTAAGCAAGAGGTGTACATGATGCCATCACCATCGTCGGACTTAGCCAGGATGAAAAGGTTTGCCCAACGAGGCCGGGATATTTGCGCGGATCCAGTGCGGATTGCGCGAAATCAGCGCAAGCACAATGATGGTGGCAACATAGGGGAGCATTGACATGAATTGTGTGGGGATCTCAATCCCAATGGCTTGTAAATGTAACTGAAGCATGGTCACACTCCCAAAAAGATAAGCACCCATGAGCACTCGCCAGGGGCGCCAGGTTGCAAACACAGTGAGCGCCAGCGCAATCCAACCTCTGCCGGCCACCATGCCCTCGACCCAAAGCGGTGCATAAATCACTGACAAATAGGCGCCAGCAAGGCCGCAAAAAGCGCCCCCGATCACAAGCGATAACCAACGAATCCGCTGAACGGGATAGCCCAAGGCATGGGCAGAGGCCGGTGATTCTCCGATACCGCGCAGCAGGCGACCTGTTTTTGTGTGGTAAAGAAAAAAAACCATGCCGAAACACAAAGCCACTGCGATATAAACCATCGTATGTTGTTGAAAAAGCGCTGGGCCGAAGAAAGGCAGATCGCCCAAGAAAGGAAGCTTCTCGCTTGTTTCAATCTCTAGCTTTTTGCCAACCAGGGCGGCGCCTACAAAAGCACTAATCCCTGCGCCGAACAGACTAAGCGCTAGCCCGCTCGCGTACTGATTCGTATTGAGATAAACGACCATCCATGCGAGCAACGCAGAAAAGACTGCCGCGGCTAAAGCGCCGCCCAAGAGTGCAAGCCATGTCTGTCCTGTATAAAAGGCAATACCAAATCCTGCCACGGCAGCAATGAGCATAAGTCCCTCAGCGCCAAGATTGACGACGCCTGCGCGCTCATTAAGCAATAGACCCAGGCCAGCAAGCAATAAGGGTGTGCCGGAGGCAATTCCAGCCGCAATCAAGAGCGCGAGTTCATGCATCTCGTTTAAGACCTTTCGCCGCCCCAGGGCGCCAGCGTAGCCTATAGTTAATAAAACTATCTACCATTAACAACATCATTAATAGAGCGCCTTGAAACATACTGGACACTGAAGCAGGCAGTCCAACCCTGGACTGAGCCAACTCCCCGCCGATCATTAACATTGAAAGCAAAAAACTCGCCAAGATACATGCGAGCGGATTGAGTCGCGCAATAAAAGCGACGATGATCGCCGTGAAACCATAACCCGTCGAAACATGGGGTGTGAGTTGGCCCATCGGGCCAAGAACTTCCATGGCGCCGGCCAACCCTGCAAAAGCTCCCGAACAGAGCAAGACCGTCCAAAGCGATTCACGCGAGGAAAAACCCGCAAACCGCGCTGCGCCAGGTGCAAGACCGCCAACCCGAAGACGCGCACCCAAACTTGTAAAAAACATAAGCCATAACATTGCAGCAGCACTGATCAACGCAACGACAAAGCCCCAGTGCACTCTCATCCCTGTGCCAAGCCTACCGATACTCAAACTGTCGGCAAATCTCAGGGTCTGCGGAAAATTCCAACCCTTTGGATCTTTCCAAGGTCCAAAAACAAGATAACTGAGCAAAAGATTCGCCACATAAACAAGCATAAGGCTAACCAATATCTCATTAGCATTAGCCCTATCACGGAGCCAGGCAGTGATCGCAGCCCAACATGCACCGGCAAATGCGCCAAGCAAAAGCGCAAGGCTAATCCAAAGCCAGCCAGACCCTGCAACGCCGGCTTCGGTAAGCCACATGGCCGTACCCCCTGCCCCGATAGCACCAAGCAAGAACTGACCTTCCGCCCCGATGTTCCACACATTCGAACGAAAACAAAAGGCTAAACCCAAACTGCAAAGTATGAGTGGCGTCGCCTTGAGCATGACCTCGCCTATCGCACGCTTCCCGCTCAACGGCTCTAGCGTAAATAACGATAAAACCTTAATCGGATCTTTCCCCATCGCGCTGACCACGAAGGAAGCAATTAAAAAGGTCAAGACGATCGAGATGACCGGCGACAGGTAAGTCATCCAGGGACTTGGATGCTGTCTCTTTTCCAGAACAATCATGGCTAGGGAAGTATCGCTTGTGCGCCCGAACTACTTTGACAGCTCAAGCGCCGCAGTGCCCATCAAGACATTCTCGCTTGATTGGGAGCTAGCGCTCCAAGCCCCGCCCATCCACAGACCGATCAACTCAACGCTCGCATCCTGCCTGGCAATGGCTGGGGAAAGCTTCCCTGCATACATAACCTGGATGCGGTCTGCGATTTGAAACAGTTCATCGAGTTCTTCTGAAATCACCAAAATAGCTGCTCCTGCGTCCCGGTGCGCAAGAAGCTGCTGTCGGATTTGCGCGCTGGCGCCAACATCCACACCCCAGGTGGGCTGACTCACCAATAACACTTGAGGCTCGGCCTGCAGGGCTCTTCCCATAATGAACTTTTGCAGGTTGCCCCCCGACAGATCGCTAGCGAGCGCCTGCGGGCCGAGCGCTTTAACCGATTGCGCTTCGATCACACTGGCGGCCGCACGACGAAGTCTTGGGCGGTCAATTCGCCAATCATTACCTTGATCCAACAGGAACATATTGTCAGCCAGGCTCAACTCGGGCACGCTTGCACGGCCTAAACGCTCAGCAGGTACCGCCATAATCCCCAATCGACGTCGCTGCTGTACACCGAATGCTTCGATCGCTCGACCTTGAAATCGAATTGCGCCCTTCACTTGGCGCTCTCGTCTTGTGTCATCGCACCATTCGCCAGAAAGTGCATCAAGCAATAGCCCCTGACCGTTACCTGAAACGCCAGCGATACCAAGAATTTCACCGGACATCAAACTAAGATTTACATCGTTCAAAGTTTCACTTGAATCATCAAGCGCTGGAACCGTGAAATTTTCTACTTTCATGACTACTTCGGACAAACTGACACTAGCCCGGACCAAGGGCGGTGGCGCGCTTCCGATCATCAATGCGCTGAGTTGTTCGTCATTACATTGACGAGGATCAACCCTTCCAGTGACTTTGCCATGCCGCAAAACCGTACATTCATCGCAAAGCTCACGGATTTCGTGAAGCTTATGGCTTATATAAATGATGCTACATCCCTCAGAGGCCAAGGTGCGTAGCATCGTAAATAGGGCTCGCGCGGCCTGAGGCGCTAAGACCGAGGTTGGTTCATCCAGAATCATCACACGTGGCTTGGCAAGCAAACCTCGCGCGATCTCCACCCTTTGGCGCTCACCAACACTTAGGCGATGAACCATCGCGTTTGGATCGAGCACTAGCCCATAATGCCGCCCAAGCTCTCGAAGCGCTTCAGACACAGCAGGCAGTGTCCATGTCTTTGCCAGACCAAGCCAGACATTTTCTGCAACGCTTAAGGATTCAAATAAGGCGAAATGTTGGAACACCATCGCAATACCTGCTGCGCGCGCTTGCTCCGGGCTTTGCCAGCTTACCCTTCTGCCATCAAAAAACATGTCGCCTTCATCGGCTTGAAGCAAGCCGAAAATCAACTTCATTAAGGTTGACTTACCTGCGCCATTCTCCCCAAGCACAGCGTGAATACTTCCAGGTTTCAGATCAAAATCGATCTTATCATTAGCACGTAAGTTCCCGTAGGACTTACTGATGCCCTGGAGACGTAAGCGCGAGGCTTCAGTCATGTGAAAAATTTTCTAAAAATGACCAAAAGGCATCAAAAGCTAGTTGGGCATCGTCATCGGTGATTGTTTCCAGTGGGTTGTGACTAATGCCACCATTACCACATCGAACAAAGAGCATTGCTTGGGGAAACAGCGCTGCCATCCGCATGGCGTCATGCCCAGCACCGCTTGGCAAATGAAAAATCGGCAAACCACATCGCTTCACCGCTTCTTCCCATTGCGCCTGCAAATAAGGCGCTGAGGGTGCTGCATGAGCAAGCGTAACTTGCCTCGCCTCATACCGAAGGCCTCGTCTTGAGCAAATCGCTTCGATCGCTTGAAACAGGTCGGCGACAGCGCGATCGCGTTGCTTATCTTCTGGAGCCCTAACGTCAAGCGAACAATGACAGCGCCCCGGTACGACGTTAATTGATCCTTTGGGTACCTCGAGCATACCCACGGTGCCGACAAGTCCGGGCTCTGATGCGCAGCGAGACTCAACGACAAGTGCAAACTCCGCAGCAGCGCAGGCAGCATCTTGGCGCATTGACATTGGGGTTGTACCGGCGTGTGAGGCTGTGCCAATAAACTCAAGCAACCACCGAGACGATCCGTTGATCGACGTCACCACACCAAGGGGCAAATCAGCTTCAAGCAGTACCGGTCCCTGCTCGATGTGAACCTCAATAAATCCGCAGGCATCCGAAGATTTCCGCGCAATTTTGCTGCAGGCTGCGGGATCCATACCGCGTTGCGCCATGAGATCTGCGAGCCTTAATCCATCACGATCCAGCAAATCGAGCCATTTCGGATCCCATTGACCAACAAGCGCACTGGCAGCAAGAAAATTACTCGGATATCGCTGCCCTTCTTCTTCGGCGAAGGCGATCAATTCAAGCCGGTAGGGCCAGCGCTGCCCCAGGGCTCTTTTTCGCGCAACGGCTTGCATGGCAAGAAAAATACCCAAACGCCCGTCATAGCGCCCTCCACCACGGACCGTATCAAAATGTGAACCTGTCAGCAGCTTTGCGCAAGCCTCCCCATGATCACCCTCATAAACGCCAATCACATTACCTACGGCATCGCTTGTAACGCTATCAAAGCCACAATCAATCATCCATTGGCTCAATGCACGAGCACAGGCTTGGTGCGCTTCGCTCAGATAAAGCACCTGCAAGCCAGCACCCTCGTCAATTGTTGGATCATTATAAATTGCGAGCTCATCAGCCCAGTGCATGACTTGCTTGCCATCGGTCGGATAGTACTTAGCACGGTCACGCAAACGCAGCTCGGCGATTCGGTGGATTTGGCGAAAACACTCGGCTCGCTCACTGTCTGGGTGATGACGAAGCCTTCGCCTCCAGGTCTCAAGAATTTGCGCGCGACTAAGACCCGTACCCTGTGGGCCACCAATCGCAAGGATAAAGGGCCAACCGAAGCGTTCGCGATACTCGCGGTTCAATTCATGGAACGCTGCAAATTCTTCAGGACTGCAGGACTGTAAACCCGATCGTGTCTGCTCGGTGAGTGAGGCGTCGGTTAACTCACCAGCGATCGCCGCCCTACCTGCTAACTCAGGATGAGCAAGTAGCAAAGCAGTTTGCTCGTTGGCATCAGCCTTAGCTACAACCACCGTGAAGGCATGCTTTAAATGTGCGACACTCACGAAAGGTCGCATTGCAAGGGCCCGATGCACTATCCAAGGACTGTGCTCAAAAAGGCCATCAAGCATAGCTTGCGCATCTGGTTCGCTTGCTGAATTGAGTGTTTCGATCCAAGTATTCATCGCACGGAGTATAAGATCCTAGCGGAATAACTCTAGCCAAGGTCAACATAAATTTATGGGAAAACTGAGCACACATGTTCTTGACACGAGTTGCGGCAAACCTGCCATAGGCATGCAATTGAGTCTTTATCGCCAAAGTCCCGACGGAAACTGGCAGCTTATCGTGCAGGCAGTGACAAACCAGGACGGGCGTGTAGATCGAGCGCTGCTCGAGGGTGAAGCACTTCAGACTGGCCGTTATTGCCTGCGCTTTGAAGCCGGTCAATATTTTGAGCGACTTAAGAAAAGGCTTGACCCATCCGATCATTCATCGACTGAATCGAGGCTTGACAAAGCAGAACCGGGTAGTTCAAGCGCAACGTTACCTGCTCCCTTCGACGAATCGAGCGTTGCCCAACGGGACTTAGCCACAACGCCAGCGTTAGTCTTTCTCGATCAAATACCGATTGAATTTGGTATCGCGGACCCCTCGCAGTCCTATCATGTACCGCTATTAGTCACGCCCTGGTCCTATGCGACTTATCGAGGTTCCTAATGGCAGACATGCTGGCAAGTGCCTGGTTTCCAAGCGCAGGGCTGCTCGCAGAATGGTTGCAGCTATTGCTCAGACTATTGCATGTGGTGGTAGGTATCGCATGGATTGGAGCATCGTTTTATTTTGTCTGGCTCGACAATCACCTCGAAAAACCTAAAGACCCTGAGCTGTTACGTAAAGGTGTTGACGGAGAGCTATGGGCTGTCCACGGCGGTGGCTTTTACAATCCGCAAAAATATTTACTTGCACCTGCAACCCTACCACAACGTTTGCATTGGTTTTACTGGGAAAGTTATTCCACCTGGCTTTCAGGTTTTGCACTTTTTGTATCAATCTACTTATTTCAAGCCCAGACCTATTTGATCGATCCACGGGTTCAAGCATGGCCTACCGAGCTTGCAGTTGCAATAGCCCTGGGGTTTCTAGTTGTAGGTTGGCTTATATACGATTTGTTGTGTCGATTCATCGGAATGGGCAAAGACCCCGCCGAACAATCCTTCAAGGAGGGGATGCTGGGCGTTTTGATCGCGGTTTTCATTATTGTTAGCAGCTGGCTCGCCTGCCAACTGTTTGCAAGCAGAGCGGCGTTCCTAATCGTGGGCGCCATGATGGCAACCATCATGAGTGCCAATGTCTTGATGGTCATCATACCGGGGCAGCGAAAAGTTATCGAGGCCATGCGCGCAGGAAAGACTGTAGATAGCATTCATGGCAAGCGCGGCAAACAGCGATCGGTGCATAACACCTACTTCACTTTACCCGTGCTCTTTGCGATGCTGTCAAATCATTACGCAAGTCTTTATCAGGCAAAACACGCATGGATTTTATTGAGCTTGATGATGGCCGCTGGTGCACTGATTCGATTCTGGTTCGTGCTACGGCATAAATCTGAGCAAAAGCCTTGGCCCTGGATTGTTGCGACACTACTGGTTGGTTTAAGTGTGCTCTTGAGTGCCAACAGGACTGAGATAACGGCACCGCAAGTCGTTACATTACCTGAACCGATCTGGAGTCTGATACAGGGTAAATGTGTTAGCTGCCATCAACAGTCAAATGCAAGTAAACAAGTCAGGCTCGACGATCCCAGTCTGGTG
>Ga0172372_10007919_pt1 | contig 14182 bp, 13 predicted proteins | sample LakKiv5m_2_FD_114544 | JGI IMG/M metagenome (GOLD analysis project Ga0172372, IMG submission 114544) | Freshwater microbial communities from Kabuno Bay, South-Kivu, Congo - kab_092012_9.5m | ecosystem: Environmental > Aquatic > Freshwater > Lake | place: Democratic Republic of the Congo...
CACGGCGCTCCGGCTGGCCCGCTACTTTGGCACCACGGCGGAGCTGTGGGCCGGCCTGCAAGCCGACTACGAACTGCGGCTGGCCCGCTACCAGAAGGCCGGGCGGATCGAGCGGGAAGTGGAGCCGATGGCCGAACTGGAGCCTGCCCTCGCATGAGCGCCCGAAGGCACAACCGCAGCAGACACGGCGACCGCAGCTTGAACGTGCCGGACACCTACACGGCACTTTGCCAGCACCACCTGCCCCGCCCCTTGCACACGGACGCCGAGGCCCGCGCGGCAGCGGCCATCATGGAATCGCTGGCGGGATTCCCGCTGAACGCCGAGCAGGAGGACTACCTCGAAGCCCTGGCGCACTTCGTGGACGAATACGACCGCGAACACCGCCGGGCGCTGCCCAAGGCTGGCGCGCGCGCGGTGCTGCGGCATCTGCTGGCGGAGCGCGGCCAGTGCGCGGCGGACCTCTCGCGGCTGCTGGGCGGCAGCCGGAATCTCGGGGCGATGATCCTGCGGGGCGACCGCAACCTGACGGTGGGCCACATCCGCGCGCTGGCCGCGCACTTCCACGTCGGCGCGGAGGTGCTGCTGTGAGGGCGGGGAAACGGCTCACGTTCGACGCCAACCAGCGCCAGCTCGCCAAGGCGGCGGGATTGAAGGAGAGGCCACGAAACGTGGGGTAGCGAAGGTCCGCTTGCGTCCGGCTTTGGGTGTGCCTTCGGTGCTGCGACTGCGGAACTGACGGCGGAAACCATCAGCGGCCTCGATGAGCGACCAGGTTTTGCAATCCCGGCGGAGTTGGACGCTCACGCAATCATCCCAACCCCGGTTCCGCAATCTTCTGCTGTCCGTGCCGCCGCGCGCGGTCGCTACGGCGAGACGATTTTCAGGAAGGCGCGGCTGCCGGCGGGCGGCGTGTATTGCCAGACGGTCCCGCTCGCGGTGTGCGTGGCGTAGTCGGTCCACGTCTTCAAATCCGTGCTGCCGCGCAGGCGGTAGGTGTAGCCAGGTGTCACCGGGAAGTCGAAGCGTGGCGTGGACTGGCGCACGATGGCCGGAGTGCTCAGGAGCGCGTCGGAGAAGTCAGGCACCCCGTCGGCGTCGCTGTCGTTGGTATCGGTGACTTCCACCATGCTGCTTTGGAAGTCGGCCCAAGGCGTGACCGGCAGGCCATCCACCACGGTCAGCGCGCCGAGGTAGCGGGTGGCGCTCACACGATAGAGGTTCAACGGCGCGGCGCTGGTTACGTTATCCAGGCCGGCTCCGGTGGCGGTGAAGACGCCGACCCTAACTTGATCCGCGTTCAAGCCGGTGAAGGTGGTGTTCCCCGTGCGGGTGCCGAGTTCGTTACCAAAGGTGAAGTTCCCCGTGCCCGTCGCGCGGTTGGCGTTGATGGTGCCTGTGGAGTGGCTCACGGTGAGCGTGCCGGTGAGCGTAGTGCCGGAAGCGAACCGGATGGAATAGGTGCCGGTGCGGCTGCCGGGCGAGCGGCTCACGGTGAACGTGACTGACTCGGTGGCCGTCGTCGGGAAGTCAATGAAGCGCACGCCGGAGATGGTGAAGCCGGCGGGGAAATCCTGCTCCACCCAGTCGGGCAGCAGGTTGCCGTTGGTGTCGTTGGTTGGGAAGTTCAGCGAGGCGAACGCGCCCCACTCGATGATGCTCCCGGTGCTCTCGCGCACGAGCAGGTATTCCGTCTCGTAGTAGCTGCTGGTGCCGTCCTGCACCAGTTCGCCGCTGGCATAGTAGAGGCCGTTGGTGATGAAGTAGCGGGGCACGTTGCTGCTATCGGTGTCTGTGGTGGTGGCCAGCACATTGTAAAAGCCGACAGCGGCGTCGAACCCGCGCAGCGAACCAAGCTGCACGCTGCGGCTCCAGACCCGCAGCGCGGCAGCCTGCACGGTGAGCGGTAGCATGAGGACGCAGAGCAGGACGGCGAGGCGCACGGGATGGATCGGCGAGGAAAGCATCGGGAACCTGTCGCGCATCTTATGCGCTTCACTGCGGCTGTCGGCAACGAAATTATCCACTGCCCGAACACGGACTTGCCGCCAGCGCAGCCTGCGCCTACGGTGGCCCCTGCTGGACCCGAAACTGCCCCTGCGGGCACTGCCCAGTCGGGCACCCAAGCGGAGGGACAAGCCTCCACCAGCCTGAAACCAGCGATGGAGCAGGCCGGCGCAGCGGAATCAGGTGCAAGTCCTGATCGCAGTCCAGCAACCCCTTTCCGTCCTCGCAGCAGCGAGGCTTGCCGATCACGCGCCGCCGGTCCAGGGTGCCCCCGCTGCGTCGAGCGCGCCCGCAACTATCACCGGCCGCGATGAGCGACAAGGCTCTGGGATGCCGGCGGAGGCGGGTGAAGTTCCCGTCCAGAGCGCGCCCGCAGCACTTCTTTCCCGCCGCTCCGCCCGGACACCGGCGGCATCGTTGACATCCTCAACCATGTGAGACATGGTTCGTAGCACGATGAAGACCGCCACCGTCAGAGATTTGCGGAACCAGTTCCCCCGCGTCGCCGCGTGGATTGAGAACGGCGAGGAAGTGGGCATCACCAAGGCCGGAAAGTTGTTCGCCCGCCTCGTGCCCGCCAAGCCCATCAAGCCACCCAAGCTCGTGAAGCCCGACATCATGGCGCAGTTGAAGGCCACCTGGGGCGACCGCGTGTTTTCGGCCAAGGAGGTCGCGGAGATGCGCGCGGCCGAGCTGGAGGGCGAGGAAGGGTGATCGCCTTCCCCGACACCTCCTTCCTGTGCGCCATGTATGTGCGGCAGGACAACTCCCCGGCCGCCGCCGCCCACTTCAAGGCCATGCCGGAGGCCCTGCACGTCTCCACCCTGCTGCTCTACGAGTTCCGCCAGAGCGTGCGCTTTCAGGTCTGGCTGCACGCGCGGGACAGAACGCGGGGCTACGCGCAGGCCACGGCGGACGACGCGCTGGCGAAGCTGCAAGCCAACCTCGATGCCGGCGCGGTCGTGCTCGCGGCGGTGGAATGGCCGGACGTTCACAGCCGCGCGGAAGTCCTCTCCCGGCAGCACACGGCGGCGGGCGGACACCGGAGCCTGGACGTGCTGCACATCGCCACGGCGCTGCACCTGGAAGCGGAGGAACTGCTCACGTTCGACGCCAACCAGCGCAAGCTCGCCAAGGCGGCGGGATTGAAGGTGCGACCATGAAGGGCGGACGCAAGCGAGCAGGACGGAATCGGGCGAAAGCCAAGGGACAAGCGCAGCGAGCACCGCCAGCGGCAGTCCCCACGATGCCCGACTGGATGGATGCTAAATGGTGGGCACAGCGCAAGCGAGAGGCGAAGGCGAGAGAGCGGGAGGCGCGCAAGGCAGGCATGACGGTCGCTGAACTGAACGCGATTCAGGAGGCATGGCAAAAGGGCCATGAGTTAAAGAAGCTCCAAGCCAAGTATGGTGATCCAGATAGGGCCGAACAAAACTGCCTTGAACTTCTCGACCTTGTGCCACGGGACAACGGCGTTGAAGGATGGACGCCGGACGGGCTGATGAATGTGAGTGCCCAAGCGGCTGAGAAGCTGCTGGAAATGGCAACCTCGCCGCAGCGGGACGAGCGAGGGCGAGAGCGAGCCAGGGCGAATCTTTGCTGCCTTATCGAAGTGATTGGCCGGGATGCCTTCGCCGCCTTCCGCCACGCGGACAAGACTCAGCCAAACATCGCGGCGCAGTATCTCACGGACGGGCTAGTCACCTGCTGCGTGTTGTTCCGAGAGGCGATTCAAGAGGGGTCGGAAAGATTCAAGCCGTGGACCCGTAAGCGTTTCTTTCTGCCATCGCTGAGGGCCTACACAGATGCGTTCGACGATGACTTTGGCGTGACCAAAACAGAAACGAAACTCGCCACAGGCACGGGCGTCAACCTGCGTGGCAAACCACGTCTTGAGGGGGCGACTCTTGAGGTGGCCGAGGCGTTGCAGATGACTCGATGGCCCCCAACGCCGAATGCCGGAAAGGAATGGCAGGAACTCACGAGGGACAAGGCGTCACTGTCGGTTTGGTGGCGGAATCGTATCGAACCGTGGTTGCTCTTGAATCGGGAGCGACTCTTGAAGTCGCGTCGTTTCGCCAACATCGTCAAAAACCCAAAGTTCAAGAGCGACAATGCCCGGTGGACGGCAGTGTCCGCAGCGTGCAAGCAGGCCCTCAAGACCCTCGCCACTCCTCATCCAATAAGATCGCCCTAATTACGGAACCCATCTGCTCGCACTCGTCTGCTGCGTCCCTAACGTAGGCAGCGTGCAAGCGACCACTCGACCACACGCCGCGCGGCGGAGCGGCTCTGATTCTCCCGCCACTGCGCCCGCGCCCGCAGCCCCGACCAGCGCGAACGGCCAGCCCTCACGGCCCGCTGACACCGCCTTCGAGCAACGCCTCGCCGAGATGCTGCGCGGCGTGCCGCCGTTTCTGAGACTGCCCAAGCCCCGCGAGCGGTGTGCGTTCACTTCCATGTCGCGCGGTGCGATGTATGAACTCATCGCTCCGTCGGAACGCAACGGCTTTCGTCCGCCAGTGCGAGCGACCTACCGGAAGAGCCGCCGTGGCGCGCGTCGTGGAACGTGGGCCATCCCCGCCCGCGAACTGTTCACTTACCTGCTCTCGCTGGAAGCCGATTCCGTAGAGCGCTTCGTGGAGGACTCGCAGGCGCGCGCGGTGCGGGTGGCGGAGAAGCGCGGTGCGGGTGTCGAGCAGGCAGCGGGAGGGGAGCAGTGACCCAGCGCGCGGATTCACAGGCCGGCAACCAGGCCGCGCCCGACTGAAATGAAAACGCCCGCCGGTCTTTGACGAGATGCACGGCGGGCGATGAACTGACGTGAAAGATTTACTGGATTCAGCCCCGACGAGCAAGCCGGAAGCGCCTACGCCGGCGCCTCACGCTCCCCGAATCGCGCGGCCTTTGCGCCAGAGTTCCGGCACGGCTTGGGCGTGGCAGGACAAGGCCGCCCTGCGGCGGATTCGCGAAGCGTTCGACGCGAGCAACGATGTTTCCTCGGCGCTGGCCGCCTACGTCGCGTTGACGGAAATCGCCTCGGACACGCAGCGGGACGAATTCACCACGACCCACGCCTGGATTGCGCGCACGAGCGGGCTGTCGGTCCGCACGGTGCAGAGCCGCATCAAGGTGCTGGCGGAGATCGGCCTGGTGGAAGTCATCACTCCGCCGCTGCGCGCTCCGAGCACCTACCGCCTGCTCGCGCTCGGCAATGGCTGCGGAACGTCCGGCAATGGTTGCCGTGCGTTCGGCAACGGCCAGAAACAAGCCTCGTTGCCGACATTAGAAGAATCTCAGGAAGAATCTGTTGAAGAATCCAAGAAGGCGCGCGGAACCGCGCGCTTCACTCCCCCAACGGACAGCGAACTCGCCTTGGAGGCAGGGAAGCTGGGATTGCCAAGATCGGAGGCCGACGACTTCCTGGACTACTACCAGAGCAACGGCTGGCGCGCGGGGCGCAACCCGATGAAGGATTGGCGCGCTTCTCTGAGCAGATGGCAGCGTCGTTGGGCGAAAGCACGGTCAATCTCGAAAGGAAGTCCTCATGCACCACATCTCAAACCTAATGCCCGTAACGATGGCACCTACTGACCCGCGCACCGCCGCCGGCAAGACCTTCCCGCCCTCCGCGCGCTGGCGGGCCAAGTGGCTTGGTCTGGATGAGTCGGCGCATCCCGAAGTCGCCACGCTGGCGCTGGCCGCAGAGCAGTTCGCCATGCGGGCAATTCGTAACGACCCGGCCGGCCCGCGCTTGCTCGTGCTCGGTGGAAGGCCCGGCACGGGGAAGACGCATGTGGCAAAGGCGATCTCGCGCTTCTTCAACGCATTGGCCGTCACGGCATGGAGCAAAGGCTGGTGGACCAGCCACGAGGTTCCCGCAGCGGTGCTCGTCGAGTGGATGGCTATCGCGGAGTCAGACCCTCACAAGCCTGGCGGTCTGTGGGACGAAGCAATTGGTGCGAACCTGCTGGTGGTGGACGACATGGGCGCGGAGGTGGACCGCTACAAATCCGGTTTGCCCGTCGCCAACCTCGCGCGGCTGCTGAACGCGCGGGAACGACGTTGGAACGTCATCACGACCAACTATCCGCCGGAGTCGTGGGAAGACCACTACGACAAGCGCGTGGCCGACCGTCTGCGCCGCCGCGCAGTGCTCGTGGAAATCAAGGAAGCTCCGAGCTACTGGCAGTCGCTCGCACGCGCTGCATGAATCCCATGCCCCACGCCCGAGTTTGCATTAGCACTACGCGCGCGCGCACGCGCGCGCGAGAAAGGAAGCCGTGAGTGAGCAACGCAGGCGGCGGAAGGTTGGCCGTCCGGCCCTCGTCACGCTGGCCGTGGTCGAGGCGGTGGGGGCGAAGGTGGCGCAGGGAATGCCGGTGCGCGCGGCCTGCCACGCGCAGACGCCGCCGGTCAACTACGACTCGTTCCAGTCGGCCAGGCGGCGCAACGCCGAGTTCGCACTGGTCATCGAGCAGGCGCAGGCAGACTTCATGTTTGCGGCGCTGCAAGCGATCAGCGTGGACGGGCCGGGGAGCGGCGGCTACCGGTGGATTCTGGAGCGCCGGCACGCCGAGGACTTCGGGCCGGGGGCGGTGCGCCGCACGGTCAGCGGGTGACATCCGGCAGCTTGTTGACGGCCGCGCGCTTGGCGTCGTCGGCAATCTTCGTGTAGGAGCGGGACACGGCCGCCGTCTCGTGGCCGATGAGGTCCATCGCCACCGCGTCGCTCACCCCGGCGGATTTCAGGAGGCTGGTGGCGGAGTGGCGGAGGCTGTGGAAGCTCACCTTGTTCATCTCCCGCGCGGCGTCGCGGCCTTTGCCTTTGCCCTCGTGGTCGCGCGGTTGCGCCAGCCCGGCCTTGACCATGACCTTGTGAAACTGGTTCGAGAGCCAGCTTGAATTTCTGCCGCGCAGCGCGGGGCAGAGCGGCGCGTCGGGGTCGTCGCCGGCCAGGGTCGCCAGATGCTTCGCCAGCGGCTCGGCAATGGGAATCACCTGCTCGCGCCCGGTCTTCTGCGTCCGCAGGCTGATGAAGCCCTGCAACAGGTCCACCTCCTGCCACGTCAGCCGCGCGCAGTCCTGCAACCGCTGGCCGGAGTAGAGGCCCAGCAGGACCATCGTGCGCCAGTCGCCTTCCGCCACGGTGAGCAGCGACTTGATTTCCGCGAGCGTGAAGGCCCGGCGCTGGGATGCGGCCACCTCGTTGAATTCGACGTGCTCCGCCGGGCTGAATTCCAGTTGCCGCTTGGCGACGGCGCTGCCAAACGCGCCCTTCAAGACCTTCACCGACTTGTTGACCGTCGAAGCGCCCACGCGCCCGGCCAGGTGCGCCTTGAACTGCTCGACGTGAACCGGCTGAACCGTCGCCAGCGGTCGCTCGGCGCGTGCGCCAAGGAACTTCACGAACAGGTCAACGATGCGCTTGTATTCGATGCGGGTGGCCTTGCTGGCGTCCGTCTTGCCCGCGAGCCACGTTTCGAGCCAGAGCTTCACGGTGAAGCTGGTAAGCTCACCGCCGGCCATCCTGACGAACTCCTCGACGATGGGGCGAAGTGACTTCTCCGCAGCGGCAGCCACCAGCGGCCCGTGCTTGGGGTTCTCAGCGACGCTGGCCTTCGTCTCCCGAATGAGGCTCTGCGCCTTCTCGTTGGAGAGCTTGCCCTGGCGAGCAAGCTGGGAAGCCCGCTCGATGGCCGTGCAAATCGTGCTGGCGACGGCGCGGTTGCCGGTGCCGGCGGAGCGGAAGCGGCGGAAGCCCTCGGGGTCGTAGTAGGCGCAAAACCAACACGGCTTGCCCTCTTGGCGGTGGATGCTTGACATGGCATAACGTCATCGCATAACGTGTCGCCAATGTCTAGCGTGTTTTCAAAGCCTGTAAATGTTGGATTTTATGAGGTTTTGAAGAACTCCAAGGGGCGAAAACGTCGTGCGGGTTCGAGTCCCGCCACCGGCACCAATCTTCGTTTCACCTCGAGTCTTCAATTGTCCGCCGGGGATCGGGTTGGAACCATCAGTCCGGGGCGGGGTCAGCTTCCGTCAAATAGATGGGCACTCCCCGCCGTCGTAACCGCCGCATATGACCAAGCTCCACCACCGCCGCAGTGTCCTCGCTGCTTTGAGTCTCGCTTTCACCCTGCAACTTCAAGCTGAACAGACCGGCCCTGGCCGGCGTTTCCTCGCAGGCGATGACTCCACAAAACGGCTGGCAATCGTTGCGCCCGATGGCTCCTTCGAGCGGGAGGTCAAAGTCGGTGGCATCCATGACGCCCACCTGCTCGCCAATGGGAACCTCCTGACCCAGCAAGGCTTTCAGAAGGTGGTGGAGCTCGCGCCCGATGGGAAGGTCGTGTGGGAATACGACTCGGGCAAAATGAACGGCAACGCGGGCCAACGCATCGAGGTCCATGCCTTCCAGCGGGTGGAGAACGGGCTGACGATGATTGCCGAGTCCGGCGCGGGCCGCATCATCGAGGTGGACAAGGACGGAAAGATTCACAAGGAAGTGAAGCTCAAGCGCAACAAGCCCAATGCTCACAGCGACACCCGCCTCGTGCGGAAGCTTGCCAACGGGAACTACCTCGTCGCCCATGAGGCCGATGGTGCCGTGCGCGAGTATGACGCGACCGGCAAGGTGGTCTGGGAATTTGATGTGCCCTTGTTCGACAAACCGAAGAAGGGCGGCCACGGTCCCGAGGCTTGGGGCAACTCCGTCTTTTGCGCGGTGCGGCTCGCGAATGGCAACACGCTCATCGGCAGCGGCAACGGCCACAGCGTCCTCGAAGTCACACCCGCGAAGGAGATTGTCTGGAAGGTCGAGCAGAACGATCTGCCCGGCATCACGCTCGCGTGGGTCACGTGCGTCGAGCGGCTCGCGAATGGCAACACGATGATTGGCAACTGCCACGCCGGCCCGAACAACCCGCAGTTCATCGAGGTGACGAAGGACAAGAAGGTCGTGTGGTCCTTCAAGGATTTCAAAAACTTCGGCAACTCCATGCCTGTGCAACATGTGCTCGGAGCGAAGAAGTGAGCTGGCTGGGGACATTGCTGCTCGGAGATCCGCGGCGTCTTGGACGGCCGTGGCAGAGCGCTGCGGCGACACCGCTTTGGCATCCCACGCAGCGGCTTCCCGACGTGGTGGGAGCGAGAGTTTGTGAGTTTCTGTGCCTCCCGACCGGCCGCTTCGCGGGACGCCAAAGCGGCGTGGCGCTTCGCTGCCCTCCGCTGTCCAAGACGGTTCAGGCTGCCCGACGATTGCGGTTGGCAGTCTGCGTGGTTGCCGTGTTCCTGGGCCTTCATCGGGCGTCGGCCGCGGAGGCTTCCGCCGCCGGCCTCGAATTCTTCGAGCGCAAGGTCCGCCCGCTGCTGGCGGAGCAGTGCTACTCCTGCCACGGGGCGGAGAAGCAGAAGGGGCAACTCCGTCTCGACTCTCCTGGTGCCATCCGCGCGGGTGGTGAGGGTGGGCCCGTCGTGCTCCCCAGCGACCCGGAGAAGAGCCGGCTCATCATCGCGGTCGGCTACCAAAACGCGGACCTCAAGATGCCGCCCAAACAGCGGCTCACTGCGCGGCAGGTCGCTGACTTGACCGAGTGGGTGAAGCTCGGTGCGCCGATGCCAGCGGGCGAAGCGCCCGTGGCCGCCGTGCGCAAGGAATTTCAAATCACCGCGAAGGACCGCGCGCATTGGGCCTTTCAGCCGGTGCGGAAACCCGCCGTGCCGCCAATCGCCAATCCCATTGACGCCTTCATCCTCACCAAGCTCGCCGCAAAGAACCTCACTCCCAACCCGGCTGCCTCCCCGCGCGAGCTGGTGCGCCGCGCCTACTACGATTTGACCGGCCTGCCCACGACACCCGCCGAGGCCGAGGCGTTCCTCGCGGACCAATCGCCCCGCGCGTGGGAGCAGTTGATTGATCGCCTGCTTGATTCACCGCGCTACGGCGAGAAGTGGGGCCGCCACTGGCTCGACCTGGTGCGCTTCGCCGAGAGCAACAGCTACGAGCGTGACGGCGACAAGCCCCACGCCTGGCGCTTCCGCGATTATGTCATCCGCGCTTTCAACAGCGACAAGCCCTACGACCGTTTTCTCCGCGAACAGCTTGCCGGCGACGAGCTGCCCAACCCCGACGCCGACGCCATCATCGCCACCGGCTTCTATCGCCTCGGCATCTGGGACGACGAACCCGCCGACCGCGAGCTCGCGCGCTACGACAGCCTCGACGACATCGTGGCGACGACTGGTCAAGTCTTCCTCGGTCTCACGGTGGATTGCGCCCGCTGCCATCACCACAAGATCGATCCCATCCCGCAGCACGATTACTACCGGTTGCTCGCGTTCTTTCAGAACGTGAACCACTACCGCAACGGCGGCCCGACGGATGAAATCCCGTTGCTTACCAAGCCAGAGGAGAAGGCCGCGTATGCCGCCCAGGTGCGCGCCGTTGAAAAGCGCCGTGACGAGGTGCAGGCCAGCCTCACCGCGTTGGAGAAGCTGTTCCGCGACCGTTGGGCCAAGGGCGAAGATGCCCCGAAATCGGACGCCGCACTTCACCGCGACCTCGATGAGCTTCAGTTCCGTTACTACCGCGACACTTGGGACAAGCTCCCCGACTTCACGCTCGTGAAAGCCGAGGAGAGCGGCAAGGTGCCGAGCGGCCTCTTTGACATTAGCCTGCGCACGCGCAACACCGCTTTCGGCTTTGTCTTCGAGGGCGCGCTCATCGTGCCGAAGGACGGTGATTACACCTTCCACCTCGACAGCGACGACGGCTCGCGGCTGAGCGTGGATGGCAAGCAGGTGATTCTTTATGACGGCATCCACGGCGAGGGCAACGGGAAGTCTGCCACCGTGCGTCTGCGGCAGGGGCGGCTGCCCATCAGGCTCGAATACTTTCAGCGCCAGAATGGCCTCGGTCTCACGGTCGGCTGGTCCGGTCCCGGCTTCACGCGGCGTGCGCTCTCGGCTTCTGGCGAGCAGTCGGCCCGTGCTGCCAAGAGCAAGTCGGCCAGGCCGGATTTCAACCAGTTGATCAAGAGCGAGGGCCCGCGCGTGTTGGGCGCGGCGCAGTTCGATCAGTATCAGTCGCTCAAGAAAGAACTGGAGCAGCTCCGGCCGGACCGGGTTGCTGCCGAAAAGGCGCTCGCTGTCTCCGAGCGGGGCGTGAATCCGCCGCCCACCCACCTACTGGCACGGGGTAATCCGAGTCTGCCCGGCGACTTGGTCGAACCCGGCTTCCTCGAAGTGCTCAATCCACCCAAGCCCGTCATCGCCAAGCCGGCTGCCGATGCGCGCACGAGCGGCCGTCGCACCGTGCTCGCGAACTGGATTGCGTCGCCCGAGAACCCGCTCACCGCGCGCGTGATGGTGAACCGGATCTGGCAGCACCACTTCGGCCGCGGCCTCGTGCGCTCCACCAGCAACTTCGGCACTCAAGGCGACCGCCCCACGCACCCGGAGTTGCTCGACTGGCTGGCCAGCGAGTTCGTCGCGCGTGGCTGGAGCTTGAAGGCCATGCACCGGCTCATCATGACCTCGCAGGCGTATCGCATGTCCTCGCATGGGAACGCGGCGGCACTGCAAGCCGATCCGGCGAACGACCTCTTCTGGCGCTTCGATCCACGCCGGCTTACCGCCGAGGAGATTCGCGATTCCATCCTCGCCATCAACGGCACGCTGAACCTGAAGATGTTCGGCCCCAGCATCTTTGTAGACATCCCGCGCGAGGTGCTCGTCGGCCAATCACAGCCGGGCAAGGGCTGGGGCAAGTCGCCACCGGAGGAGCAGGCGCGCCGAAGTATCTACATCAAGGTGAAGCGCTCGCTGCGCCCGCCCATCCTCGAAAGCTTCGATGTCGCGGAAACCGACCGCTCCGCGCCCGTGCGCTTCGCCACCGTGCAGCCCACGCAGGCACTCGGGATGTTGAACAGCGCGTTCCAGAACGAACAGGCGGAGGTGTTTGCCGCACGCTTGCGCAGGGAGGCTGGCGACGACGCGGCCAAGCAAGTCCGCCTCGGCCTCCAGCTCGTCACCACGCGCCCGCCGACCGACGCCGAAGTGCAGCGCGGTCTCGGCCTCATCGCCGCCCTGCGCGCGCAGGACAATGCCTCGGCGGAGGTGGCGCTGAAGTATTTCTGCCTGATGGCACTGAACCTGAACGAACTGGTCTATGTGGATTGAGCCAAAGGTATTGCCTGAACGTGCTGGCCAAGAAATTTGGGGCAAGGGAATAAAGCCCAAAGGGAAATTCTTTTGCCCTAAATTTCCCTGCCCATTCTCCCGCTCCTCTTTGCCATGAGCTTTCCCAACTTCTGCCACCGCACGCGCCGCGAGTTTCTCTGGGAAGCCGGTGCTGGCTTCACCGGGCTGGCCATGACCGGCCTGCTCACCGCCGACAAATTCTTCGCCAGCCAGGCCAGTGCCGCGGCTCCCTTCGTCAATCCGCTCGCGCCCAAGCAGCCGCATTTCAAAGGCAAAGCCAAGAGCGTCATCTTCCTCTTCATGTATGGCGGGCCGAGCCAGGTGGACACGTTTGATTACAAGCCCGAACTCTACAAACTCGATGGCCAGACCATCCCGGTGAAGACCTTCGGGCGCGGCGGCAAAAAGAACGAAGGCCGCGTCGTCGGCCCCAAGTGGACCGGCAAACCCTACGGCCAGTCTGGTAAGTGGGTCAGCGACCTGTTTCCGAATCTCGCCGGCTGCGTGGACGACATCGCGTTCATCCACTCGATGATGGCCGACTCGCCCATCCACGGCTCGGCGATGCTCCAGATGAACACCGGCAAAGTCCTCTCCGGCAGCCCCTGCCTCGGCTCGTGGGTGAACTACGGCCTCGGCAGCGTGAATGAAAACCTGCCGGGCTTCGTGGTGATGCTCGACCCCACGGGCGGCCCCATCAGCGGCGCGAAGAACTGGTCCAGCGGCTACATGCCCGCGAGCTACCAGGCCACCATCATGCGCTCGGCGGGCGATCCCATCCTCGACCTCCAGCGTCCTGCCACCATGAGCGAGGCCTCGCAACGGCGCTTCCTCGACACGCTCAAGGAGTTCAACTCCGAGCACCAAGCTCCGCGCGCGGACAACAGCAATCTCGCCGCCCGCATCGCCAGCTACGAGATGGCCTTCAAGATGCAGAGCAGTGCCCCCGACGCCGTGGACTTGAGCAAGGAGACCGAGGCGACGAAGGAACTCTACGGCATCAACGACAAGCGCACCGAGGACTTCGGCCGCCGCTGCCTGCTCGCGCGGCGACTCGTCGAGCGCGGCGTGCGCTTCATCCAGCTCTACTCCGGCGGCGCGCACAACGACGACAACTGGGACGCGCACGGCGACCTCGTGAAGAATCACACGCACCACGCGGGCCGCACGGACAAGCCCATCGCCGGCCTGCTCAAGGACCTCAAGCAGCGCGGCCTGCTCGACAGCACGCTCATCATCTGGGGCGGCGAGTTTGGCCGCCAGCCCACCGCCGAATACGCCACCGGCACGGGCCGCGATCACAACGCCTACGGCTTCACCATGTGGATGGCGGGCGGAGGCATCAAAGGCGGAACGACCGTCGGGGAGACCGACGAACTCGGTGCTTCCGCCGTGACCGACCGTTTCCATGTGAAGAACCTCCACGCGACCGCCCTGCATCAGATGGGCTTGGACCCCGACAAACTCAGTTACTTCTACGGCGGCCTGGATCAGAAACTCGTGGGCGTGGAGGGTGCGGAGTTGATGCGGAAGATTGTCTCCTGAGCCTGTGCGGCGGGCTTGAACTGCACGGCTGGCGCACGGCTTGGCAGACAGTTGCGTCGGCCCGCTGCTGTCAGTCGATCGCCACTTTGCAAGTTGCACCGCGCGGCCAGCGACTTACCCTTCGCGCCTCATGTCGAAGTCGCCGCCCACCCCTGCCATCCGCCTGCGCGGCGTGCGGCACAACAACCTCAAGGCTCTCGACCTCGACCTCCCGCTCGGCAAACTCATCGTCGTCACCGGCCTGAGCGGCTCGGGCAAGTCCTCGCTCGCCTTCGACACGCTCTACGCCGAGGGCCAGCGGCGCTACATCGAGACCTTCTCGCCCTACGCGCGGCAGTTCTTCGACCGCATGGACAAGCCCGCCGTGGACAGCATCGAGGGCATCCCGCCGGCCATCGCCATCGAGCAGCGCAACGCCGTCCGCACC
>Ga0172372_10007920_pt1 | contig 14180 bp, 10 predicted proteins | sample LakKiv5m_2_FD_114544 | JGI IMG/M metagenome (GOLD analysis project Ga0172372, IMG submission 114544) | Freshwater microbial communities from Kabuno Bay, South-Kivu, Congo - kab_092012_9.5m | ecosystem: Environmental > Aquatic > Freshwater > Lake | place: Democratic Republic of the Congo...
CGATGGGGACGGCGTGCTGATCGTTGGGATCGGATTGGTGCCTCTGCCCAGGAGACCGTAAGCATCGTCGCCCCAGCAATGGATGCTCTTATCGTCCAGTAAAACGCAGAAGCTGGATCGGTAATTGAGAGTGGTGGTGCCAACGAGTTTGGTCGCCGTCCGTCCCGGCGGCAACGGAATCAGATAGGCATTATTCACATCCTGGGTGGTGATCGCGGCTCCGTTCGGGCCCAGTTGCCCTGAGCGGTTTTCGCCCCAGCAGTGGACCTCTCCTGCCAAAGATCGTGTGCATATCGTTCCCTCGGTCACTGCCACTTCCACGAGATGGCTCGGGAGTCCGTTGACGGTCACCTGAGTGGGAACTGCGACCACATTGTTGGTGCTTCCCGTTCCCAGCAGTCCGTTGAAATCGTTTTCCAGTAGGGTTGTGTTATTTTCGCCCCAACAGAAGAGCTGTCCGCTTGTGCGGGTGGCGCAAGTGGAGTTGGCCGAGACTGCCACGTGGGTCGCATCTTCCAGTACGGTCACTAGGTCCATGCGCGCGAGCCCGGCGGTGCCATCTCCGACTGCGGCATAGCTGTCGCCACCTGTGCATTTCAGTGCGCCATCGAGGAATCGGAGGCACACGTGGGTCCCGGTCGGGTAGGGTTTCCCAGCCACCTGAGCGACGCTTCCGGTTTCCTGATTTAATATACCTGATTCGGTAGGACGATGAAGAACAGCAATATAACCGATCCCCAGTGCGTGCGATCCGGCGCGGCCCCAGCTGTACACGGTGCCGTCGCGCGCGATGGCATAATTGGTGGCGGTGGTGGAGCTCAAAGTCCTGATGTCAGTGAGGTGGCCTGGGAAGGGTTCGGTCGGGGTGTAGACAAAGCCATTCAAATTGGTATCTCCGATATGGCGGTTATCGTTCTCTCCCCAACAGCGGACGGTCCCTTCTTGGAGGACTCCGCACATGAAGGTGCGATAGAGATTGCCGCCGAGGCTGCGAAATTTCTGAGTGAAGGGGGAGATGCGGGGGGAATAGGCATCTCCGCTGCTCGAAAGGGCCGTTCCTCCTTGTGAGCCGCTACCCCAGCACCACAGGTCGCCTCCGTTTCTCAGGGCACAGACGCCGAGTCGGAAAGTGGCCAATGCGTTGACGCGATCAAAACCGGGTATATCGATGGGCGTATCGCGCTGGGTGGTGGTGGTGTCTCCGAGGTTCCCGGCCGAGTTGCGACCCCAACATTTTAGTGTTCCAGTTTTGCGCAAAGCGCACGCAAAACGGTCGCCCACCGTGACGCTCACAGCATCGCTAATATCAGTGACCTGGACTGCGAGATTGGAGTCCAAGGCGCCACTGCCATTTCCCAAGCCGCCGGCCATGCCACCCGTGATATTGGCTCCCGCCCAGCACCAGACGGTTCCGTCATTTCGAACTGCACAGTACAGTGCCCCGTAGACTCCGTTGAGGCCGCCGCCCGCGAGATCGATGATTTGCGAAAGTTGTACGCCGCCGCTGCGAACGACCCGGGTGGCGTTGAGCTGTTGGTTTGCGTCGGCCCCGTTACCGAGTTCGCCCCAGTTTCCTTTTCCTAGACACTCCACATGCCCGCTGGGCAGTAGCCAGCAGTAATTCTTATTCCCTGCTGTAATTCTCCACGCGCCTTTTGAGCTCCTGGGTCTCTGAGGCAATGCCACATGATGGGGAAACCCATGGCGTCCGTCGTCCGTGCCCAAACTGGTCCCCCAGCACAACGACGCTCCTCCTCCGGTCAAGTGGCAGACCGAGTTGTCGGTGGTGCCTGCGATCTGTCCGGCAGCAAAGATATCAATCGGACCGCTGCAGGCACTGCCGTACTGGGTGGAGGTGGCCTTGAAGTAGTAAGTGCCTTCCCGTGTGATCCTGAGACCGGGAGCGTGGAATATCCCTCCCGAAGTGCTCCCGGCGAGTGTGCCGTCCGCAAGAATGGAAGTGTCGGCGAGCGGCGTCGTGCAGTTTGAGTCGGTGTAGGCCGTGAAGTTCACGGTGTCCGATTCCGCAGGCCTCAAGTTGCCGTGAGTATCCGTGATGCCCACCGAGATCGTGGGAGCGAGGGGCGCGTTCAAAGGATTTTGGATGGGTTGAGTCAGGAACGTGAGCTTGGAAGCCGCCACCGCCGAAACCGCGATCCCCGCTCCGCATGCAGTTGTGCTTCCCGAACGCGAGGCTCGCAAGTGAGTGGATCCCGCCGCGGTGAGTGTCACGTTGGGGAATGTGGCCACCTGATTGACCGCATTTGCCGTCATCGTGAACATCCAGGGCGGGCGGGTGCTGCAACCGGAGTCGGCGGTGGATAGGAGAGTTATATTATTCCAGGTCCCCCAGTCGATTTTCTGGTTGCAGGTGTCCTGCACTTGCACCTGCAAATCCGGTGAAAAAGCCACGCCGGCCGTTGCTGTTGCCGGAGTGTTGAGGAATGCCAGATTTGTCACTGCGTTTGCGACCGCAAGCTGATTGCTGCAGGCCGCAGTCAAGGTTCCTGACGAGGCTTTGATGTAGGCGGTCCCCGAGCTCGTGGTCATCCCCCGTAGGTTGATATCCGAGCCAGCAAAAGTGGCGACTCCCAAAGTGGGAGCAAGCGGATTCGCAGTCGCATTGACCGCACTTCCGGAGGGAGCGTCGTTGGAGCAGCTTGCGTTGGTGCTCAGCGACAAGGTGATTGGCGTTGTGTAGTTGGTTGCAGTGTTCCCGTAAGCATCCAGCACCGTCACGACGGGTTGAGTGGCAAGATCCGTGCAGAGCTGGGTACTCGCGCTCGAGGGTTGCGTCGTGAAAGTCAGCAGCGAGGCAGCGGCCGGAGAGATCACGGAAGCGCTTGAACAACGGCTCAAGGATCCGGAAGCGGCCCTGATATAGAGGGTCTCGGCTTTGGTGTGCGAGACTCCCGAGAATCCGGCCACCCCTCCTGCAGCAGTAACCGTCAGACTGTCTGCTGCCAACGTACCCGTGGATGCGGACGAGCAGCCGGCATTGGTGAATGCCGTCAGGGTCACGGCGCCCGTCTCTGATGGAACCAGATTGTTGTGAGCGTCTCGGAATTCGATGACTGGCTGGATGAAGAGTGCGTTGCCGGCGATTCCGGTCGAAGCGGGCTGAGTGGCGAAAGCGAGCTGGCTTGCGCTCCCGGGCTGAATGGTATGCAGCGGACTGCAGTCCGAGGTGAGACCGGCGGCAGTCGCTTTGATATAGAGCGGGCCTGCGAGAGTGTGGGAGAGTCCCGTGAATGTGGCGGATCCTGCGGTTGCTGCCCGAGTCTTGGTGCCGGTGAGATTGGTGCCTTGCAGAGTGGTGCAGGAGGAGTCCGAGTACGCGGCAATCGTGATGTTGGAAGTAAAGCTTGCCGCCACATTGCCATCATCATCGCGGGCTTGCACGATGGGCGAGGTGGTGAGCGCCGAGCCAGCGGTAATCGTCTGCGCAATCAGCGGGGCTGAGAATACAAGCTGGGTCGGAGCGCCAGCCTGGACGTTGGTATCGGCGCTTGAACAAATATCCGTAAATCCCGCGGCACTTGCGCGGATCCGAAGCGTGGAGAGCGATCCCGGGTACTGCACGCCGCTGAACTGCGCGATGCCGGTTGCGGCTGTGCTTACGGTGAGCGCGTCCGCCGCGAGGTTGGATGCAGCGGCAGTCGAACAGCTCGAGTCGCTCCGGGCTGAGAGAGTGATATTAGTGCCCGCTGTCGTAATCACGTTGTTGTGGGAGTCGGCCACCGCGACCGCAGGTTGAGCGCTTAAGTTGCGATTGGGATTCGCGGCGGCCGGTGGCTGTTCGGTAAAAATAAGTTGGCTCGGCGCCCCCGGTGCCACCGCGATTGGACCGTGACAGAGGGGGAGCAGGGTGCCCGAGCTCGCCTTGATATACATGTTTCCCGCTTTGGTCTGGCTCACAGACGCAGGTGTGGCAAGACCTGACGCAGCCGTCACACTTGCGGGACTCAGGGCTCCGCCATACGCAGTCGTGCAGGTGGGGTTGGAAAAAGCAGCAAGAGTGAGTGTGGCTCCGGAAGTCGTGATCCGGTTGCCGAATGCATCCTGAACTTCAAAACTAGGAGTCTGCGCAAGTGCGGTTCCCGCGGTCCCGGCGCTCGAGCCCGCTGTGGCCACCCCGATCTTGAAAGCACTTCCGGTGGTGATGGTCACCTGGGCGCAAGCTTTCTGGAATCCGGTCGCAGACGCTCCCAGGTAATGGACTCCCGAGCGCGGGAAGCGCACTTCCGTAAAACTCGCCAGGCCCGCGCTGCTGGTGACCTCGGTCGCACCCGCGAGCATCGTGCCCGCTTGGCTCTCGGCCGTGCAGCTCGAATCCGAGTAGGATTTGAGCTGAATGGGGACTGACTCTGAAATCAGGGCGTTTCCGCATTCGTCGCTGACAGCGACGGAGGGCTGAGCACCCAGCAGAATTCCTGTCGGCGCCGAGGCAGACGGGCCTGATACATATTGCAAGCCTGCGTTGCCTGGAGAAACTGATATGGGTCCAACGCAGTCGGTGGCGAGGGGTGAGTCACTTGCTCGGGCTTTGAGGTAAAAGCTCTGCAGCGATCCTGCGTAACTTGTCCCTTGGAAAACGGCGACGCCCCCTTGAGTCGAAACGCTGAGGTCGACTGCGCTCAGATTCCCTCCGGAAGGGATGGAGCAGCCTGAGTCTCGGAAACTTTCCAGAATGATCTCGAGATTGGCTTGGGCGTCAATGCGGCCGAGTGATGTGAGGACCTCCACTTGGGGCGCTTGCGTGAATGCTCGGCATGAGGTGAGGGTTTGATTGGGATCGAAAGAGGTTGCGAATCGCAGGGCGGCGGCTGGAGTCTCATCCGTCTCAGTCGTCGTGATCTGGGAGGTGTCTTGATCCTCTTGATCCGGATTCATCAGTTTTTCGTTGGTGGGGGAAAACGGTTTCAAGCAGGCACTGACGAATAGCAGAGCCGCCCCGGCGCATGCAGTTGCGAGTCGGAGGGGTGAGTGGACCGGGGATGGAGTACGTAATAACCGAATTCCCACCATCTTGATTATCGGTCTTCGGCCGGCTGAATTGGAGATGTGTCACGCGGGACCCGGAATCGCTCCGCAGGCACGCGATTTCACAACGTTTTCGGGGCGTTTCTCGCGCCCAGAACGCAAAAAGCCCGCCGCGACCTTGGTCACGACGGGCTATTTGGAGACTCACAGGGACTTGGAAACTCAGCTCAAAGTCGCCTGAATGTACTCTTTCTTCATGGTCGCAATCGCCTCAAGCGGGATTTGCTTGGGGCAAGCGGCCGAGCACTCGCCGATGTTGGAGCAGTTTCCAAAACCTTCGAGGTCCATTTGCTTGACCATGTTGATCACGCGGGCGTTCTTCTCGGGCTTGCCCTGAGGCATGAGCGAGAGGTGCGAGATCTTGGCTGCAGTGAACAGCGAGGCCGAAGCATTGGGACAAGCGGCCGCACAGGCTCCACAACCAATGCAGGTGGCGTACTCAAACGCTTGGTCCGCATCCGGTTTTGGGACGAGAATCGAGTTGGCATCCGGGTGCACGCCCGTCTTGGTGGAAACATATCCACCGGCCTCGATGATGCGATCGTAGGCCGAGCGATTGACCACGAGGTCCTTGACCACAGGGAAGGACTTGGCACGCCAAGGTTCGACGACCACGGTGGCGCCGTCTTCAAAGTGGCGCATGTAGAGTTGGCAGGTTGCCACGCCGACCTTGGGGCCATGCGCCTGACCGTTGATGATCACGCCGCAGCTTCCGCAAATTCCTTCGCGGCAGTCGCTATCGAATTCGACCGGCTCCGCGCCGTCGCGGATCAGCTTCTCGTTCAAGTGGTCGAGCATTTCCAAAAACGACATGTTGGGATTCACGTCGTCGAGCGAGTACTTTTTGAACTCGCCTTGGGATTTGCTGTTTTTCTGTCTCCAGATCTCGAGGTTCAGTTTCATTGTTATATCTCTCCCGAGCCTTGTTTATTTGTAGCTGCGTTGAGCGAGGTGGATGCTTTCAAAGGCCAAGGGCTCCTTGTGGAGCACAGGCTCCCCAAAGCGACCTTTGTATTCCCACGCGGCGACGTAGCAGAAATTCTCGTCATCCCGTTTGGCTTCGCCTTCTTCGGTCTGCATTTCCTCGCGGAAGTGGCCACCGCAGGACTCCTTGCGGTTGAGGGCGTCGCGGGCCATGAGCTCGCCGAGTTCGAGGAAGTCGGCCACGCGGCCGGCCATCTCGAGCTGCTTGTTGAATTCTCCTTCTTCCCCGGGGATTCGGACGTTCTCGTAGAAATCCTTCCGGAGTTTCTGGAAGTTCGCGATCGTCTCGGTGAGGCCTTTTTCGTTGCGGGCCATGCCGACATGGTCCCACATCATTTTGCCCACCTCACGGTAGTATTCATCCACCGTCTTCTTGCCGGATTTTCCGACTTTGAGCATCTGCTCGAGGTGTGCGCGGGTCTCGGCTTCGGCTTGGGCAAACTCGGGAGCGTCGGTCGTGACTTTCTCGAGCTGGGTCGAAGCGATATAGTTACCGATGGTGTAAGGAATGACAAAGTAGCCATCGGCCAGACCCTGCATGAGGGCACTTGCGCCCAGGCGGTTGGCACCGTGGTCGGAGAAGTTGGCTTCGCCCAGGGCGTGGAGGCCCGGGATGGTCGTCATGAGGTTGTAGTCCACCCAGAGTCCGCCCATCGTGTAGTGGACGGCAGGGTAGATCCGCATCGGAACCTGATACGGGTTCTCGTCGGTGATCTCATGATACATATCAAACAGGTTGCCGTACTTCTCGCGGACTTTGGCTTCGCCGTCACGCTTGATGGCGTCACGGAAGTCCAGGTACACGGCGAGTCCGGATTGTCCCACTCCCCGGCCTTCGTCGCAGACCTGCTTGGCCGCGCGAGAAGCCACGTCGCGAGGGACGAGGTTTCCGAACGAAGGGTAGCGCCGCTCGAGGTAGTAATCGCGGTCTTCGTCCGGGATATCATTCGGGTTCTTTTTGCAGTCTTCCTTCTTTTTGGGGACCCAAACGCGGCCATCGTTCCGGAGACTCTCGCTCATGAGGGTGAGCTTGGATTGGTAGTTGCCCGATACCGGAATGCAGGTCGGGTGGATCTGCGTGAAGCTCGGATTGGCAAACGCGGCTCCGCGCTTGTAGGCACGGAACACCGCGGTGCAGTTGGAGTTCATCGCATTGGTCGAGAGGTAGAAGATCCGGCCGTAACCGCCCGAGGCCAGAATCACGGCATCGGCCGAGTGGCGCTCCAGAGCACCGGTCTCGAGGTTGCGGCTGATGATCCCGCGTGCTTTTCCGTTCACGATGACGAGATCAAGCATTTCCTGGCGCTGGTGGAGCTTGACGCGACCTTCGTTCGCCATGCGCATCATGGCTTGGTAGGCGCCGAGCAGGAGTTGCTGGCCGGTCTGTCCACGAGCGTAGAACGTGCGCGAAACCTGCGTGCCGCCGAATGAGCGGTTGGCCAGTTCACCGCTGTACTCGCGGGCAAAGGGCACGCCCTGAGCTGCGCACTGGTCGATGATATTGACGCTGACTTCGGCCAGGCGGTGCACGTTGGCCTCGCGCGAGCGGAAGTCGCCGCCTTTGATGGTGTCGTAGAACAGGCGGTGCACACTGTCGCCGTCGTTGGAGTAGTTCTTGGCGGCGTTGATCCCGCCCTGAGCTGCAATCGAGTGGGCGCGGCGGCCCGACTCATGGATGAAAAACGTGTGCACTTCGTAGCCGAGTTCGGCGAGCGAAGCGGAGGCTGATGCCCCTGCGAGGCCCGCGCCCACCACGATCACTTTGTGATGCCGCTTGTTGGCCGGGTTGACGATTTTGACTTCCCCTTTGTGCTTGGACCATTTTTGGCCCAGGGGACCGCTAGGAATTTTTGAATCGAGATTCATGGCTTTGCGCTCCAGTCTCAGTTCGATATCAGGTTGAGAATCAAAGGGCAGGGTTGCGGAAGTAGAGGATCACGGGCAGGAGCAGAAAGCCCACTGCGAGGAGTCCGCCGACCACCAGTCCGGCTGCGTAAAAAGTTCGGGTTTGTTTTTTGTTCATCAGTCCCAGGGACTGGAACATGCTCCACACTCCATGGCGGAGGTGGGAGCCCAAAAACAGCATGACCGCTACGTAGATTGCGACCATTTCAGGACGGGAGAAAGTCTCGGCCACCAAGCGATGCAGGTCGCGCGCTTCGACTTCGCCCACCAGGGTGGTGTAACCCTCGGCAATGCTCGGGCCGAAGCGGAACTGCACGATGTGCAGGATCAGGAATCCCAGAAGGATGGTTCCGCTCCAAATCATGTTGCGGGAGGAAAAATTGGAGAGGCTTGGTCCGCCCTTGGTTTTCAAGGCGTGTCCGTAAGCGGTTGGACGGGCTTTGAAATGGTCCCGCTTGAGGAGGATGCCGTTCACGATGTGTAGGCCGAACAAAACGACGAGGCCCACTTCGGCGATGATTTTCAGAGGCCCCAGGCTATCGAGCTGGTGGGCGTAGGCATTGAACGGACCTGCGTCCGGAGCCAAAAGGGTCAGGTTCCCAGCCAAGTGGGCAACGATGAATCCTACCAGGAGCACGCCGGTGAGCGCAGTCAGGAGTTTTTGGCCGATGCTGGTCCTGAAAAGCTGCGGCAGGAAAGCTGCGCCTTTGGAGGTGCTGCTTCCGGTGGTGGATGAGGTTGAAGACGACATGAAGAGCCTCCCCAGAAGAATAACCCGGCAGGTGTGCTGTCGGGTGTTTGATGCTTGAGTTTGTTCTGAACAATACACAGATCGGCTCGAAAAACCTAGCGTCGTTTTGATGGCAATCGATCAAGAAGCAGGGTCGGGGTTGAACTGGAGATTGCGTTTCCGTCGTGACTGGGGTTTTCTGGAACTCTGATATCTAAAATCGCTCCCGGGGGGGATGTGGGATGAGTCGGAAAAAGGAGCACACGCTCGTTTTTGGTCTGGTTCTGTTGGCTTTTTTGGGGGGCGGTGTGGCCTGTTCGGAGGGCATCGCTCAGGGGAAGGTCGCGTCCTCAGAGGGGAGCAGCCGGGATTCGGATTGGGATTCTGAAGAGCCCGCGAGCTACCCTTTGATCGGGCGCTTCCGGAACACGTTTTACTACCTGGCACCCGAGATCGATTATGAGGAATACCTTCCGCAGAATACTCCGGTGCGCACTCTGGAGGGGGCGCTGCTTGCGCTGGTCTCCAAAACCTACAAGAGAGCCATGGACATTGAAGGGACCGGACGTTTGCGCGATGGTCGCGTGATCAATTACGCCGGAGTTGTCGAGGGCGAGATCCGGTACGCCGAGACGATTCACCCGTTTGGGCGGGGGGTGGGCAATTGCCCTCTCACTCCGCTTCGCTCCGTGGCTGTGGACCGAGGATTCATCGAACTCGGGAGTGTCGTCTACATCCAGGAAACCGACGGCAAGCGCTTGCCGGACGGGACCTTGCACGACGGTCTTTGGCGGGCTGATGATGTGGGTGGCGCTATCAAGCGGGATCGAATCGATCTATTCGTAGGCAACGGCAAGCGCTCGGGCGCGATCCTGGCCGAGTGGGGGATCACGCACCTGAAGCCTCTGACCTTGCGCATGGTCTCCCGGCCGCCGGAAAAAAACTGCACCCAGGAAACGCCCCGGTGATCCGGATGCCTGCGGCTCAAGCGCTTGAGGTCTTGCCCGTTCGGGATCTCGCGGACCCTTCGCGCGCCTGGGCGCGAATCCGAGAGATCTGCTGCGAGACGGCGCTCGCGGGCAAGGCCTTGCCGGATGAGGCGCGCTGGCCTTTTTTTGGCGAGTATTGGATCGGGCCCTACGAACGCTACCTGCCGGAGTGGACTTTTGCCGCCGTGAGCGGAGGAGTTCCGGGGCACGGGGACCGGTCGGTTTGTGGGTATATTACTCTCTGTCCGGATACGCGGACTTTCCAGCGCATGCTGCGGTGGCGGTTTTACCCGGGTCTTTACCTCCGGGTGCTGCTCGGGCGTTTTGCATGGACCCTGGATGCGCGCAATACTTTCAAAAGGTATATCGGATTGCTGCCGTCGCCCGAGAGTCTGTTCCCGCCTGCGCTGCTCGCGCGCGTTTACCGGGACTATGCTGCCCATCTGCACATGAATCTCGATGCCTCGTCCCGGGGTTCCGGAGCGGGGAGGCGCCTGTGTGATGCGGCCATGGAGAAACTGATCGGTTGCGGCGTGCCCGGCATCCACCTTTTCTGCGGCGATGCGCCGGTTGGATTCTATATCAAGAATGGCTTTGAGATCCTCCACTCGGTCGAGTGGAAGCCCGGGGTGAAGGTGCACTTGATGGTTCGGGATTTGTGCAAGCGCGGGCAAGCATGACGGCTCGTGCGATGGTCTTCAAGGCTGCCTGAATTACAGCCAAGTGATGGACCGATCGTCTCTCGAATGCCCCTGTCGCCGATATGCCCTTTGTCAGTCCTGCGATTCATCTCCCTCCGATGCGACATCACGGCTGGCCGGGGGCGGGGTGGCTTGGGCTCCGGCTGTGGGCAGGATTTGTGCGGTTTTCTTGAAATCGCTCCGCCCAGCCTCAAGACCGAACAGGTAGCGCGAGTAGATCGTCAGGAGTGAGGCTGTGGGCACCAGGACGAATATGCCCAAAAACGATCCGGTCAGATAGCGGCTGCGCCCCTCAAAAAGGCCCGAGAATGGATTCCCGATTTTGAAATCTCGGCCCTGTTGTTTTCTTCGGAGATTCTCGCGGATTGCCGCGATTCGCTCGGCTTCCGAAGGTCGAATGACGCTATGAATGAAATTGAAGTGGATAAGGCTTTTTTGTTTCAGAGACTCGGTTTTCAGCATGCCCAGTTTCTGGCCCGCGCTGACCAGGCTGTCCGGGTTGGCCCCCAGGGTGGTGATCGCGTGAGCATCAGCCTGAAAAATCTGAGCTCGGGTAATTTGCCGCCCTAAAAACAACCCAAGGCAAGTACCTCCCAATAGGACCACCAGGAGCTTAAAGGTGTGCTGGAAGCGATCGGGCAGCAAGAAGAGCGAGATGAAGTTTGCCTCGATCGAAAAGATCACGGAGAGCACGCAAATCACCATCACGAAAAGCGCGAACTTTGGAATGGAGCGCGGAATACTCAAGCTGAATTCGCACGAGAGTCTTCGAATTCCTCGATACTTATTATTTCCAGGAGATTGCGGTTGAGTAGCAGGGTTGTCGGAGGTCGCAGCCTTCCTGACCCTTCGTGCAGACTCACTGAAGGCAAGTGATTCAACTTCTCGGTGGTGGCGGTTTGATTAGAAAGAGCCGGAACTCCGGCCTTTCTGAAGGAGCGCTCGACGATTTCTAGGAGTCGGGGATCTTGGAGTGGTTTTGCCGCTCTTTTGACCACGTATAATTTAGCCCACACCAGGAATAAAGACCCAGCCAAGCACAAAACAGATGCCGGGTTGGAGCTGAAAAAATCTGCCATAAGTCCCCCCCCACCGGCTCATCGGCAACAGGGACCTCGAACTTGAGCTCAAAAGGATCGGATTTTCGAATTTTCCAGACTCGGAGAGGCGCTCAAGTTTTCCACTTGATGCTGCAGCCCATGGAGGCGTGCTGCTCTGCTGCGGGCGTCCGGCCGCTGAGGATGGCGTCAATGGCCTGGGTGAGCTCTTGGCGGGTCACTTGGGCGGGTTCTTTCCAGTTGTCGTCGATCCGTCCGTGGTAGCGGAGGCGGAAAGTACCGCCTTCGTTGGCAAACAGATAGAGGTCGGGCGTGCAGACCGCATCGTAGGCACGGGCGACGTCCTGCGTCTCATCCTGCAGGTAAGGAAAGATATAACCTTGCTCGGCCGCTCGCACTTTCATGGCGGCCATCGAATCCGCCGGATAACGGACGGCATCGTTGGGGTTGATGCCAACCACGGCCAGGCCCCCGGTCTGATATCTTTTAGCAAGCGCGTTGATCCGCTCCTGCACGGCGATCACGTAGGGGCAGTGATTGCACATGAAGATCACGAGCAGGGCTTTTTGACTTTGGAAGTCCTGCAGCCTCCAGTGGCGTCCGTCGACGCCGGGGAGCGAAAAATCCGGAGCTTCGAAACCGAGTGCGGGACCTTGTTGGAAATTCTTGGACGAGAGGAGTGCCATTCCCGAGATCTAATTCAAAATACGTGCGTTTGCCAGCGAACGGGTCGCTCGGGTGCGGCGCCTCCCTCCTCAAGCTCGCGGAAATGTCTTGTCCCGGATGCTCCATCCCAGGAGTTTCGCCTCCTGCACTACGGATTCGGGCAGACCATGACTGCCGCTCGAAGTCACCAAGTGCAGGCGTGTGTGATTTCAGGATCGTGTTTCCGAATTCATCCTTGAGGTTGTAATCCACATGGATCTCGGTTTGCCGGGTGGCCTGGTTTTGGATCTGCGCAAACAGATCCGGCCCCGGAAAAAGCGCAATGAGGCGGATGCTCCGTTTACGAGCCCGGGCTTTCCAGGCCAGGTGGATGGCGCGGTCGTCGTCGATCAACATCAAGGTGTCGGATGCACGCGGGATATTCAGGATGGCTTGGAAGAATTTCTTTGGCTGACTTTCGAAATGGAGATTGCCGCCCATGGCTCGCACCAGCTCCATGCTCCCGGAGGTACCCAAGCCATGTCCGTCGGGCTTGGTGCTGACAACCCGTCCTTGATTGAGTTTTCCGATGATATCCTGAGGGGCGCCATGACCATCGTCGGAAACAACGAGCTGGATGCCGGGTGAGTCCGCATCAGTGACGGGCGCCCCTGCGAGACCAATATCAATGCCCGTGCCCCCCGGGGACTCGGTCGCATTCTTGATCAGATTGAGCAGCCCCCGCTCCAAGGCGGATTCATCGATCCAGGCATGAAAAGGCCCGCCCGCTGCCTGCCACCGGATCGGAAGGTTGCGCCCTTCCGGCAGCGAAGCTTCCACGAGCCGGATGCATCACGTGACGGTTTTTTCGATATCCGGTGCGGTCGACGAGGCGGGAATCAGTCCATTGCGATCCTCAGAGTGTCCGAGATCCGCGAGGATGCGCTCGGCCGCCGCCCTCATCGAGCGGACGGCTTCGGGGCTGGTGCGGCGGATTTCGGCATCGCTCATGCGATCCTCGTGCAGTACATTCTCCAGCGCCTTGATTGGTGTCCTGATATCGTGAGCAAAGCGGCGCTGCAGCTCGAGATTGCGGGTCTGGTTTTCCTGTTCGACCCGTTTCTTTTCAAGATTCTCCGCAAAGACCGAACTGAATATGTCCTCGAGTTCCACGGGAAGGTCCTTGAGCTGCGTGTTCAAAGCGGATTTTCCGCTCGAGAATCCCTGTTCGAGCACCCGCCCGAGGATGAGCGAGTGCTGTGATATCGAATCGGTCAGATGCGAGCTGATCAGGACCGACAGGAAGATCGACGCGATGATCCCGAAGGAGACCCACTGGATGGGCGTTTCCGGCGCGACCAGCGTCAAGGTGAGCAGGATCAGGGCGACTCCGGTGATCAGGGTGGTCTTGTAATGCACGGTGATGCTCGTCCGGCTTCCGGATCCCGCAGGAGGTGGATGATGGAGGCGTAGCCCCGGAACGAGCCAAACGCCCAAAGGTACTCGTACATGCCAAACGGAAGCGGCCCTTTTTTGTAGATCTCGGCCGCCAGGGTGATGATCAGGATGGGCAGCATCGTGAAGCAAATCCCGTAATGAACCAGAAAGGGTGATATCGCATGGGTGAGGGCGGTGAGGCCCAGGGTCGCGCGGAAGGTCGCTGCAATCAGGGCGAGTCCTTGGGAGCTCACAAGCGCAGGGGGGGTATCATCCGAGCGGGCTTCGATGAGGAGCGGAAGAAAGTACATCCCCATGATGCACAGGATGGTGGTGGCGGGTATCAGAAAGCGTCTGGGCTCCAGCGCCCGGGCGCTTCGGGCGAAAGACCGGAAGGCGAGTGTTGCCGACAGACAGCCGGCACCATAAAGCAGAACGCTCAAAATGGTGCCGGACTCCTGAGTGATATCCACCTTGAGCAGGTAGTTCCACAGAAAGAAAGTGCCGTCCGCGATCGCAATCAGGGCAGCCGAGAGTCCGATGGCCACCTGGGGCCCTGTTTTAGGAGGCCGTTGATAAAATCGAGCGTTCAGCTGGATTCCAGACATGCGCGGACAAATCAACGACTCGCCCCGGCTTTTCGCCATGTTTCACGTCGAGGAGAGGATTCGGAACGATCATCCGCTCC
>Ga0172372_10007922_pt1 | contig 14180 bp, 15 predicted proteins | sample LakKiv5m_2_FD_114544 | JGI IMG/M metagenome (GOLD analysis project Ga0172372, IMG submission 114544) | Freshwater microbial communities from Kabuno Bay, South-Kivu, Congo - kab_092012_9.5m | ecosystem: Environmental > Aquatic > Freshwater > Lake | place: Democratic Republic of the Congo...
CAATCTTTCAATGAAGAACCTCTCTTCAAAAGAAAGATGATGAAATTTCTTTTTCATGACAATTAAAATTAATTTTTTCTAATCCATTAATTCTAACTGTCCTAATTCAAAGGTTAACTAATCTCTTCGACAGGTAATGAAAGGAAAAGGCTGCTAATGGCTGATAAGCGTGGCAAGTCCTGGCTCAAGCCGGGAAGCAAACTCGGGAAGCTCTACAACTGGCTGAAGCGGGAGATCGTTGGTACGGAATTGCTCTTTACCAGCGCCCACGCCCAGCAGCTGACCACCGAGCTCGATGTCAGGTCGCCGGGGTCTGTTTGGATCAAGCTCCAGCAGCTCGACAAGAAGGGGCTCATCAAGCGCAAGAGGCGGACGGGAGAGAAGGGATTGATCGTCTCCTTCATCGACCAGAATGCTGCCGAAGTTGCCAGTGATGGCAACGAGGCTGCAACAACCTCGGCGCCCGCACGAAGAATGAAGAAGTCGACACGAAAGAGTAAGGTTCACAAGACCTCGCTCTCGATCGACGAACTGATTGCGAAACTGCGGTCAGAAGTTGAGGAACTCACCGCCCGAAAGGGCAAGCTCGATACGCAGATTAAACAGAGGAAGACTCTGATTAATCAGTTGACCGATGCGAGCCGGTTGTAATGAGGATGTAGAACGAGCTCGAACACGTCACGGGGCGCCGCGAAATCTGCGGCGCCCTTTTCTTATTCCAAACTAATTAATTTTTCTTTTAGCGTTATCTTACCCTTAATATTATCCCGAGTCCGGGAGTGGCTGGTTTAATCTCTGGGAACACTACGTGAGGTAGCTCCACATAGTATTCTCACAAGAATGGTTACGATGCTATGCACATCCAAAATGAGATGGTTCGAGCACACTTAGACGAGATAGCCGATGCTTCTATCAGAAGCTTCTAAGATTCGAGAGAGGAAAATACATGTTTACATGAATTAGCTAGCGCACGAGGTGCGTCGAGCTTACGTGCTAGAATAGGCTCATTCCGTCAAGCAGGGCTTAACCTAGAAAGGTTCTAGCTCGACTTGGCCCGCCTAAAGATTTTCTCTTAGATATTTTTCTATCTCTTTGTGTTCTTCTGGTTTAAAGCCATCGGTCTTGCTCAAGGTAAACCACTTGATGTGCATGTTCCGCCTGAACCAGGTCATCTGGCGCTTGGCGTACTGGCGGATGGCTAAAAAAAGTTTTTCAGTCATCTCCTCCCGGGTCATTTTGCCTTGTAGCAAAAGAGCGAGATAGCGATACTCAAGACCAAGCTCATGCATGCGCTCAAATGTGAGCCCTTCACTTATCAATCTCCTGGCTTCCCGGATCATTCCAGGCATTCTCTTTTTCAGTCTCGCCCTGATTCTTTCATCCAGGTTTTCAGGTAGGAGCCCGACATATACGGCCGACACGTTGGCCGCGGTTTTAAGCTCCGGCACTTTGCCGATAGCTTCAATTATTTCCAATGCCCTGATGAGTCTGGGCTTGTTGTGGCGGTCAATTGTTTCGGCTCTCGCCGGATCTTTTTTTTGAATAAGTTTAAAAAGCCAATCATTGCTTTTTTGACTCAGTTTTTCGCGCAGTTCTTTATTCGGGGCGACATCCGGAAATTCCGCCGAGCTCATCAGTGCATCAATGTAGAAACCGGTTCCGCCGACGATGATGGGCAATTTTGAATTGGCAAAGATGTGCCGCAGCGAATCATTCGCTAGTTTTTGGTAGTCAGAGACGCTAAAACGCCTCCTAGGATCGGTTACGTCAATGAGGTGGTGGGGTATACCTTGTCTTTCCTTCTTGCTTATTTTTCCGGAGCCGACATCCAAACCTCTGTAAACCTGTCTTGAATCCGCCGAAATCACTTCTCCTTCAAACCGTCGGGCCAAATAGACTGCCAAGTCACTTTTTCCTGAAGCGGTTGGTCCTACGATAACCAAAACCTTATTCATTGGTCTCTTCGATGAGGCAAAATTTTAGATTCAAGCAAAAGCGAGATCAGAAAAGAGATAATGACTAATAAAATATAAACAGAGAGAATGGTGCTGAGGTTGTAAGGCAAATCCTTAAGTAGGCCCAGAATAATCGTCACGGTCCAGGAGACCACCGAAACCGAACCGCTTAGCAATATCCACCTTCTTTTTTTTAAAAAAATTTCCGATGAAAAATTATCTGACTGATTATAGAGACTGAGGAGCGGAATATGCACGGTATGAAATACCAGACCGTTTGCGAGTATGACAAAGACAATCAGCATCTTGGCTAAAAATTTGGGTGACTCCAAGTATGCCTCGGGATTAAGCAGGGTGATGCCAAGGCCTGAGATGATGAGAAGGGCGAGGCCGGCCCAGACCATCCTTCCGCCCATTTTAATGAATCGCTTCTCAGTTCCTGATATGTGCTTATTTCTTACGCTGGAGAGGAAAATAAGATCACTCATGTACGCACCACCAGCTCCGAAGATAGACCCGAAAATGTGGGCTGTGATCAAAAGTTCTCTGGCTTGTAACCATTCCATATGTCTTTATTTTACCAAGCTCGAGCCTATTTCCAAAATCGGTAATGTGCCACACGCGGGATGTGCGAAGTCATTACTTCACTTTGTTTTGGAAATAAGTTCAATTCTGGTGCCGGAGGTGGGACTTGAACCCACACCCCTTGCGGGACGCGATTTTGAGTCGCGCGCGGCTGCCATTACGCCACTCCGGCTTGTAAAAAAACAACCAACAACCAACGGCTTACAACTTACAACTTACAACAAATTTTGAATCCAAACAATTATATCAGCTGCCGGTTGTTGGTGGTCGGTTGTGTGTTAAAATTGGATTAATGAGTCAATTTTACAACGACGCCATATTCTGGATTGAGGTTGATAAAATCAAACCAAACCCGTATCAGCCGAGGAGGGATTTTGACGAGGTCCAGCTTAAGAGCCTGGCTGATTCTATTCGCCAGTATGGCGTTCTCCAGGCACTGGTTGTGACAAGAAAAGAAGTGGAAAAGCCCGAAGGCGGTCTTGCGACCGAGTATGAACTGGTGGCTGGAGAAAGGCGTCTTAGGGCCTCAAAGCTCGCTGGACTTCAGCAGGTGCCGGCACTCATCAGGACATCGGAAGACACCGACCTCATGAAGCTCGAGCTTGCCATTATCGAAAATATTCAGCGAGAAGATCTCTCGCCGGTGGATCGCGCGCGGGCATTTGAAAGACTGGTCAAGGAATTTAACCTGACCCACGCTGAAGTGGGTAAGAAGGTCGGGAAGAGCAGGGAATACGTCTCCAATACCTTGAGAATTTTAATGCTTCCTGAATATATTCTGGCCGCTCTTTCGGAAGGTAAAATCACGGAAGGCCATACTAGGCCGCTAATGATGCTCACCGAGCGACCGCAGGAAATGGAGACTTTGTTCAAGGAAATTGTCTACAAGAAACTCAATGTACGTGAAGCCGAAGGGATTGCCAGAAGCATTGCCGTTGAACGGGCAAGGAAACAGGTTGATGAGGAGCTGCTTGAAATTGAAACTCAGCTTAAGGAACGATTGGGCACTCGCGTAAGGGTGATCACCGGCGAGAGTGGGGGAAGAGTTACCATTGATTTCTTCGACAAGGATGATCTGCGCGCACTTCTTGAAAAGATTGACCATGAAATGCGCCCCACGGTCTCCTCTGATCCAAGTACACCCCCAACCGAGACGGCTTTATCCAATCAGGCTGAAGAAATTGGAGCCGAAGTTGTGGCGGAGGCGGCCAGGCCGCTGACCGATGAGGAAAAAATATTGGCTGAAGACAAGCCAAGGGAAGAAGATGATCAGGATCTCTACTCCATCTCACACTTTTCAATTTGAATGCCAGGGCGAGCCTTACGGCAGTAAAGCGTTTTGTGTTGACTCTTCTAAATTTTAATGCCATAAATAAAAAAGTACAGCACATTGGCATTTTTGAGGGAGGCAATATGGTCGTGACCGCTCTTCGAGTTTTGGGAGTACTGTTTGTCGCAGCCGGTTCCGCCATCATGGCATCAACCGCCATCTTTGCCTGGGATAAAGTTCAGGGCAAGAGCTTTCTTCTTTTGGAGAGCTGGCTCATTACCGCAGCCCTTTTCTTTGCCTGGGCGACATACAAAAACATAGTCTTTTACTGGGCCCGACACTTGTCGGGCCCAATTGTTTGCTCACTTGGACTTTAGCCCGGCTGGGTCGGGCTCTTTTTATTATTAGCCGAGCTTATGCGGATTATGATTGGGGCAATTTTTATTTGAGCACCTATCCGGAATCGTTTTCGTCCCAGTCATCATTAAGCTGCCGCACATCTTGCAAATTTCCCCGGTCGGCCTGGCCTTTATGGCGTTTTTGCACTCCGGGTAGTTTGAGCAAGAATAAAAGAAGCCGAAGCGGCCGCGTTTCTCCGTCATGAAGCCCCTTTTACAGACGGGGCATTGCACTCCCGTTGAATTTTGCTTCTCTTGTTCCTCGTCTTTTTTAATAAATTTACATTTTGGAAAACGGGAGCAGGAGGTAAACAGACCATATTTACCTTCTCTGACCACCAGAGTTCCTTCACCGCACTTGGGACATTTTTCTCCTGTATCCTTGGGCCCCTGAAGTTCCCGGCCCTCCAAGGTTCTGGCGCCGCTGCATTCCGGAAATCTTTCGCATGAATAAAATTTGCCGCCCTTACTGAGTTTGATTATCATTCCCGAACCGCAAACAGGGCACTTCAGATCGGCCGGTGCGGCGCCCAGATTAGTTATTTTTTCTATCTTTTCCTTGGCTTTAACTTCCAGACGAAACGGTGCATAGAACCCGGAGAGAGTTTTTTTGTAGGTGCGCTTGCCGCTGGCTATTTCATCCAGCTCATTTTCCATTTCGGCGGTAAAGTTATCGCTGACGTATTTTGAAAAGTTATTTTCGAGGAAAGTGGATACCACTTCTCCGGTGTCGGTCGGGTGAAGAGCTTTGCTTACCTTTTCGACATAACCTCTGTCTTCGAGAGTTTTGATGATGGAGGCGTAAGTCGAAGGGCGGCCAATACCGCGCTTCTCAAGCTCCTTGATGAGGCCGGCTTCGGAGTACCTCGCTGGCGGCTCGGTTTGCTTTTCGGTGGAGTCGATATCTATGAGTTTCAGGGCCTCGCCTTTGGAAAACTGCGGCAATATGACATCCTCGCTTGCACTGGCCGGATCGGCTTTGATCCAGCCGTCAAAAATGATGCGGGAGCCATTGAGCCAGAAGTCGGGAATCTGTACTTGACCCGAGTTCGCGGAAGAGTTTATATTTGCCACAACTTTAGTGCGCATTACTTGGGCGCTTTTCATTTGACTCGCTACCGTGCGGCTCCAGATGAGTTTGTAGAGCTTCTTTTGGTCATCTGCGGCTCCTGCGTTTTCTACATCCAAATGAGTCGGGCGGATAGCTTCGTGTGCTTCTTGCGCATTTTTGGCTTTTTTTGAAAATACGTGTGATTCGAAGTAGTTTTTGCCGAATTTTTTCGTAATAACACTTTCAATTTGTTTTCTGGCTTGAGCTCCGAGATTGGTCGAATCCGTTCTCATGTAGGTAATATGACCGGCTTCATAAAGCTTCTGAGCGATAGACATGGTGCGTGATGGCGACCAGCCCAGGCGCGAACTGGCGGCTTGCTGGAGAGTGGAGGTTATGAATGGGGGCCTGGGCGAGCGGGCGACCTGAGATTCTTTGACATCCACCACCTCCCACTTGCCGCTTTTGCCAAGGCCAATGATGCGGTCAACTTCTTTTTTATCCGTAGGTTCGACGGAAGAGACAAAGTCATTTCGGTGCTTACCCTTGTCTTCAAGTTTCGCATTAATGATCCAGAATGTGACTGGATGAAAGGCTCGAATCTCACGCTCGCGCTCCATGATTATGCGCAGGGCGGGGGATTGAACGCGGCCAGCCGACAGTCCGTAGCGAACTTTTTTCCAGATAAGTCCGGAGAGATCATAACCGACAAGCCGGTCCAGAACGCGCCTGGCCTCCTGCGCTTCTTTAAGGTTGGAGTCGATTTCTCGCGGCCGCTCCAGAGCCTCTTCCACCGCCTCCTTGGTGATTTCATGGAAAACAATGCGCTTCGGTTTTTTGAGTCCGGCCGCCTCTTTTACGTGCCAGGCAATTGCTTCACCCTCACGATCAGGGTCTGAGGCGAGATAAATTTCATCCGCCTTCTTTGCAAGGGACTTAATTTCGGCAATTATTTTTTCTTTGCCTTTGACAATTTCATAATTAGGTAAAAAGCCGCTCTCAATATCGATGGCCGCCTTGTTTGACTTAGGCAGGTCGCGGATGTGACCGACGGAAGCCACCACGCGGAAATCTCTGCCGAGATATTTTTCGATAGTCTTAGCTTTTGAGGGGGACTCAACTATGAGTAAGCGCATTCCTAAACAAATACTATGGAAATTTTTTATTTGCAAACTCAACCGTTCGCACCGCTTCAGTAATTTTTCTCGCCAAGCGGCCAATTCCTCAGCAATATTCATGCTGGAACTCAGTTTTACAGCCCTCTGCTTTACTTAATTGAGAGCCGGCCGCTGGTTTCGGAGAATATCATTTGACATATGTCCCATCCGTGTCATATCCTGGCCCAGGAGGTACCTGATGGAACTTTTTGATGATAGAGACAGGCCGGTTTTCCTGGGTGTCTAGACAACCGCCAACGAGATAGAATTCGTTCGCGGTCTTGGCACCCATCTGCAGCACGCACCAGAGTCGGTTGAGCATGTCTCCAGAGAGAAAAGGCTCGCCCTCCTTAGAAGTTACCGGGAGACAATGTCCAAGAGAGTGAACTGGGAGAGGGCTGATCCGGAAGAGGTCGCCGCCGAGGTCGACCGTCTTATTGCCCTGCTTCAAACCTCCTAGCATTTGAACCAGCTGGAAAGATCCCGCCCCAGGGCGGGATCTTTTTTATGAAAAACTTCTTCTCACTTCTCCCGTTTCCTCGATAATCAGGCCTTTGATTTCAAGAAGAGAAAGGACGGCGTTGGCCAGGCCGGTTTCGAGGCGGCTCAGGCGAATCAGCTCATTTCTTTCTTTAGGGTTCTCGAGCAGCCGGATAAAAAGTTTCTCTTCGTCTGTGAGCTCATCAAGGTCAATTGTTTGCCGTTTCTCCTTCTTTGGGGTCAGCCCCAAAAGCTCAAGAATATCATCCTGGTCTCTGACCAGGGCCGCTCCCAGGCGAATGAGCATGTGGGGGCCCAGAGAGGTGGCTGAATAAACCGGACCGGGTACCGCCCCGACTTCCCGATTATAGTCGACTGCAAGCCTGGCAGTAATGAGGGTGCCGGATTTGTTTTCGGCCTCAATGACCAGGGTTGCATGACAGAGCCCGGCCATGATTCTGTTTCTCTGGGGGAAAGTCCAGGGCGCCGCAGGTGTTTCGTCGTCAAACTCAGAGATTAGACCCCCGCCGCTCTCGATTATTTCTCGCGCCAGAGATGAGTGTGAGCGGGGGTAGAGAACATTCTTTGAGAGGCCGGAGCCGGGAATGGCTATCGTTTGAAGCCCGGCTCGGATGGCCGCTCTGTGAGCAATGGAATCGATGCCCAGGGCCAAACCCGAAACGATCACCACGGGTTCTCCGGCCAGTCCGGAGATGATTGATTCGCAAACCTCCCTCCCGTATGAAGAATACTTTCTCGAACCTACGACTGCTAGGAGTTTGTGCCCGACTTTCGGCAGCGCTCCTTCATAGCGCAATTTCCTCGGAGGCTGAGGAATTTCGGAGAGGAGCTCGGGGAACTCTTCTGGCATGAGATTTCGAATCATTCACCTTTTATTGTATTATGTATTCAAGCTAAAAAGCTATTAAGGTTTCATAAATTCGAGAGCCAATCATGCTAGATATCAAATTCATCAGAGAAAATAAGGATTTGGTCGCTTTTGCGGCCAAGAAAAAAAAGATTGATTTTGACATCGACAAGCTCGTGGTGCTTGATGACAAAAGAAAAGCCATTTTGCTGAAAGTCGAGGAAAAAAGAGCCGACCAAAAGGTGGCCAGCAATAAAATTGTCACTTCCACCACTGAGGAAAGGGAAGTCATCCTTGAGAAAATGAAAGTACTCAAGGCCGAGCTGGAGAAAGAGGAGGGGGAGCTGAAGGAGGTAATGAAGGAGTGGCACACGATCATGCTCCAGGTACCCAACATCCCGGACGTCTCCGTACCGGACGGCGAAAGCGACGCCGACAACCAGGAAATCAAGAGATGGGGCGAGCCCAAGAATTTTACTTTCGTCGCCAAGTCACACATTGAGATCATGACCGCTCTGGACATGGTCGACTTTGAGCGCGGCGCCAAAGTTTCCGGCTTTCGTGGCTATTTTCTAAAAAATGACGGTGCGCTTCTCTCTTATGCGATTTGGAGATATGCGCAGGATTTTTTTCTCAAAAAAGGTTTCTCACCCATGCTGGTGCCGTCGCTCCTGAGGCGGGAATCGCTTATTGGCACAGGCATGCTCCCGCAGAGCGAGGAGGATCTCTACAAAACACAGGACGGTGATTATCTGGCCGGCACGGCGGAAGTAGCGACCATGGGCTATCATATGGACGAGGTCATCGAGAAAGAGGAGTTTCCTAAAAAATATCTCTCCTTCTCGCCCTGTTTTAGACGAGAAGCCGGCAGCCACGCCAAAGACGTCAAGGGTCTTATTAGAGTGCATGAATTTTATAAACTGGAGCAAGTGATCCTCTGCGAAGCTTCGCATGAGGAGTCTGTGAAATGGCACGACTGGCTCAACAGAAATACCGAAGAGTTCATTGAGTCCCTCAACATTCCATATCACACAGTGGTTAACTGCGGTGCGGACTTGGGTCTGGGCCAGGTCAAAAAATACGACATTGAGCTCTGGGTTCCGCTTGAGGAAAAATACCGTGAAATTTCTTCCGCCTCATATTTTCACGATTTTCAAACGCGACGCTTGAATATTCGCTACAAGGATGCCGACGGCAGGCTTCGCTACGCCCACTCGCTTAATTCAACCGCCATCCCCACTCCGCGCATTCTTGTTTCTCTGGTCGAGAATTACCAGCAGGCAGACGGTTCATTAAAGATTCCGGACGTGCTGGTGCCTTACATGGGCGGACAGACTGAGATAAGAAAGAAGTAGAAACTCATCCCGTTAGAGATCCGCTCATGTTGCATAATCAAAAAATTATAAATAATACCGATCGCCCAGCGGCGATCCATCTCTAACGGGATGGCGAGGATCGTCTCGACAGGCAAGACCATCTCCCTTGCCGAATATCACAAAAAAAGACTCAAGGAGAGAAGGAGGCGGTTTGCGTTTTTCCTCTCCGGCATTGCGCTTTTTCTGCTCGTGTTTCTTCTCCTTTTGAGAATCGATGGTCTGCGCATCACCGCAGTGTCGGTTGAAGGCACTGATTCCGCAAGCGCCTCAGGCGCGGTCGCGCTCTCCGAGCAGGCACTTACCGGCAGCTATCTCTGGCTTGTTCCCAGAAACAGTTTCCTTTTCTATCCGGAGAAGAAAATCAGGCTGGAGATTCTTTCAAAAGCGCCGCGGTTTAAGTCGGTCGATATTTCACTCGGTGGAACCAACTCGCTTTTGATCAAGGTCTCCGAACGTGAGCCTTTTGCGCTCTATTGTAAAATCGACAGTTGCTTCTTCTTGGATGAGAACGGAGTGATTTATGACACCGCCCCAGATTTTTCCCACGGTGTTTATTTTGTTTATTCTCTGGCCGAGCCTCTTCTTGATCCGCTTAGTCAAAACCTCATTCCGCCGGAAGGATTTAAAACTCTGACAACTTTTCTTCAGAGTCTTTCGTCGCTAGTGCCCGCGCCGAGAGAGGTTCGAATTTCGCCGGATTCAGTTTCTTTGGCTCTTGAGAACGGAGCGGTTATCCGCTGGCGCAGAGTGGCTTCCCACGCGGAGCTTCTCTCAAATATGAGATCATTTCTCGAGAGCCAGGAGATCAGCTCGGACGTTTTTTTCTGGCAGAATCTCAGGGAGCTCGACTTACGCACCGAAGATAAAGTATTCTACAAATTCAACAGTATGCAATAAATATGAAAAACGGATTCTGGGGGAATTTAAAGAGGCCGATGTTCGTTCTGGCTCCAATGGCAGATGTGACCGATACGGCTTTCAGGCGACTTATCGCTTCAAAGGGAATGCCGAGCGCATTCTGGACTGAGTTTGTCTCCGCCGACGGTCTGGCCCTTGCACCGGAAGAGGGTAGGAGAAAATTAATGCTCGATTTGATTTATACCGAGGGTGAGAAGCCGGTCGTGGCTCAGTTTTTCACTTCCAGCCCCGAGAATATGAAGGAGGCTGCAAAACTAGCCAAAAAGCTTGGTTTTGACGGAATCGATATCAATATGGGTTGCCCGGACAGGAGTGTTGAGAAACAAGGAGCCGGCGCCGCATTGATAAAAAACCCCGCTAGGGCCCGAGAGCTAATTCGCGCCGCAAAAGAGGGTGCTGGAGGACTGCCGGTTTCAGTCAAGACACGTATCGGCTACAACAAAGTTGAGCTTGAGGCCTGGCTTCCGGAGATACTCAAGGAAGAGCCGGCGCTTGTCACTATTCACGCGCGTACCAGGAAAGATATGTCCAAAGTGCCGGCCAGGTGGGAGTTCGTTAAGAGGGCAGTTGAGATAAGAAATGAGATGGGGAGCCCAGCCCTCATTTTCGGCAACGGCGATGTCATGAGTATTGATGAAGCAAGAAAGAGGGTGGAGGAGACGGGTTGTGATGGAGTAATGCTCGGGCGTGCTATCTTTGGTAATCCATGGTTATTCAATGAAGGCTATATTCCTGAATTAAAAGAGAGGCTGGAGACGCTTATCGAACATATCTCTCTCTACGATGAATTATTAATGAAAGCTGAATACGGCGCGAAAAGTTTTGCCATTATGAAAAAGCATTTCAAGGCCTATGTTTCCGGTTTTAATGGCGCGGGTGAGTTGAGGCATTCGCTTATGGAATCCCAGAGCCCGGATGATGCCATTTTAATTTTGAGGGGATTTACCGCTAAACTCCCACAAGCGGGACATTAAGAATTATTGACAGAGACCGTCTTTTGTGATAGGTTTTGTGATGGGAAAGTCTACAGACTGAGAAATTCAGGGCTCTTTTTTAAGGGAGGTCTTAGTGAAGAAGAAGTGGTGGGGAAAATTCGCAGCGCTTCTTATGTTGCTTGCCCTGGCAGGCTGCAGCAGGAGTGATGCGCGGGCAGTGGTGACTATTACCGGGCCGACACCCCCGAGTCTGCCGGCGGGCGAATCATCGTCTGTCAGCGGAGTTGCGGTTTCGGCCCAGAATGCACCGGGAGGAGCGGTGACACTGACGGGAGCGGGCAGTGCCTGCTCAGCGAGCGTCACGCTCGCGGCCGTTGTGCAGGGCACTGGTGACTTCAATCGGGCAGTTACATTTGACCCGATGCCCGGCCTGACACAGACAGGCGACGCTACCGCTACGCTTCACATCACGCGCGGCGGCAGCTACACGGTGACGGCTCGTTCTAGGCAGGGAAACGTCTCTGGCTCGACGGCCATTACTGCTACTGAAAGGTGCAGTGATCCATCACCTCCTCCGGCTGGCGGCGGACCTGAGCCACAGCCCTGCAACGTTAGCTTTACAGTATCCAACGTCTCCTTCCCAGCATCCGGTGGTAGTGGCACCATCTCAATCATTACATCAAGAAATGATTGCCAGTGGTCCATTTCATCGGACTCAGTTTGGATTACGGGGGCTGGAGGGCTACGCGCAGCCAGTGGTGCTGGTTCCGGATCCTTTCAGTTTAACGTCGAGCGTAACACTGGCTCGGCCAGAACTGGAAGACTGTCTATGGACCGACAGGTCGTGACAATTTCTCAAGCGGCTGGCTCATCGGCTGGTGGTTTGAGAACGATAGAACTCTCGGCATCTCGCTATACTGGCAGGCCAGGAGAACAGGTCCAGGCAACTGCTGTTTGCAAGATAAATGGGGTAGTGACCAATGAGTGTCAGCCGTGGTTCTATTCAGCTCCCTTAGGAGGCTGCACACCGGCCTCTACCACTATGGATCCATCGAAGGTTAGTGTAAATGCAACCAGCGGAGTAGTAACTTTCGTAGGTTCTGGCTCTGCGCAGATCGGAGTACAGTGGTCGGTTAGAGAGACCGCTCCAAGGGATTGCAGGGTTTTTATGACCCAGTAGCTCTATGACAACAACCAGCCCTCGCGCGCGAAGCGTGCGAGGGCTTTCTCATTTGTTATACTTCTTAACATGAAAAAAAGAGAAGAAAAAACTTTAGGAGTATTATATAGAAAATACAGGCCTCAGATTTTTGAAGAAGTCATCGGCCAGGAACATGTGGTGAAGGTGCTTAAGGGTGCTGTCGAACTCGGCAATATTTCTCATGCTTATCTTTTTTCGGGCTCTCGCGGCACCGGCAAGACCTCGCTCGCCCGTATTCTGGCACGCGCTATCGGCACCTCCGCAAATGACTTGTTTGAAATGGATGCCGCTTCGAACCGAGGCATAGATGACGTCCGTGAAATCAGAGAATCGGTCAATACTCTCCCGTTCGATTCAAAGTATAAAGTCTACATCATCGACGAAGCGCACATGCTCACCCGTGACGCCTGGAACGCTTTTTTAAAGACTCTGGAAGAGCCGCCGGCGCATGTCATTTTTATTCTTGCTACCACCGAACTTGAAAAAGTGCCGGAGACCGTTATCTCCCGCTGCCAGTGCTTTTCTTTCAAATCACCGAACCTTGCCACACTCAAAGACTTTATCCTCTCCGTAGCCAAGAAAGAGGGTTTTGCACTGGAACCCGCCGCCGCCGAGCTCGTCGCCCTTCTCGGAGACGGCTCATTCCGTGATGCACACGGTATTCTCGAGAAAGTGCTTTCCTCGACGTCGGACAAAAAGATCACTAGAGAGGAGGTGGAGATCGTTACCGGCGCACCCAAGGCAGAGCTCATTGAGGATATTTTAAAGTCGGTCGTGGAGAAGGATGTCGAGGGGGGACTGAGGGCCGTGGCCAGAGCTTCTGAGATAAATACCGACATGAAGCTCTTTGCCAAGCTCATTCTTGAGCGCATGCGCTTTCTTTTCCTGCTGCGTCTCAAGGCAAATATGGAGGAGTATATTTCGCGCCAGACTTCTGAAGATGATTTTCTCTTTCTCCAACTGCTTGCCAAACAAGCCGGACCGGATCTGACTTCAGAGAAGCTCATTAACTTCGTAGAGGCCTATGAAAACTCCGGCCGCACTTCCATACCGGAGCTGGCGCTTGAAATCGCCATTGCTAAATCAGCCGCCTAGCCATGGAGAGACCTCATCCGATTTTTCAGGATAATATCAACGGGCCGCTCTATGAGGTCATCGGCCGGGTTGCAGCCCTCTGGACGGTGGCCATGTTGGGTTTTTATCTTATTCTGCCGATCTTTGGCATTGAAGCAAGTTATAACGCCGAACCCGTGGCCCTAGGCTTTTATTTTTTAGTTTGGATAGTTGCGAGCATGCTTTTTTTCCGGGACCTTTTTTTGCGCTGGCTTGTGGTAGACAGGAAGATCTGGCTGATCGGAGCGCAAAGCATGCTTTTTGGAGCCGTAGTCTGGAGTCTTCTTTATGCTCTCTCGGAGCTTCCCGCTCTCGATGGCACTCTCATGGCTTCGTACGCCGGGCTTTTGCCCGAGCATTCCTGGTATTTCTTCCCCAAGTCGGCAGAAGTCCTGGTTCAGCAGCTTCTCATCGCCGCGACGGTCCTCGCTCTCTATTTTCGCTTTCATTCCCTGAAGAGAGTCATGGTTTGGTATCTCTTCACTTTTGGCGGCGCTCACATCGCACTTTTTGCGCTCAATGGTTCTCCCACACCCTACGCCCTGACCATGACCCTGGGAGCCGTTTTCTCCACCCTGATTTTTCCTTATCTTATTCTCAAGATGCGCGGAGGTTTTCTCTACAGCTACGCTATCCATCTCGGCTTTTACCTGGCAGCGGCCATCCTGCTTAGAACTTGGCCATTTTAAATTATTTTAAAAATATTTTTTGATTATCTTTTTCATTTCGAGACGTTCATGGTTTTCAAGGCGGTCAAGGTGACCGAGAAGCATTTTTAGCCGTGGGTTTTTGCTTATTATCTCACGATGATCATCCAAAAAACGATAGAAAAGAGCGTCCCAAACTAGGCACCATTCCCCGCGGGGGTAATCA
>Ga0172372_10007923_pt1 | contig 14179 bp, 17 predicted proteins | sample LakKiv5m_2_FD_114544 | JGI IMG/M metagenome (GOLD analysis project Ga0172372, IMG submission 114544) | Freshwater microbial communities from Kabuno Bay, South-Kivu, Congo - kab_092012_9.5m | ecosystem: Environmental > Aquatic > Freshwater > Lake | place: Democratic Republic of the Congo...
ACTAAAAAGCCGGTACTCATCCACCCGCTCACCGGCGATCAATACGATTTGGGCCAGCATGGCGGCCTGAGCGATACGGATTTTCAGGAGATCAAACAGAAAAGCTTCGATCACTTCGGCGGACTGCTCCAGGCTCTGGGCATAAAGGATGGGGAACCGGAAGACCTGCGCAAGATTCTGCTGACCTACTGGCGCTTCGGCCCGGAACTGACCGAGACGGAAGACAACGGCAAGCTCGGCGCTCTGTGGGGCCTCTTGCCCGCCGACACCCGCATCCCCGACCATTCCATTTGGGATCATCTCGATCTGACCTCGGCCTTCGCCGGCGCCTTTGCCGACGATCCCGACGGTGAAGCCGCGTTGCTGGCGCTTTCCATCGGCCCGGTGCAGGGCTTCATCGCGGCGGCGCGCAGCACCTCCGATCTGTGGGCCGGTTCGCACCTGCTTTCACGGCTGGCCTGGGAGGCCATGCGCCCGGTCTGCGAGGCGCTGGGGCCGGATGCCATCCTGTTTCCCCGCCTGCGCGGCATTCCCCAGGTGGATCTGTGGCTGCGCGATCACATGGAATTGCCGGACACGCTGTTCCAGGATAGTGAGTGGATGCAGGGCGGCACCGACGCCAATCCGCTGTTTTCGGCGGCCTTGCCTAACCGCTTCGTCGCTGTCGTGCCGGCCAGCCGGGCGCGAGCGATTGCCGAACAGGTCACGCAAGCCGTGCGCGGCTGGCTGCAACGACTGGGCGAGGACGTCGTAATGCGGTTGCTGGACGTCGCCGGATTTGACAAGGAAGCCTCTCGGACGCCCTACGACCAGATGAAAGCCCAACTCGACGGATTCCCCGAAGTTCACTGGGCGTCCGTGCCGTTTTGCCTGATTCGCCCGCGCAACCCGGAGCGGCAAACCGATCTCGACACCAGCGCCCTGAGTGCGGCCATGGCGCCTTTCTTTGGGCATGAGGGCGATAGTGGCTTCCTCGCCACCCCGGCCTGGCAGGCGCTGCAGAAGGAAATCGACTGGGGCGATGGGACCACGTTCTTTGCCCCCAATCCCGGCGTCCTCTATCCGGCGGTCTATGACCTGGCCGAGCGCGTCATGGCGGCTGCCAAGGTGGCCCGGACATTCGCGGCGGGCGAGGAGGGCGGCTGGCGCTGCTCGCTGACCGGTGAAACTGAATGGCTGACCACCGACCGAGCCCAATTGGCGACGCCGCCGGGGCAGCGCTCCGATACCCTCTGGACCCGGGTTGCCGATCGCAAACCCGCCTGGGCCAAAAAGGGCGAACACCTCGGCGCGTTGCCCGCCATCAAGCGGCTATGGCCCACACTGTTCAAGGAAGAGGTCGGCAAGGCGTTGGCGGCAGGCGAGCGCGGCGAAAAGAAGGACATCGGCCGCTTCGTCGTCTCCACCCATACCATGGCGCTGGCGCATCAACTCGACCGGTGGCTGGAAGGGGGTGGTCATACCGCGGCAAGCTTTACCGCGGAGATGCAGACACAGGAAGCGGAACCGGTCGCGCTCCCGCGCCGGCTCATGACGCGACACGCCAGGAACCCGGCGCTGGCCGACGCCAAGCGCCTGCCCGGTTTGCTCGAAGCGGCGCGGGAGGCGGACGACGACGAGGCCTATGAACGGGCACTGCGCCTGGTGCGGAAGACCCTCACCCCCGGCCCCACTCCCGGGGGGAGAGGGGAGCAGGCAGGCGTCACGGAGCCAGCGCCAACCGATGGTCGCCTCGAAACCTACTATGCCCTCATCATGCTGGACGGCGATCGCATGGGCGCCATCCTCTCCGGCGTGGGTGATGTCGATGACCCGAGCGCGATTCCCTACCACGACAGCTTCCATCCCCAGGTGCGGGCGGGTTTCGACCAGCATGCCGCCGGGCACCCCCTGATACAGGCTTATGGACGGCAGAAGCGGCCGATTTCGCCCAATCGCCATCTGGCCATCTCCGGCGCGCTCAATGATTTCTCGCAAACCGTGGTGCGGCATATCGTCGAGGAAGAATATCTGGGCCGGGTGATCTACGCCGGCGGTGATGACGTGCTGGCCATGCTGCCGGTAGCCGATCTGCTGCCGGTCATGCAGCGCCTGCGTCAGGCCTATTCCGGCGAGGACCCGGATCACGAGGGTGGCACACATCAGGGGTTGACCCTCCAGAACGGCTTCGCCGCGCTCAAGGTTCGACGTGGCGGCAAGGAACGTCTCAAACTCATGCGGATGATGGGCCGCAATGCCACCGCCAGTTGCGGGGCGGTCATTGCGCACCATCAGGCCCCGCTGGGCGCGGTGCTGCGCGAACTGCGGGCTGCCGAGCAGCGCGCCAAACACGAGGGCGGTCGTGATGCCTTTTCCATTGTGGTCATCAAGCGTTCAGGAGGAGCCTTGCGGTTGACGGAGAAATGGGGTGAACCGGTAAGGCTGTTGAATCACCTCATCGCCTTCCTGCGCGCCGAAGGAGTCTCCCGCCGGGCGGTGTATCACACGCTGGAATGGTTGCACGATCTGCCCGATCCCGGTGAAGACTCCGGCATGCTGGAGTCGCTGCTAGGCTACCAACTGGCGCGGCAGGCCGACGACAAATCCCTGAAGGCGCAAGCGCCCGGCCTGGCCCGGCGTCTGGCCGCGCTGACCGCCGCCCAATCCCGGGACCGGCTGAAATGGCTGGAGAACTTCCTCACCGTGGGCGAGTTCCTCGCCCGCGAAACCCGCGCCGGAGGTGATGCATGAGCGCCCAGGAAACCCGCTTCATCGAGCCGCTGGATGTTCTGTTCCTGCGCGGCAACAAGCTCTTCGGCGACCCCGGCAGTTACGGCGAGGCCCTGATTCCACCCTGGCCCTCGGCCGCCGCTGGTGCCTTGCGTTCGCGGCTATTGGCCGATGCCGGCGTGGACCTGGCCGCCTTCGCCCGGGGCGAGATCGACCATCCGGAATTGGGCACGCCAAGGCGGCCCGGTTCCTTCACCGTCACCGCTTTTCAACTGGCCCGCCGCGGTGCGGATGGCGTGGCGGAACCGCTGTACGCTCCACCGGCCGATCTGGTGCTTGGTCGCGACTCGGAGGGCAAGCCTCAGGCGCGCGCACTCACCCCAACCCCTCTCCCCACGGGAGAGGGGCTAAAGCCCAGCGGTATCCAGTCCTCCGCCCCGCTGCCCTGGCTGCCGGTGCTGGCCGAGAGTCAGCGCGGCAAGCCCGAATCCGGTTACTGGCTGACCGCCGCCGGCTGGCGTGACTACCTCGCGGGTCGGGTTCCCGCCGCCGGGCACTGGGTAAACGCCAACGAACTCTGGGCCATCGATCCGCGCGTTGGCGTGGGTCTGGACGTGGATGCGCGCCGCGCCGCCGATGGCAAGCTGTTTTCCGTGCAGGCGGTGGCGTTGTTCAAACAGGGCGATTGGCTACGCCGGCAAGCCGGCGAGGGCCAGCCGGCCCAAGCGGATTACGACGTCGGATTTCTCGCGACCGTTCGTGGCGCCACCCTGCCCGCGAGCGGCTCGCTGCGCCTGGGCGGCGACGGCCGCGCCGCCGCTCTTTCCTCCGTCGAGATGGACTGGCCGGAGCCCGACTATGCCGCCATCGCCGCCGCCGGTCGTTGCCGACTAGTTCTGACCACGCCCGGCCTGTTTTGCCCCCCTCTCCCAGCGGGAGAGCCTGCCCTGAGCCGAGTCGAAGGGGCGCTGTGGGTGAGGGCCGGCGGCTGGCTGCCCACCGGGGTCACCCGTGCCGATGACGGTGGGTATCGTTTCGACCTGCACGGCATCAAGGGCCGCCTCGCCTGCGCCGCCGTGCCGCGCGCCGAGGTCGTCTCCGGCTGGGACCTGGCCGAATGGCAGCCCAAGCCCGCCCAACGCGCCGTGCCCGCCGGCAGCGTCTACTGGCTGGACGAACTGGAGACCACGGCCGAGGCGCTGCGCAAGCTGGTCGAGTGCGGTTTGTGGACCGAGGCCGGCGCGGAGGCAAGCCGCCGGGCCGAGGGTTTCAATCGCGCCAGTCTGGCCCTCTGGACGTCACGGTAATCAGGAGAAAGTCATGTTCGCCCATCGCATGAAGGCTCAGGTCAAAGCCGACCAACCGCTGGTGTTGCCTTTGCCCAAGGGTTCGCCCGAAGGCGAAGTCGAGGTCATTGTGTTGTTTCCGGAAGCGCCCGTAGCGCAGACCGGCCCGCATTCTCTGCGTGAATTTAATGATTGGTTCCGGCAACAGCCCCCCAGTCAGCGCACCCAGGAAGAGATCGACCGGAAAATCGGCGAAGAGCGGAGCGCCTGGGAATGAACCCGATTCGCGCCTGTCTCGATCGCCCAACGCATGCAAGTCATCGGTATTAACGACACCTCATCAGGAAACTCCCATGTTTGAAAAACACGCCGCCGTCTTTCTCTATGCCGTCAGCCCCGTCCATCTGGGCGCGGGGCAGGCGGTCGGACTCATCGACAACCCCATCCAGCGCGAACGCCACACCGGTCATCCCTGCTTTGCTGGCTCCGGCCTCAAAGGCGCGGTGCGGCATGGGTTCGAGGCGCTGGGTGGTGATAAAGACCTCATTGATCGGTTGTTCGGCCCCGATTCCGGCAATGGCGAACTCCACGCCGGCGCCCTCAGCTTCGGCGATGCCCAACTCGTCGCCTTGCCGGTGCGCAGTCTCAAGGGCGGTTACGTTTACGCTACCTGTCCGCAGGCCCTGGCCCGCGCCCGGCGCCTGCTGGGCCTGATCGGTCAGCCGCCGGTCTGGCCCGCGCTGCCCGAAATCGCGGAGGGTCATTGCCTGCTCGCCAATCCGGCGCTGCTGTCCGGCGACAAGTTGCATCTGGAGGCGTTCGAGTACGTGGCCCAAATCTCGGAGGAAGATTTGTCCAAGCTCGCAAAAGACTTGGCGGCCAAGGCGCTACCTGGCAAAAATCACGCGGGCGATGGCGCCTACGATTTCTTCCGCAACAAACTCAAGACCGACCTGGTGGTGCTGGCCGATACCGATTTTGCCTACTTTTCCGAACATGCCATGCTGGTCGAGCCGCATGTGCGGATCGATGAAAAAACCGGCACGGCCAGGGAGGGCGGATTGTTCTACACCGAGAACCTGCCGCCCGAATCCCTGCTGGTGGCGCCACTGCTGGCCAGCCAGACGCGCACCGGCAAGATCGATGGCCATCTCAAGGCGGAGGACGTGATGAACAAGATCAAGACGGTCATGCATGGCAGATTGCTGCAAATCGGCGGCGATGCCACCACCGGCCGTGGCCTGGTCGTGGCGACCGTCGTGGAGGGGGGTTGAAAACATGAGCCAAACCACACTTGAACAACGACGTGCGCAGGATGCCTGGGACAAGAGCGCTCATTACACCAGTCAACATGTCAACATCGCCAAGGGCCTGCCTGCACTGATCATGAACAGCGGGCTGATGCAGGTACTGGCGTTCTGTCACGAGAAAGGCGGGGCGAATGAAGAAGTCGCGCGCGACCTTCGCATGTGGCTGAACAAGAAATTCAATGGGGTGGATCGTGATCCCGGCTTTGCCATGCTTATGCAGTCGTTAATGGCGTTACCGCCCGGCGACTATCAAGCCATCACCGCCGAAGCCTTTGCCTGGCTGCGCTGGCTGCGGCAAATGGCCCCGGCGCGGCAACCATGAAGCCGCGCCGGGGTGGTTCAGTGCAAGCCGCGCAAGCGCCTGTAGGCCTCGCGCGGATGGAGAATCGGCAGGCTGGCAATGGCGTCCAGCGCCAGGAGCGGCTTATCGCCAGTCACGAACCAGTCCGCGCCGGCCGCGAGCGCCGCGGCGATGATCCAGGCATCATCCGGGTCGGGAACGCCGGGCGCCGGCGCTTCGGCGGCGGGCAAGACCACGGCGTAACGATGGAAAAACACCTCGGCCTGCTGCAAGGCGCTGTCGTCCACTTTCAGCTTATCGCGAGCGATTCGCCGGAATTCTTCCAGCACCCGCGCATCCAGCAGAATCGTCACATCCAGGGTGATCAACGTATCCAGCAGTTCCGCGCACAACCCCGGCCAGAAGCGCCCGCTGAGCCAGACGTTGGTATCGATGAAGACTTTCACGAGAAATCGCGAAAGAAATCCTCATCGGCAAGGTACCCCGCGCGTTCCGCGTATGGTTTCAGGAGCGCCCGGGTCTGCCGGAGTTCTTCCAGCGCCGCTTCGCGCCGCAGCATGTCCCGCACCAGATCGCTCTTGGTGCGCCGGCTCTGTTCCGCCAGCCGGTTCAGTTGCCGGTCGAGTTCGTCGTCGAGACGAATGGTTAGCGTGGACATTTCAAAACCTCCAAAACAACGTAAGACAATGTATTGCGGGAGCATAGCACGATGAGTATTGCCGCCGTACCCAGCTATCTGGGCCAGGACTTCAAGGGAGCTTCGCCGGGGATGCGTTTTGGTTTATTGCTGCCCATCTGGACGAACCGGCAGGACCAGGAGGCGGAGATCAAAAAGCGTGCCTCAGCTAAAAGTAAACAGGGACAGTGCGGCCTGGCAAGGCCGCGTGTTCTAGCGGGTGAGAATCCCGCCTGGGTAATCGTGAGCCGCGAGCCCAGTATCGAGCCTTGCGGCGCGTGTGGTAACAGCCGCGTCGATGTGTAGGCACGAAAGCAGGCGAGGTGCAAAGGTAACGGTTGAAGCCGACCTTGAAGGTGTTGAGCCCCGAAAGTTTTGGTGGGTGAGTGCCGACGGTTTTGTCCCGCCGGTAGGCAACAATCGGCGCCGCGCGATGGCGAGCGGCGCCGGTACTCCCCGGGGTCCGAGGCCGTGTCGAGCCTGACATTGAGAATACGCGGTAACCAGGGAGATCCAAGCGTTGGTCCGCGGGAGGCGGGCACCCATGAACCAGTGTAAAAGCGAGGACATGGGCAGCGGCGCTTGGAAGTCGGAGCCATCCATACGAGCGTTGACACCCGGTAATGCGGGCCGAGCAAAGGGGTGGCGGTTTGAGATAATGCGTGGGTGATACACGGCCCTACACTGAGAGGACTCTGTCCGTGAGAACCAAGTCCGCGCGTTTCACTCGGTTGGTGTGCGGGTGCCTGCGGGGCAAGCACGTAAGCGACTGGCGTCCTTGGATGTATAGCGTCTGGAGTTGATGGGTCCTTGGGCCTGTCCAACCGAGAAGGACTCAAACTGGGAGCCGGATGGTGTAACACTCCAAGTCCGGTTCTGCGAGGAGCCGGGAACAAACTGTCGTATGGGTGAGATAGCGTGGCACCGCCGGGAAACCAGGCGGCAAACAGAGAACACAAACTTCACTCTAAGCGGCGGCAAGAACCCGGCTTACTCTCCGATTTCTCGCCGCTATTCTTGAGGGTGATGGCGGCTTCCAGCGCCTGAATCTGGGCTGGCTTGAATTGGGTCAGGCGGTAGGCGCTGTCCTTGAGGAGTTCGGCTAGGGTGGTGGTCATGACGGGTTGGAAGCTTAAAGGAGGAAGAATGCCGCTATCCGGGTATCCATTTTAAGGGCATCGGTAAAACTGTAGTCTTTGCGGGATGACTAGCTTACCTTGGGCTTGCGGGCTCTGTTGATTATCAGGAAGGAGGTGGGCCACATTGATTGGCAACCCTCGGTTCACGGTTATCTCGTCAGCCGTTCGCCGAGCGGAGTCGAAGCGAACTAACCCGCCATGGGGGTTCCCTTGGCTTCGACTCCGCTCAGAGGCTTCGACTCCGCTCAGCCAACGGAACTCAAGGCCTGGCAGTTCCAACCATTACTGTAATGGCCGTGAGCCAACGTCTGAGAACGCGAGCATCAGGCCCGCTAGCGGGCGGGACGCCCGCGCTCCCAACAGGATCAATCAATTGAACCCACCCCCATCGGGAATAAGCATTATCAACTTGCTTGCAAATGCCTGAACTAGCCCATGCCAACTCGCTCGTGCATCTGGGGCGCGTGGCTGCGGATAACGTGCATCGGGCTTATGGCCGCCATCCTGTGCGGCAGTCATCGCTTTCGCCGCCTTCGGCTTATGTCAACAGTGGCGGAATCCGGGTGACGGACAGGGAAGACCATTCCGCCCCCTCGCTGGCGTACTCGATGGTGGAGCCAATGACGTTGCCGTTGGCGTCATACCCAGGATCACATCCAGAGCCACCTCCTCCGCATCAGCGCCGGGACCCGGGCGCAAGGCAATACCAAGTTTGTCGGTATCGGGAAAATATTCGAAGATCCGATCTACCACGCTTGAACGAGCGATCCGGAAAGGCGGTGTGCGGCGTCTCGCCGTCCGCACCCTTCGCGCGGAATATAAGGGCGTTCTTCGAGTACGCGATGTCTGGAGTAAGCGGCTTCATCCTTCCCGCACGGTCGCTTACCAGAGCCGACGGATGTCGTAGCTGTCGAACAGGGTTTCGTTGCTGATCAGGGGAATATTCTCGGCCTGAGCTTGAGCGATCAGCATGCGATCGAAAGGGTCGCGATGTGGCCCCGGCAAGCTGCCGGCGCGCAAGGCGTGGTCGGTCGAGATGACCAGCGAGGTGAATCCCTGTGCCGCCAGGCATTCGCGAAAACCGGCCGCGACGTCTACCGCGCCCGGCAGTTTGCCAATCCGGACCTTGGTGGCGATTTCCCAGGCCGATGCGGCGCTGACCAAGACTACGTGATCCGGCACGCTGATCCATTCTCTCGCGGGAAGCGACAAGCGTTCATCGCCGTCCAGCCACCATAACAGCGCATGAGTATCCAGCAAAGCTTTCATTCAGACGCCCAAGCGCGCAGTTCCTCGTCCGGCAACGGTTCGAAAAATTCGGCGCCCACGACCGCGCGGCCACGCATGGCGCCGAAGCGGCGGCCTTGGCCCGGGCCTCGCAGTGGAACGAGTTTGACCAGAGGCAATTTGCCACGCGCGATGATGACTTCCTCACCCGCGCAGGCTTCGTCGATGAGGCTGGAGAGATGAGTCTTGGCGTTGTATACGGTATACGTGCTCATGGCTATGATTTGATCAAGATAGTTGGTCAAGCCGCATGTTAACAAAATCAGGGCGGGTAGCGGCGCCGTGAGAACTCCGCCGCGGCGGCCAGGCGGTACAAGAGAAACACCGCGCTGAGGCCGAGGACCGACAGGGGAGTTCGCGATAGGCGTCCCCGGCTCAGGCCCCGAAGGAATCCTACGAGCGTTCTTTTGTACCCTGAAGGGCGGGCGGATGGTCATCCTTCACGGCTTCATCAAGAAAACCGCCAAGACTCCACCCAAGGAACTCGCCTTGGTCCGTGCCCGACCGCAAGAGATGAAACATGCCGCGCGCTAAACCCAGTCCCAAGGAAATCGGCCCCTATCGACCGGAGCCTTACGATCCCGCCACCGACTTGGCGAAAGACCTGGAAGACCCCGCCTTCCGGGAGGCCTACGAAGTGCTGGAAGAAGAATACGCCGCTCTGGACGCGGCTGGGACATAAGGCGCCAACACCGCCACCATCTGCTGCAAGTCCAGGGGCTTGGCCAGAAAGTCATTCATCCCGGCCGCTTGGGCCGCCGCCCGTTCCTCCGCCAGCACGCCGGCCGTCAGGGCGATGACTGGCAGGTGGGCCAAGGTGGGGTCCTGACGGATCGCCCGGGTCGCGGTCAGACCATCCATCACCGGCATCTGGATATCCATCAGCACCACGTCGAAGGCCCGCGGGCTGGCGCGCAGGGTGTCCAGGGCCTGCTGACCGTCCGCCGCCAGCGTGACGGCGGCCCCTTCCAGTTGCAGGGCGCGCTGCAGCATGAACAGATTCATCCGGACATCATCCACCGCCAGCACGCGGAGACCGGTCAGCCGGGGTCCCTGCTCGGTGATGGCCGGCGCGGCTTGCACCGGGGTTTCCGTCGTGCGGCGCAGGGGTAATTCGAACCAGAAGGTGCTGCCCTCGCCGGGTGTGGTGGCGACGCCGATGGTCCCACCCATGAGTTCCACCAGCCGCTTGCAGATGGACAGTCCCAAACCCGTGCCGCCGAAGCGGCGGGTGGTGCTGGCATCGCCCTGACTGAACGGCTGGAACAACTTCTCCCGTTGCTCCGGGGTGATGCCCACGCCAGTATCGGTGACCGTGAACCGCAAGCGGACCGTCCGCCCGGTGATTTCGAGGGGGGTCACCGCTACGTCGACCCGGCCCTGCGCGGTGAATTTGATGGCGTTGCCGATCAGATTGGTGAGAACCTGTTCGATCCGCAGGGCGTCGCCGACCAGTGGCTCCGCGATCGCATCGCTCCCCTGGATCGACAGGGTCAGGTCTTTGTGCCGGGCGGTGACCGTCAGCAAATCACCCATGTGGGTCAGCACGGTCGCCAGGGTGAAGGGCGCCGCGTCGATCTGGAACTGCCCGGCCTCGATCTTGGAGAAGTCGAGGATGTCATTGATGATGCGCAGCAACGCGGTTCCGGCCTCGCTGATTTTGTGCAGCAAATCCTGCTGATCGGGTGCCAGCGGTTCGCGCTCGAGAATCTGGGTCAGGCCCAGGATGGCGTTCATCGGCGTGCGAATCTCGTGACTCATGTTGGCCAGGAATTCGCCCTTGGTCCGGCTGGCGCGGGCCAGTTCGGCCTCGATGCGCTTGCGTTCGGTGATGTCTTCCTTCACCGCTACGTAGTGGGAGACGCGGCCATCCGGCTGCCGCAACGGGGTGATGATGACGTGTTCGATATAGTCCTCGCCGTTGGCCTTGCGGTTGATGAATTCGCCCTGCCAGGACTGCCCGGCGGTGAGCGCCGCCCACATCGCTTCATAGGTGGCGCGCGGCGTTAGCCCCGAGTGCAGGAGGCGCGGGTTCTGGCCGATGACCTGCTCGCGCGTGTAGCCGGTGCTCGCCAGGAAGGTGGCGTTGACGTATTCGACCTCGGCTTCGAGGTTGGTGATGACGATGCTCTCCGGGCTCTGCTCGATGGCCAAGGAGAACTGGCGCAGCGCGGCTTCGGCGCGGCGCTGGTCCTGCAGCACGCTCAGCAGCGCGCCCCGTCCACGTTCCAGTTCCCGGGTGTGTTGCGCCGCTATGGCCTCGGCGTGCTTCTTCTCGGTAATCTCGCGCAGGACCCCCACGGCGTGCCACTCCCCCTGCTCGGATAGGGCCGAGAGTGACAACTCCACCGCGATTTCCTCGCCATCCTTGCGCCGGGCCGCCAGCTCGAGGGTCTTGCCCACGGCGGCGCCGCGACCGGACCGCTGAAACTCCGGATAGGCGGCGGCATGCGCGGCCTGGAAGCGCTCCGGCGCCAGCAAGGTGTGCAGGTTCCGCCCGAGCGCTTCCGTGGGCGAATAGCCCAGGATGCGCTCGGCCGCCCGGCCTACCTGCGCGGGGCGCTGCTGGCCTATGCCGTGCTGGCGGGTTGCGTGCTGACCCTGATGCGTACCGCCCACCTGGACGGCTACTGGGCGACGCTTACCCTGGTCATGCTGATCGGCTATTTCGCCGCGCCGCGCGCCATCTTCCGCCTGTGCCACGTCACTCACGCCGACGGGCCTGTGATCCCCCATTCCATCAACAATAAGGAGAAACTCCCGTGAACCCCTCGCCACTCTGGTCTTCCGAGCCCTTCTGGAAAAAGGTCGCCATCTGGGTGACCGGCGGCTCATTCGTGTTGCTGATCCTCCTGACCTTCGACTCCATGTCGAAGGTCTCGGCGGGCAGCAAACGGGTGCCGGCCTACAGCGTCATCAACCAGGCGATCGACTACCGCTTCGACAAGGCGGCCAACCGCTACATGCCGGTCATCGGCGGCGAGGAGCCCCTGTTCGGCAAGAAGCTGACCGAGGCGGAAGCCGAGGCGCTGGTGGCGCTGGGCAAGAAGACCATGCAGGCCAAGAACTGCATGAACTGCCACACGATCCTCGGCAATGGCGCCTATTACGCGCCCGACCTGACCAAGGCCTGGCTGGATCCGGGGTGGATCGACGAGGCGAATCGCGAGGCGCAGATGCTGGCTTTCCTCAAGGACCCGCCCAAGCATGCCCGCACCTACGGCAGCGGCCGGCGCATGCCGCAACTGGACATCACCGACGAGGAGGCCCATGGCGTGGTTGCCTTCCTCAAGTGGATGTCGACCATCGACACCAACGGCTTCCCCCACAATTTCAAGACGCTGACCGCGCAGGAGTAAGCATGAACGCGACGACACCTCTCATGGAAACGGGACTCGCGGTATGCGCTCCCCTGAATTCCAGCAATCTCAACGGCGGCCAGAAGCTGGCCGTGAAGTATTTCTCGACGGCGATGATCCTGTTCATTGCCCAACTGCTGTTCGGCCTGCTGGCCGGGCTGCAATTCATCTGGCCGGATTTTCTGTTTGGCCTGCTCGATTTCAGCGTCAACCGCATGGTGCACATCAACGTCATGGTGGTTTGGATGCTGTACGGCTTTATCGGCGCGGTGTACTGGTTCCTGGAGGACGAGAGCGGCATCGAGATCGTCGGCCTCAAGCTCGGCAACATCGCCTTCTGGGTGCTGACCGGCGCCGTCACCATCGTGGTGCTGGTTTACCTGCTGGTGCAGACCGGCCCCGGCAACGACACCACGCGCTGGCTGATCAACGAAGGCCGCGAGTACATCGAGGCGCCGCGCTGGGCCGACATCGGCATCGTCGCCGTCATGCTGGTGTTCTTCTACAACGTCGCCGCCACCTTCTCGAAAGGCCGCTGGTCCGGCATCTCCGGGGTGCTGACGCTGGACCTGGTCGCGCTGGCCGGTCTCTACACGGCCGGCATGTTCTACTCGACCAACGTCACCGTCGACCAGTACTGGTGGTGGTGGGTGATTCACCTGTGGGTGGAAGCGACCTGGGAAGTGCTGGTGGGCTGCATCATGGCCTGGAGCCTGATGAAGCTGATCGGCGCGCGCCGACAGATCGTCCAGACCTGGCTGTATATCGAAGTCGCGCTGATGTTCGGCTCCGGCATCCTCGGCCTCGGCCATCACTACTTCTGGATCGGCACGCCGGAATACTGGCTGACCATCGGCGGCTTCTTCTCGGCGCTGGAGCCGATCCCGTTGGTCGCCATGGTCGTCCATTCCGTTTACGACTCCGGCGTCCACAAGTTCCGCAGCACCAACCATCCGGCGCTGGCCTGGATCATCGCCCACACCTTCGGCAACTTCCTCGGCGCGGGCGTCTGGGGCTTCATGCACACCCTGCCGCAGATCAACCTCTACACCCACGGCACCCAGTGGTCCGCCTCGCACGGCCACCTCGCCTTCTTCGGCGCCTACGCCACCATCATCATCGCCTTCTTTTACCTGGCCATTCAGCGCTGGCGCGGCGGCGTGTGGATGGGCGGCGGTCTGGCCGACAACGGCTGGAAGTGGAAATGGGCGATGGGGCTGCTGAACCTCGGCGTCATGGGCATGACCGTCGCCCTGCTGATCGCCGGCTACGAGCAATCCTTCATCGAGCGCGCGGTCGAAGGTTCCACCTGGGGCGGCTATTTCGCCGGCCAGAACCATCCCTGGTTCCAGCAGGCCATGAACTGGCGGATGGTGTTCGGCGTGATGACCTTCGCCGGCGCCGGCCTGCTGGCCTGGGACCTGCTCACCATCGGCGTCGGAGAGACGCGCCAGGCGCTGGTGATCGAGGAGCATTGAGCCTTGGCTTGAGCTTCCGCCCGGCGGCCAGCGCCGCCGGGTGAGTGATGGCTAGGCAAGCCCGCCAGTTCAACTGGAGCCGGCGGGCTTTTTTGTGCATGGACCACAGACAGAACCCCTCCCAACGGCTCCCTGTCATTCCATTGTCGGCTTACTGACAGCCAAGGCCTTTTTATTTATGCCGTTAGCAGCGGAATCCGGTTTTTTTGTGCTCGAAGATTATTGGCCCCTCAACACCGCTCTATGCTTAATTAAGGACGGCACGCTCAATTAAGGACGGCACGCTCAAAACCCTACGTGATACGCTCCTCTCCAGACTCATGAACGGCGAAGTGCGCGTGGCGCTGGGTACCTGATCCACCCTCCAGAAATAAAGCCATGGCGAAAGACAACAAAATCCAGATATTCCAGACAGAGGATGGCCGCACCCAGATTAAGGTGCGGTTCGAGCAGGAGAGTGTGTGGTTGACGCAGCGTCAGATGGGCGAGGTGTTTGCTACCACGCCGGAGAACATCCTGATGCACCTGCAATACCTTCGCCAATCGGCGTAGGTGATTTTCGAACTTGGGGCCAGAAAGGATGGCCTGAAAGGGTAGAATGCGGGGCTCATCACAACACCCGGCACCCGATCTG
>Ga0172372_10007924_pt1 | contig 14179 bp, 10 predicted proteins | sample LakKiv5m_2_FD_114544 | JGI IMG/M metagenome (GOLD analysis project Ga0172372, IMG submission 114544) | Freshwater microbial communities from Kabuno Bay, South-Kivu, Congo - kab_092012_9.5m | ecosystem: Environmental > Aquatic > Freshwater > Lake | place: Democratic Republic of the Congo...
GAGCCTCCGGACGTCGGCTGCTACGATTGGGAGGGTAGCTGACGAGGTGACGAGGCGGTGATTGGACCGAGCCTCCGGACGTCGGCTGCTACGATTGGGAGGGTAGCTGACGCGGGGACGAGGCAGTGGTTGGACCGAGCCTCCGGACGTCGGCTGCTACGATTGGGAGGGTGGGCTGCGCCGGGTGGGGGCACCCGGCCTTCACCGGGAGACCCACGTTTTCAGTTTCACGTTGAGAACCTCCTCCCCGGGGTTTGTCCTGCCAAATTCGGCGTTGCCATGGGCGATGGGTCGGCAAGGATGGGCGCGTTCAATCATGAAACACGTTTTGCCATTCATTGCTGCCGCCGGACTCCTGGCGGGTTGTGCGACCTCGTCGAAGACCAAGACCGTGACCACGACGGCGGATCCGGTGCCTGCGAAAGTGGGATCGGCGGCGGTGGCTTCGCCTGGAGCGCCGGGGTCCCGTCTGGGCAAGACGGACGCCGAAGGATTCACCGTGATCTTTGATGGCACCTGGGACGGTTGGGTGGTGAACGAGAATCCTTCGGCGTGGAAGATCGCGGACGGCGCATTGCGGGCCTCGGGTGACCGCAGCCACTGCTTCTACATCGGGGCGCTGGCGCCGTTTAAGGATTTCGAGCTGAAGGTCGACGTGTTGACCGAGCCGGGTTCGAACGGCGGCATCTACATCCACACGAAGTATCAGGACTCGGGGTGGCCGTGGGGTGGCTACGAGACCCAGGTGAACCAGACGCAGGGTGACTGGCGCAAGTCCGGCAGCATCTACTCCGTGAAGGACGTGCGCGAGGTGCCCGTGAAGGACAACCAGTGGTACACCCATCACGTGATCGTGAAGGGCAACACCGTGAAGATCTATCTGGACGGCAAGCTGGTGAACGAGTTCACCGAGGAAGCGGGCCGTGTCGCGGGCAAGGATTTCGAGCGGAAGCTGAACCAGGGCACATTCGCCTTCCAGGCCCACGATCCCAAGTCGGTCGTCTATTACCGCAATGTGCGGGTGAAGAAGTCCTGATCTCCGCGGAATCAGCGAGATGCCGACCGGAAGCTCCGGTCTCTCGGGCAGGGCGGGTGACAGCCAAGGGCTGCCCCGCCCTGTTGCCTTTTGGGTCAATCGGGTTCCGTGGTCGCAGCGGTATCCGGACCAGCCTTGAGCCCATGGGAGCGGAGCTTTTCCCGGAGCGTGACGCGGCTGATGCCGAGCCATCGGGCCGCCTTCGCCTGATTCCCCTCCGCGCGAGTCAGGGCCTGCGAGAACACCTCGTGTTCCACACGACGCATGATCTGGTCGAAACCGTTCTGGAAGATGCCTTGTTCCGCACCCGCGAGGACTTCACTGACCAGACTGGCGAGGGAGTCGTTGGGGAGGGGCGTTCGGATTCCCTTTCGGAGCACTTCGCGGATGTCGAGGCCGGAAATGGGATAGCCGTTGGTGATGAGGAGTGCCTGACGGATGACATTTTCGAGTTCGCGTACGTTTCCCGGCCATGAATGGTCGTTCAACACCTTCAGGGCGTCGGGGTCGAGCATCGGCGACTTGAACCCGAGGATTTCGGCGTGCTTGAGGGCAAAGTGCGCCGCCAACAGCGGAATGTCTTCCGTGCGTTCACGGAGCGGGGGCAGGAACAGGGAGACCTGGTTCAGGCGGTAGTAAAGGTCCTCACGGAACGTTCGGGCGGTGATTGCGGCGTCGAGGTCCACGTGCGTGGCCGCGATGATGCGGACATCGACCGGGATCGTGTCGCGTCCGCCCAGGCGCTGAAGGGTCTTTTCCTGAAGGACGCGGAGAAGCTTGGCCTGCGTGGAGGCGCCCATCTCGCCGATCTCGTCGAGGAACAGGGTTCCTTGGTGCGCCTGTTCGAACCGGCCTACGCGTCGTTCGATGGCCCCGGTGAAGGCGCCCCGTTCGTGTCCGAACAGTTCGCTTTCAAGGAGGGTCTCGGGAATGGCCGCGCAATTGACGGCCACGAAGGGGGCCTTGGAACGTTCGCTGTGGGCGTAGACGGCTCGGGCGATGAGTTCCTTTCCGGTGCCCGTTTCGCCACGGATGAGGACGGTGACGGGCTTTGCAGCGACACGGCCGATTTCCTTGTACACGGACTGCATGGAACGGCTTCGGCCAACGATGGAAGCCGGTTGGATGGGGGGGGAAGCGGGTTCGGCCGAGGCAGGGCGATGCTTGCTGCTGCTCAGCGCCCGGGCCATGACGGCCAGGAGTTCCTCCATTTCGAACGGCTTGAGGAGATAGTCGTAGGCCCCTTCCTTCATCGCTTCGATGGCGGTCTCCGTGGTGCTGTGTGCGGTCATCAGGAGGATCGGGGTTCCGGGGATTTCCGAATGGAGCTTCCGGATGACGTCCAGCCCTCCCAACCCGGGAAGCCGTAGGTCGGTGAGGATGGCATCGTAGCGGTTGCGCGCTGCCATCCGGCACCCTTCGTCACCCCGTCGCGCCAGGTCGACGAGGTAGCCCTCCGCGGAAAGCACGGAGGCCAAAGCCGAGGCGAGGGAGGTGTCATCCTCGATGACAAGCAGGCGATGCGAGGCGTTCATGAACTCACGGGAAGCACAACGCTGAAGGTGGTCCCAATCCCGGTGTCGGTCCGGTATTCGATGGATCCCCCGTGCTTTTCCACGATCCGGGCCGCAATGGCGAGTCCCAGTCCGGTGCCGTCGGCCTTGGTGGTGAAAAAGGGGTCGAAGAGCCGGGAACGTGCTTCGTCGGGAATGCCCGCGCCATTGTCGATGACCTCCATGACGGCCGCTGGCGCCGGAAAGGTGTGCGGATGGCGGTCCGCGCGTTGGACACGAAGTCGGATCTCCCCGGTTTCGCCGAGGGCCTCGAGGCCGTTTCGGACGAGGTTGATCAACACCTGTTTCAGTTGGGAGTGGTCTGCGTGCAGGGGGACATCCGGCCCCTCTTCCAGCAGGATTTCTGCATTCCGGGCCTGGGCGTCCGGAGCGAGAAGGTCGCGGACCTCGGCCAGGACAGCCCTCGCCGAGAAATCGTTCGGTACCGGTTCGGCGGGACGGGCAAAATCGAGGAATCCTCGGACGATACGCTCGAGGCGGTGGATCTCGGAATGGATGATTTCGGCATCGGCAGCCGCCGGGCTACCCTGCGCCAGGCGTCTTTGCTGCGTGAAGAGCCGGGCCTTGATGGCCGTGAGTGGGTTCCTGATTTCGTGGGCTACTCCCGCGGCCAGCACGCCGAGCGAGGCCAGCTTTTCCTGACGGGCGATGAGGTTCCGGCTTTCGACAAGCTGGAGTCGCAGCGGGCGAATGAGGTCGCGGTAGACCAGCACGCTGAGGGCGGCGGACAGGATCACGATGGCCGCGAGGGTGCCAACCAGGAGCTTGACCAGACGGTTGAGCCTCGACCGCGCAATCGCCGTAGCCTCCTGGAGGGCATCCTCACGGATGCGGAGGAGACGACGGGTATCCTGGGCCATGTCGGCCGCATAATCGCCCAGGAGCGCGATGCGTGGGGCGACCTCGGCGTGTGACGCGTCGGCTGCGATTCGAACCCGGATGCTCAGCGCCTCCTGCCAGTATTCGTCGAAGATCTGGCTGATGTTGTCGAGGATCCGGAGTTCCTCTGGTCGGCTAATGCTCCCGCGTTGTTCACGGAGCCATTGGAGAAGCCGCTGATGGGCGACCACGAAGTCGTCCCACTTCTTGGGATCCCGCGAGGCCTCGTAGTTCCGGAAGAGGGAACGTAGTTCGTGGAGATCCGCTGAAAACGTGTCTCCGACGCGGAAACTACGAACCTCCTGTTCGGAGAGCCTCGATCCGAGCTGGTCGGCAGCCTTCCACGCGGTCCAGCCCGTCCAGACCAGGATCGCCAAGGCCGAAACGATGGCGGAGGCGAAGACGAGGACGCGACGTTGCATGGGGTGCAGGGTGCTGCGGTCGGGCTTCGGGGCCAAGCCGGGAACGGAGGGTGGGGTGGACAGGAACTTTCCGGTCGTGGAAACGAACTGGCCTTGCCGTCGCCTTCGGACGTCGTCCCGGGAGCTCAAAGGTGCGGAAATAGGAGGAATTCAAGCATCAGGACGCTTGGCACGCGGATCGCATACCGAAGGAACACCGGGACGCTTGCGTCGCGGTACGCAGCGGTCCGTTCCTCGTCGGTGTCCAGGGCGCCTGTCGCGGTCTGGATTGGGGATAACGACGAATGGTTGGTTCGTCATGAGGGTTAGCCCCCCCGGCGGGGGACGGCTGCTGCGGTCCAATTTTCAAGCTGTGGAGACAGGGATGCCGGCGTTGCTGACAGAGCAGGGTCCTGACAGCCATCGAGTCGAAGGGCGACCCTTGCGGTTGCTGATCGTCGACTCGGACCCGGTTGTCCTGGATTCGCTCAGGGAAGCTTTCGAGATGGAAGGTTTCCGTGTCGTTTCCGCTTCGGGCATCGGGGATCTGGAGTCCTCGCTGGATTCCGGTGCCTTCGACTGCCTGTTGGTGGATGTCCAATCCGAGACAGCAAAGGCGTGGGAGGCTGTGACGGTCCTTCGGGATCGGTCACGGGCCCGCCTTGGGGTGATGAGCGTCCAGTCTGGGTTGGTTGCCCGGGCGAAGCGGTCCGGGGCGGACCGGTTCTGGTTGAAGCCGCTGGAACCGGGGGAGGTTGCCGAGTGGATCCGTCGGGAGGCCACTCCTCCATCGGACGGTTGAGGAATTGGCTTCAAACGCTTTGGCGCCGGTCATCTGGTTGCAGGTCTCGCCGACAGTCCCACCCCGGCGGCCCTGTGGATGACCGGCGCCTTTTCCACCCCGGCGCGCCGTCACCATTCCTGCATGCGGTGATTCGGGTAGCTTGACGCTCTCGGTTGAGGATCGCAGATTCGGCGGCCGCAACTTCCCGGAAGAACCGGGCAATCTTTATTCAGCATCCGCACACGCAAACACGCGCATGAGCACGCCGCACAACCTTTTGGGAACCCTGCAGGAATTCGACCTCGGCAACGGCAAGTCAGGCCGGTTTTATTCGTTGCCCGCCCTCGGTCAGGCACTGGGCGCGCCGGTGAGCCGGTTGCCGGTTTCGATCCGGTTGGTCCTGGAATCCGTCCTGCGCAATTGCGACGGATTGAAGGTGCAGGAAGCAAACGTGCGGGAACTGGCCGCTTGGAAGCCGGTGGAGAGCCGCACAGCGGAGATTCCGTTCGTCGTGGCCCGGATCGTCCTCCAGGACTTCACCGGTGTGCCGCTGCTGGTGGACCTGGCAGCGATGCGTTCGGCGGTCGCGCGCCTGGGCAAGAACCCGAAGATCATCGAGCCCCTCGTGCCGGTGGACCTCGTGGTGGACCACTCGGTGCAGGTGGATTTCGCCGGCAGTGCGGACTCGCTCGGTCGGAATCTTGAGCTTGAGTTCAGCCGCAATCGCGAGCGCTACCAGTTCCTGAAGTGGGGCATGCAGGCGTTCGATACCTTCAAGGTGGTTCCGCCCGGCATCGGTATCGTGCATCAGGTCAACCTCGAGTACCTCGCGAAGGGTGTTCTCGAACAGGGCGGGGTGTACTACCCGGACACGTTGGTGGGAACAGATTCCCACACCACGATGATCAACGGCCTGGGCATCGTCGGCTGGGGCGTGGGTGGCATCGAGGCGGAGGCGGGCATGCTCGGTCAGCCGGTGTACTTCCTGACGCCTGACGTCGTTGGCGTGCACCTCACGGGTTCCCTCCGCGAGGGGGTGACCGCAACCGACCTGGCGCTGACGCTCACGCAGATGCTCCGCAAGGCGAAGGTCGTCGGCAAGTTCGTGGAATACTTCGGGCCCGGCGCCGCAGCGTTGCCCGTCGTGGACCGCGCCACGATCGCCAACATGGCTCCCGAGTATGGAGCCACGATGGGCTTCTTCCCGGTGGACGCCGAGACGGTGAACTACCTCCGGGCCACCGGCCGCAGTGAGGAACACTGCAAGACCTACGAGAACTTCTACAAGGCCCAGGGCCTGTGGGGCATCCCGGCGGAAGGCGATATTGATTACTCCCAGGTGCTGAAGCTGGACCTTTCGACCGTCCAGCCGTCCGTCGCCGGACCGAAGCGTCCGCAGGACCGCATCGAGCTGGGGAACATGAAGCGCGAGTTCTTCCAGGCCTTCAGCCGTGGCGTGACCGACAACGGATTCGGCAAGAAGCGTGGCGAGTTCCTCGGGAAGCAGGCGGAAGTTCCGGCCGGCAGCGCCTTCGCGACCCTGGCCCATGGTTCCGTGCTGATCGCGGCCATCACCAGTTGCACGAACACCTCCAACCCGAGCGTCATGCTCGCCGCCGGGTTGCTCGCGAAGAAGGCCGTGGAAAAGGGCCTCAAGCCGAACCCGGTCGTGAAGTCCTCTCTCGCCCCGGGATCGCGGGTGGTCAGCGACTACCTTTCCAAGACGGGATTGCAGCCGTACCTCGACCAGCTTGGATTCCAGGTGGTGGGCTACGGATGCACGACCTGCATCGGCAACTCCGGACCGCTGGCGGCGCCTGTCGAGGATGCCGTCGTGAAGAACGACCTCGTCGCGGCCTCGGTGCTTTCCGGCAACCGTAATTTCGAGGCGCGCGTCCATCAGTCCATCAAGGCGAACTTCCTCATGTCGCCGCCGCTGGTGGTGGCGTTTGCCCTCGCGGGCCGGGTTGACATCGACATGACCTGCGAGCCGATCGGCACCGGTGCCGACGGTGCCGCCGTCTACCTGGCCGACATCTGGCCGACGCTCGCCGAGGTCCGCGACGCCATGCAGTCGGCGTTGAAGCCCGAGGTCTTCCAACGCCTCTACACCGACTTCGCCGCGCAGAACCCGAAGTGGAACGAGATCCCGGCCTCCACCGGCTTGGTCTACGGATGGGACACAGCCTCGACGTACATCCAGGAGCCGCCGTTCTTCACCCAGTTCAACCTGGAGGCGGGTTCGATTGGTTCGATCACCGGCGCGCGGGCCCTCGGCATCTTTGGGGATTCCGTCACGACCGACCACATCTCGCCCGCGGGTTCGATCAAGAAGTCGTCGCCGGCCGGTCGGTACCTGCTGGAGAACGGAGTCACGCTGGAAGACTTCAACAGCTACGGCAGCCGTCGTGGCAACGACCGGATCATGACGCGCGGCACGTTCGCCAACGTCCGGATCAAGAACCTCATGCTCGGTGGCGAGGAAGGTGGCAACACGTTGCTGCATCCGGAAGGCACCAAGCTCTCGATCTACGACGCGTCCGTGGAGTACCAGAAGCGCGGGACGCCCTTGATCGTGATCGCCGGCCAAGAGTACGGCACGGGTTCAAGCCGTGACTGGGCCGCGAAGGGTACGAACCTGCTGGGTGTGAAGGTGGTCGTCGCGCAGAGCTTCGAGCGCATCCATCGGTCGAACCTGGTGGGCATGGGCGTCCTTCCGCTCCAGTTCAAGGACGGCACCACGGCCCAGACGCTGAAGCTCGATGGCAGCGAGGTGTATGATGTCGTCGGCCTCGACGCGTCCATCAAGCCGCAGCAGGACCTGGTCCTCCGAGTGACGCGCAAGGATGGCACCGTCGAGAACGTGTCAGTGCGCTGCCGCATCGATACCCCGATCGAGATCGAGTACTACCAGCACGGCGGCATCCTGCCGTTCGTCCTGCGTCAGTTGGTCGCGAAGGCCTGATCCGTGCGCGGGGCAGGGGCGGAGCGATCCGTTGCCGCCCGCCTGTCCCGTGAAGACGATCGTACTGACCGGAGTGACCCGTGGCCTGGGGCGTGCCCTCCTGGAGGAGTTCGCCCTGCTCGGTCACCGGGTCATCGGTTGCTCGCGCACGCGCCCCGGCATCGAGGCGTTGCAGGCGGAGTTTCCAGCTCCCCATTACTTCGGGATCGTGGACGTCGCCGAGGATGCGCAGGTCCAGGCGTGGGCGCGCCACATCCTCGCCGAGTTCGATCCGCCCGACCTCATCCTCAACAACGCCGGCCTCATGAATCCGGTCGGCCCGTTGTGGTCGGTTTCGGCCGAAGACTTCCGGAAGGTGGTGGCCACGAACCTGGAGGGGATTGCCAACGTCACCCGGCATTTCCTGCCGTCGATGATCCGTCGGGGCAGCGGGGTGATGGTCAACTTCAGCTCCGGTTGGGGCCGGACCACCGATGCGGGCGTGGCTCCCTATTGCGCAAGCAAGTGGGGCGTCGAAGGCCTCACGCAGGCGGTGTCCCAGGAGGTGCCGCAGGGAATGTGCGTTGCCGCGCTGAACCCTGGGATCATCGACACGGACATGCTGCGGAGTTGCTGGGCGGACAACGCGGGTTCGTTCGAATCTCCGTCCCGATGGGCGCGACGGGTCGCGCCATGGTTGCTGCGCCTCGGCCCCTCCGAGAATGGGCAGGCGCTGACCGCACCCGGGGTGGCCACGTGAGCACCAACGCAGGGCAGGGGGCGCGTCCTGGCGCTGCCACCGCATCCGACGGGGTGGCGAGTCGCACGCCTGTCTGGGTCACTGGTTCGGCCGGGCGGTTGGGGCGTGCCGTGGTGGCCGAGTTCCGGCGCTCAGGATTGGGCGTGGTTCCTTACGATCTTCAGCCGACGCCAGGCCACGAGGAGGTCCCGGTGGGTTCGCTTCTGGATCGGGACGCCCTGCGGCACTCGGCCCACGGGGCCAGGGCCTTGATCCACCTGGCGGCAACGCCCGACGATGCCGATTTCGATGCCTGTCTGGTGCCCAACAACGTCGTGGGACTCGAACGGGTACTGGAAGCCGCCCGCGAAGCCGGCATCCGTCGATGGGTGCTGGCGAGCAGCATCCAGGTGAACCTGAGGCAGTCGCGTACAGGCCCTTGGCCGGTCCGGAGCTCCGACCCGATCTCGCCGCACCGGTGGTATGCCGCCACCAAGGTCTTCCTGGAATCGGCGGGGTATTCCTATGCGCGGGACTTCGGTTTCGAGGTCATTGCCGTGCGCCTGGGATGGTGCCCCCGGGACGCCGGGCAGGTGGCTCAGATCGAGTCCGAGGCCATTGCGCAGGATACGTTTCTGAGTCCCGGGGACGCCGGGCGATTCTTCCAGGCGGCGGTGACGGCGCCGGTGGATCCCGGGTTTCACGTGGTGTTCGCCACCAGTCGTCCCGTGAGGCATTGGATCTTCGATCCCGAACCCGCGAAGCGGTTGCTCGGATGGGAACCCTTGGACGTGTGGCCAGTGGACGCGCTAGAGTCACGGGCATGAAACGATGGCTGTTTGCGGCCCTCGCCGCGGCGCTGTCGGCCGCTGGCGTCCTTGCCGCCCCGACAAATTCGCTGGATGCGGTTGTGGAACTGTGGCGAGCCGGGAAAGCGGATGCGGCGATGGAGGCCGCCAACGCGGCGATCCAGAAGGAACCGGGCAACGCCCGGTTGCTCGGTTTGCGCGCCCAGATGCGCGTCATGACCGGAAAGCGCGCCGAGGCCGAGACCGATCTTTCCGCGGCGATCGCAGCGGAACCGGATTCCGCATGGCTTCGCCAGGAACGGGCGCAACTCAGGTTCCGGCTGGGGCGTATCGAGGATTCCGTCGCGGACTTCGACAAGGCCGTCGAGATGGCCCCACGGCTCCTCCCGCAGAACTGGCAGCGCGGGATCGCCCTCTATTATGCAGGGCGTTTCACCGATGGCCGGAAGCAGTTCGAGGTCCACCAGTCGGTGAATCCCGAGGACGTCGAGAATGCCGCGTGGCACTTCCTGTGCACCGCCCGCGAGAAGGGCGTCACCAACGCCCGCAACCAGCTCATCACCGTCCAACGTGACGGTCGGATCCCAATGAAGGAGATCCAGCAGCTGTTCGCCGGCAAGGCCACGGCGCTGGACGTCCTCAATGCCGCCGCCAAGGCGGAGGACGATCGCGCACGCCGCGACCAGCAATTCTACGCCCACCTCTATCTCGGCCTCTTTTTCGAAGCCACCGGCGTGCTCAAGGATCGTGATGACCACATCCGCGAAGCCGCCAAGCTCGCCGATCCGGACAATTACATGGGCGCGGTTGCGCTCGTGCATGCCCAGCGGCTCAAACTGATTTCCACTCCCAACAAACCATGAGTTCTTCCAAGCCGGCGGGTCACCAGCCCTTCTGGGCCGCCATTCAGGATCGCCGCCGTCCCGCACGTCCCGCTCCCGACGACGATCGTCCCGGTCGACCGGGACGCCGTTCGTCGCGTCCAGCCCCGCCAGCCGCCGCTCCGGCCGAGCCTGGACCTGAGGTTTCCGCAGCCCCACCGCAGGGGTTGTATACGCCCGCCCGCCCCGCACCCGGACGTCCGCCGTTCCGTTCCGGTCCGCGCCCCGCGGCCGCCGGCGCACCTGGTGGGGAGAATCGTCCTGCCCGTCCTGCCGGTCCCGGTCGCAAGCCAGTTCCTGCGGATCCCGCGGTCGTCGCCATGGCGCGCGAACGTCGCGAGGCGAAGCGCACGCCCGCTTCCTGGGCTGCCCGCATCGTCGCCCGTTCCGGTGTGGATTGTCCCGCCGACCGCGAGCTGCGGTCGACGCTTCGGAACATCGATTTGCTGAAGCCCGAGGACGCCCGCTGGATCAGCCGGGCGGTCTTCGCCTACTTCCGATGGTTGGGCTGGCTGGACCAGGGACGGTCGCTCGAGAAGCGGCTCGATCAGGCCATGGGATTTGCCGACACCTATTCACGTAATCCGGCCGCGGCCAAGGATGAGGCGCTGCGCGCTGGCGCCGTCCCAGCCTGGATTTCCGAGGTGATGGACGTGCCCATTGAATGGTTGCGCGCCCTCCAACGTGAACCCCGCCTGTGGCTGCGGGCCCGTCCGGGAACCGCTCCCCGGGTGTGTCTCACCCTCGGTGCGCAATCCGATGCAAAGCCCGGCGTGATCCCTGATTCCATCCTGTTCGGTGGGACGCGCGACCTGTTCCGGACCGGCGCCTTCCATCGGGGGGAGTTCGAGATCCAGGACGTGGCGTCGCAGGCCGTCGCCCACTGCTGTGCGCCGGGCTCCAGCGGGAAGCCTGAGAAGTGGTGGGACGTCTGCGCCGGCGAAGGCGGCAAGACCCTGCACCTGTCGGACCTGCTTGCGGGCAAAGGCGAGGTGCTCGCCACCGACCGCGCGAAGTGGCGGCTGGACCGGTTGCAGCAACGCAGTTCCCGCGCGAAGTCCAAGGGCATCCGCTGGACCGCCTGGGACGAAACCCGGCCGATTCCCGCAGAACGCGGTTTCGACGGCGTCCTTCTGGACGCACCTTGCAGTGGTCTCGGGACCTGGGGCCGCAATCCGCATGCCCGCTGGACCGCGACGATCCAGGACGTGATGGAGTTGGCCGAGGTCCAGAAGCGTCTTCTGGAAAGTGCGTGTCGTGGAGTGAAGGTGGGCGGCCGCCTGGTCTATGCCGTGTGCACGCTCACCCGGCCGGAGACCTCCGGTGTGGTCGAGGCCTTCTCCAAGGCCCATCCGGAATTCGAACCCTGCGACATCCCCAACCCCTTCGATCCCGCCGCCGCGCCGGCGCCCCAGCGCATGTTCTGGCCCCAGGACACCGGCGGCAACGGCATGTTCGTCGCCTGCTGGAAGAGGAAGTGAGGCGGGAGATTCAAGTTTGAAGTTTCAAGTTTGAAGACCGGCCTCCCACGGACGTAGCGGACGACGTAAGGAGGCCGGGGGGAATGGCTGAAGGCCGGGTGACCTCACCCGGCGGGGTTGAAGGATGCGCCGCGTGAGGGCACGCGGCCTTCATGGGAGTTCCCCAGGAAATTTCACGGAATCAATAACGGGGAAACCGGATTGGTTCCGCGGGTGGAGAATCCGTTGGTGAAGGTGATTCGATTGTATGTGGCCACGGTTTGATGCACCGAGCCATCACTCATCAGCACGTTGCCAAAGCCGTCGTGATGGCCGGGCTTGGTGAACTGGAAGAGGTCCGCGGCCGTTGGCGTGATCTTGCCCTGCACAGGCGTTCCGTTCCGGGTCAGGTTGCGGTCGCCTCCCATGAGCAGTTCCGGCTCTTCTTCAATGGCCCCTGTGTACAGGAAGTACGAGAAGTGCTCGTTGTGCCCAAACTGGAGGGTGTTGTTGGTCTGCGGCGGGCCGAACACGAGGGTCTTGCCCCAGAATTTATCGAAACGCGGGTCCTTGGGGCAGAGCAGGACCTTCGGCGTGGAGAGTTCGTTGGACAGGACCGCGACGTGTCTCCAGAACCTTTGGTCATCGGCGAGATCCTCCTGGCTGCCCCCTTCGCGCACCGGGACGGCCCACGGGAACAGCCCGTTGTTGTCCGTGGCGAACATCCGCAGCCCCAGGCCCAGCATCTTCAGGTTGTTCACACATTGCATGCGTCGTCCGTCCGACCTGCGTCGGGGGGCGAGCGTGGGAAGGAAAATCCCGGCCACGATGACGACCACGATGATCACCACCAGCAGCTCCAACCAAGTGAAGCCGTGACGGCGATTGGGTGGATGCGCAGGGTGAAGGTTCATGGGAGCGGCGGGGGTGGATTACGATGACTTCAAAGCAAGCCCCATGCCTGACGCCAGGGGCTTGGGACGGGGGGCGACCGCCGTTTGCAAATGGACGTCGCATACGCAACGTGCGGATGCAAACGAGGGGGGAGGGGCGAGGGAACGGCTTGGGGTGCCTCCTCGAAGGTCCTACCCTGAACCATCCCTGAACCGTCGCCCCGGCAGGACGACGTGTTCGTCGCTCCCCCGGAGGTCCTACCTCCAAAGGTGTACGGAGGTGGCGGACGGCAGGCTTGTCTCCCGAGGGCAAAAGAGGTTTAAGGAAGCCGTTCAATTGTTACCGGTGCGCTGAAGCGTCCGTGCGAACCCTGTCCGCCTTCACCTGCGGAGGCTGGGTTTGGCAGAGGACGGCAGAAGCTGATCCGGCCTTGGCCATGCACACCCGCCTGACCCTGATGGCCCGCCTGATGGCGGCCTCGATTCTCGTTCTGGTTGCCGCGGTGACCCGCCTTCGGGGCGAAGTCACCGAGTCGATCACGAGCCTGACCGTCACGAATTACACCGGCTACGTCATCGCGTCCGATGCGTCGAACGGGTTGCCCGGGTACAACCGGGACACCATCGATGTCCGATCGGTGGTGAACTACCAGCGGTCGACCGCCGACAAGATCTACGTCTTCGACTACACCTACCAATACCGGTTGCTGGATGCCGATGGCGTGGCGCACCCGCTGCTCGTGGGTGGGGTGACGAACACGGTGGCCAGCGAGACCATCGAGATCGATCGCACCGGTCCCATCATAATCCTGCCGGACGTCACGCGGACGATGAAGCTCAAGCCCGCGGCGACCCTGAATCCGTACACGCAGTACCGGGTGGAGTTGCGGTTGCTGCGCCGCGAGGCAGGGACCCTCGGGCGTCCCACGTTTACCGGTGATGAGCGGGAAACCACGGCCGCCCGGTATCTGCATTTTCCTTCAACGGATCCGGTGGATTCGGACGTGAACGTGATCCCGATCGTGGAGAGCGGCAGTTGGACGCGGACATACCTGCTCACGGGTGGAGGCTCGAAGAGCAACCTGCAGGCGCAGGTGAACTTCAAAGCGTACCGCTACGACCGATACAACCTCTCGAGCGTCAACAACGACATCAACTTCTCGTTCCAGATGGAGTTGAGGGACGCGGCGACCGACGCGTTGATCCCGCTGGCTGACAGCCTGATCGTGGCTACGAAGACGGTCGCCACCCACACCAATGACGACCCTCTCCAGCCGACCGTTGCGAACCTGAACCACGCGCTGGTGCTTTCGCCCACGACCCAGCTGGATCCGATCAACAAGACCTACCGACTGAAGGTCACGATCGGCCACTATCGGACCTCGGGCTCGTTTGTGCCGGCGGCGGGCAACGATGTCACGTTGGCGCCGCAGCGGTTGCTGCACCTCAACGGGAAGCTCTTCTTTGGTGCGATCGAGACGCGATACACCTCGCTGGGCAACAATCCCAGCCAGGGCATCATTTCCGCCGGCACGATGCCGACGTCCCTGGGCGTCGACGACCAGAGCGGATTCGTGGTCGGAATGCCGAGCCACACCTACGGGGATGGCACGCTGCTGAGCGTGCGGGTGTCTTCGGATGGAACGGCGCGGTTGGCCGCAGGATCGGTGGTCCTGACGGGACCATCGCCGGATGAGGAGATCATCGAGAATGTGAGGATGGTTCGCGGTCCGGTGACACTGGACGTGACGGGGGCGAAGGCGAACCTCGCGGTGTATC
>Ga0172372_10007925_pt1 | contig 14178 bp, 13 predicted proteins | sample LakKiv5m_2_FD_114544 | JGI IMG/M metagenome (GOLD analysis project Ga0172372, IMG submission 114544) | Freshwater microbial communities from Kabuno Bay, South-Kivu, Congo - kab_092012_9.5m | ecosystem: Environmental > Aquatic > Freshwater > Lake | place: Democratic Republic of the Congo...
AACGTCCGGGCGAAGGACCAGTTCGACGTCGTCGGCCCGCTCCCCAGCCAGAACATCGACACCGGGATGGGCCTGGAGCGCGTCGCGTACCTCCTGCAGGGCAAGGAGAACCTGTACGAGATCGACGAGGTCTTCCCGGTCATCGCGCGGGCCGAGGAGCTCACGGGCCGCCGCTACGGCGCCGACCCGGTCGACGACGTGCGCTTCCGGGTCATCGCCGACCACGTGCGCAGCGGCCTGATGCTGATGGGCGACGGCGTCACCCCCGGCAACGAGGCGCGCGGGTACGTGCTGCGCCGCCTGCTGCGTCGAGCGGTGCGCTCGATGCGCCTGCTCGGCTTCGAGGACCCGGCGCTCCCGGCGCTGCTGCCCGTCAGCAAGGACCGCATGAAGGCGAGCTACCCCGAGCTCGAGACCGACTTCGCGCGCATCAGCCAGGTCGCGTTCGCCGAGGAGGAGGCGTTCCGCCAGACGCTCGGCAAGGGCACGCAGATCTTCGACCTGGCCGCAGCGGAGACGAAGCAGTCCGGCGCCACGGTGCTGAGCGGCGACCAGGCCTTCCAGCTCCACGACACGTACGGCTTCCCGATTGACCTGACCCTCGAGATGGCCGCTGAGCAGGGCCTGTCGGTCGACGCCGACGGGTTCCGTTCGCTGATGGCCGAGCAGCGCGCTCGCGCCAAGGCCGACGCGAAGTCCAAGAAGGGCGTGCACGCCGACACGACGGCCTACCGCGCCGCGCTCGACGCGCACGGCCCGACCGACTGGCAGGCGTACACGACGCTCTCGACCGAGTCGCGGGTGCTGGCACTGCTCGCCGGTGGCGAGCCCACGCCGGTGCTGACCGCCGGCTCGGTCGGCGAGGTCGTGCTGGACCGCACGCCGTTCTACGCCGAGTCCGGTGGACAGAACGCCGACGCGGGGCACCTGCAGTGGTCCGGCTCGACCGTCGCGGGCCGGGCCGAGGTGCTCGACGTCCAGCGACCCATCAAGGGTCTGGTCGTGCACCAGGTGCGGGTGCTCGAGGGCGAGCTGACGCTCGACACCGACCTCGAGGCGCTCGTCGACCCCGAGTGGCGCACGGGCGCCCGTCAGGCGCACTCCGGCACGCACGTCGTGCACGCCGCGCTGCGCGAGGTGCTCGGCCCCACGGCGCTCCAGTCGGGCTCGTACAACCGTCCCGGCTACCTGCGTCTCGACTTCGGGTGGAACGGTGCGCTCTCGCCCGAGCAGCTGCGCGACGTCGAGGCGGCGTCCAACCGGGCGCTGCGGGCCGACCTCCCGGTCAGCGCCAGCTACATGACGCTGCCGCAGGCGCGCGAGGCCGGAGCGCTGGCGCTGTTCGGCGAGACGTACGGCGAGGAGGTCCGTGTCGTCGAGATCGGCGGGCCCTGGTCGCGCGAGCTGTGCGGCGGCACGCACGTCGAGCACTCGTCCCAGATCGGCACGGTCGTGGTCACGTCCGACAGCTCGGTCGGAGCGGGCAACCGACGTGTCGAGGCGCTGGTCGGCATCGAGGGCTTCGCCTACCTGGCGCGCGAGCGTGATCTCGTCGCCCAGCTCTCCGGCCTGCTGAAGGTCAAGCCCGACGAGATCCCGGCGCGCGTCGGAGACCTCGTGGAGCGGCTCAGGACGTCCGAGCGCGAGCTCGAGAAGATCAAGGCGGCCGAGCTGCTCGCCGGCGCGGGACGTCTGGCCGACAGCGGCAAGGACGTCGCGGGCACCACGGTCGTCGCGGCGCGCCTCGACGGCGTCGGTGGCGGCGACCTGCGCACGCTCGCGCTCGACGTGCGCAACCGCGTGGGCCAGGAGCGCCCCTCGGTCGTCGCGCTGTTCGGCGTCGTCGACGGCAAGCCGTCGGTCGCGATCGCCCTCAACCCCGCCGCGATCGAGCGCGGGCTCGCCGCCGGCGACCTGGTGCGCCTGGCGGGGGAGAAGATCGGCGGCCGTGGCGGCGGCAAGCCCGACGTCGCCCAGGGTGGGGGCGCGGACGCGAGCGGTGTCGAGGCCGCGCTGGCTGCCGTCGAGGCCGCGGTGGCCGGGGCCTGAGGCGCGCGTGCGACGAGGACGCCGACTCGGGGTCGACATCGGTGCGGCCCGCATCGGCGTCGCCTCGTGCGACCCCGACGGACTGATCGCGACCCCGGTCGAGACCGTCCACGTCGACGGCGACCTGCAGGCTGCCGTCGCACGGGTCGCGGACCTGGCCGAGGAGCACGAGGTCGTCGAGATCGTCGTGGGCCTCCCGTACTCGCTCTCCGGCCGGGAGGGGCCCGCCGCGGCGACCGTTCGCGCCGCGGTCGACGTGCTCACGGGGCTGACGACACGCCCGGTGCGCCTCGTCGACGAACGACTCAGCACCGTCACGGCGTCGCAGCAGCTGCGGGCCGGGGGGACCCGCGCGAAGAAGCAGCGCCCGGTCATCGACCAGGCGGCCGCAGTGGTCATCCTGCAAAATGCCTTGGAGGGGGAACGGCTCCGCGGCACCCCGCCGGGCCAGCTGATCGACACACCACCGCCGACCGAAGGAAGCGCATGACGGACACCGGAATCGACCTCGTCGCCGGGAGCGAACCCCCTCGCCCCGAGCGTGGTCGCCGCCGCGCCGAGAAGAAGAGGCGGCCGTGGCGCGGCCTCGTCGTGCTGCTGCTCGTGCTCGGCGTCGTCGGCGCCGGCGGGTACTGGGCCTACGGCTGGGCGCAGGACCGCTTCGGCGCGCCGGAGGACTACACGGGTGAGGGCACCGGTGAGATCGTCGTGCAGGTCGAGTCGGGTGCGAGCTGGCGGAGCCTCTCCTACGACCTCGAGGAGCAGGACGTCGTGAAGTCGGCTCAGGCCTTCTACGAGGAGGCGCTGGCCGATCCCGACCAGAACATCCTCCAGGCCGGCTCGTACCAGATGCGCAACCAGATGTCGGCCGAGGCGGCCTACCGCGCGCTGACGACCGAGATCGTCAAGGCCGACGCGACCGTCACGGTGCCCGAGGGCGCGCGGGTCGCCGACGTCGTGACGGCGATCGTCGAGGGCAGCGAGATCCCGCAAGCCGATCTGGAGGCGGTGCTCGCGGATCCTGCGGCGCTCGGTCTGCCCGCGGAGGCCGAGGGCAACCCCGAGGGGTACCTGTTCCCCGCGACGTACACGATCGTCCCGGGCGAGACGGCGGTGTCGCTGCTGTCGAAGATGGTCACCAAGAGTCTGGAGGTCACGGCGTCGCTCGACATCGAGGGCCGTGCCGCGGCGCTCGGCTACACGACCGAGCAGCTGCTGACCGTTGCGAGCATCCTGGAGTACGAGGTCGACGACTCCGAGTTCGCTCGTGGGGCCCGCGTGATCTACAACCGTCTCGACATCGGCATGGCGCTGCAGATGGACTCGACGGTGCACTACGTGAGCGGTCGCCGCGGCGACGTCTTCACGACCGACGAGGAGCGCGCGACGGACTCGCCGTACAACACGTACCGGTACCCGGGTCTTCCGCCGGGGCCGATCGGTTCCCCGGGCGAGGCGGCGATCGAGGCCGCGCTCAACCCCGAGGCCGGCGACTGGGTCTACTTCGTCGCCAACCCGGACACGGGCGAGACGACGTTCTCGGTGACCTACTCCCAGCACCAGCAGGCGTGTCGCGACGCCGGATTCAGCTGCTGAGGGCTGTGTCGCTCGTGAGGTGCGTGCCGTGAAGTGTGCCGTCCTGGGCAGCCCGATCGCCCACTCGCTCTCGCCCGTGATGCACCGGGCGGCGTATCTGGAGCTCGGGGTCGACTGGGACTACGACGCGGTCGAGGTGACCGAGGACGGCCTTCAGGAGTTCCTGGACGGGCTCGGCGACGAGTGGCGGGGCCTCTCGGTCACGGCACCGCTCAAGCGGCGGCTCGTCGGCCTGCTCGACGACGTCAGCGAGGACGTCGAGCTGCTCGGCGTCGCCAACACGGTCCTGCTCGGCGAGGAGCGCATCGGGCACAACACCGACGTGCCGGGCGGCCTCAACGCGCTGCGCGAGGCCGGGGTCGACGACATCGTCTCGGCGCGGATCCTCGGCGGGGGGGCGACGGCCGCGTCGATGGCCCTCACGCTGTCGCGGCTGGGGGCCCGCCGGCTCGAGGTCGCGGTGCGCGACGCGAGCCGGGCCGCCGAGGTCGTCGAGGTCGCGCGGCGGTGCGGCATGGCCGTCGAGGTCACGGCGCTGACGGAGCATGACCACGGACCCGTCGACGTGCTGGTCTCGACCGTGCCGGCCGCGGTCGTCGACCCGTTCCAGTCGCACCGGGCCGACGCCGTGTTCGACGTCGTCTACGACCCCTGGCCGACGGCCCTGGCCTCCGAGGCCGAGGCGCGGGGGATCCCGGTCGTCAACGGTCTCGACCTGCTCGCCCACCAGGCCGCCCTCCAGGTGCACCTCATGACGGGCGGCACCGTGCGCCCGTCCCTCCTCCGCGGTGCCGCGGTGCTGGAGCTCGCGGGGCGCTGATCGCGGGGACGCGAGGTGAGGGGTTGAGGGTGCCCGGACGCCCGCAACCCCTCAGATTGCGTCCGTCCGACCGGGGCGGGGGATGACCAGGCTCGACACGCCTGGGGACGACGGACCCCGCGTCGAGCCGTCCCCCGGCTAGCCTCGCCGGGTGGAGATCGTGCTGAGCGCCGTGGCCGCGGCCCTGATCGGGGCTGCGGGTCCCTGGGTCGTCGCGCGGGTGCCCGAGCCGCAGGAGCCGGACGAGGACAAGCGGACGTACGCCGACATCGCCCGCCCGCGCTGGCTCGCGCCCCTGCTGGCCGTCGTCGCGGGAGTGTTCGCAGGGACCGTGGCCTGGGGGACCGACCTGCCGGGACTGCTCCCGGCGTGGGTGCTCGTGAGCGGTGTCGGCACCTGGCTGTCGTACATCGACATCCGCACCCGGCTGCTCCCGTACGCGATCGTCGCGCCGCTGTACCTGGCGACCTGGCTGCTCGTCGGGCTCGCCGCCCTGATCGAGCAGGACGCGCGGCTGCTGCTGCAGGCGCTCATCGCGAACGTCGTGGTCTACGTGATCTTCCGGGTGCTGTACGAGATCGGTCGGTTCCTCGGGGGTGCGCTCGTATACAACAACGTACGGCTCGCCGCCGTGCTCGCCGTCGTGCTGGGTCCCCTGGGCGGGCACGCCACCCTCGTCGGCATGTACGCGGGCTTCCTGGTCGGAGCCGTGGCCGGCGTCGTGCTGTCGCTCGCCCGGCTGGTCGACCGGCGCAGCTTCGCATTCGGGCAGTACCTCGTGCTCGGGGCCGTCGTGGGTGCGGTCTGGGGCCACGCGCTGTACGGCACCTGACGGCCGGCCGGCGGTCACGTGGGACAATCTGGCCATGCTTCGTTGGTCCACCGCCGGTGAGTCGCACGGCCCCGCGCTCGCCGCGTTCCTCGAGGGCATCCCCGCCGGGGTGTCCGTCACGTCCAAGGACATCGACGCGGCGCTCGCGCGCCGCCGGCTCGGCTACGGCCGCGGTGCCCGGATGTCGTTCGAGGCCGACGCGCTGGAGATCATCGGCGGCATCCGCCACGGGTCGACCCTCGGCAGCCCCGTCGCCCTCCGCATCGGCAACTCCGAGTGGCCCAAGTGGGAGCAGGTCATGGCGGCCGACCCCATCGACCCCGCCGTGCTCGAGGGCCTCAAGCGCAACGCACCGCTGACGCGACCGCGCCCGGGTCACGCCGACCTGGCGGGCATGCAGAAGTACGACTTCGACGAGGCGCGTCCCATCCTGGAGCGCGCGAGCGCCCGCGAGACCGCGGCCCGGGTCGCCCTGGGCGAGATCGCCGCGCAGTTCGTCGAGCAGGCCACGGGCGCGACGATCGTGTCGCACGTCGTCGAGCTCGGTGCGGCCCGCTCGAGCGGCACGGCGCTGCCGACCCGCGCCGACGTCGACGCGCTCGACGCCGACCCGGTCCGCTGCTTCGACGCCGCCGCGAGCGCCGCGATGGTCGCCGAGATCGACGCGGCCCACAAGGACGGCGACACGCTCGGCGGCGTCGTCGAGGTCGTGGTGCACGGGCTGCCGCCGGGACTCGGCTCGCACACCGCGTGGGACCGACGTCTCGACTCGCGCCTGGCCGCCGCTCTGATGGGGATCCAGGCCATCAAGGGCGTCGAGCTCGGCGACGGCTTCGAGCTGGCGCGCACCCGCGGGTCGCTCGCGCACGACGAGATCGTGCCGGGTGGCGACACGGGCCTCGACGGGATCCGGCGCGTGACGGGCCGCTCCGGCGGCACCGAGGGCGGCATGACGACGGGTGAGGTGCTGCGCGTCCGTGCGGCGATGAAGCCCATCGCCACGGTGCCGCGCGCTCTGCGCACGATCGACGTCACGACGGGTGAGGAGACCCGCGCCCACCACCAGCGCTCCGACGTCTGCGCCGTGCCCGCTGCCGGCATCGTCGCCGAGGCGATGGTCGCGCTGGTGCTGGCGGAGGCCGTCCTCGAGAAGTTCGGTGGCGACTCGCTCGGCGAGACCCGCCGCAACGTCGAGTCGTACCTGGCCGCACTGAGGTTCCGTTGAGCCTCCGCCGTGGTGCCGACGGCCCCGGCCCCGTGCTGGTGCTGATCGGGGCGCCCGGCGCCGGCAAGACGACCGTCGGCCAGGAGGTCGCGCGGCGTCTCGGTGTCGGGTTCCGCGACACCGACGCCGACATCGTCGCTGCCGAAGGGCGCGAGATCACCGAGATCTTCGTCAGCGACGGCGAGCCGGCGTTCCGCGAGCTGGAGGAAGCCGCGGTCGCCGCGGCACTCGCCGAGCATCCGGGTGTCGTCGCGCTGGGTGGGGGAGCCGTGCTGAGCGCGGCGACTCGCGAGCGGCTCGCGGGTCGCCCCGTCGTGCACCTGGAGGTCGGGCTCGCCGGCGCGGCGTCCCGCGTGGGGATGAACACCGCGCGTCCGCTGCTCCTGGGCAACGTGCGCAGCCGGCTCAAGGGTCTGCTCGACGAGCGCCGGCCGATCTACACGGCGGTCGCGACCTGGTCGGTCGCCACGGACGACCGCAGTCCCGACGAGGTCGCCGACCTCGTCCTGCAGCTGCTCCAGGAGGCCTCATGACGTCCGGTGCCCGCGTGCTCAGGGTCGAGACGGCCCAGCCGTACGACGTCGTCATCGGACGTGGCTTGCGTGAGCGGGTGCTCGACCTCGTCGGCCCCGACGCCGCGCGCGTCGCGATCATCCATGCGCCGAGCGTCGCCGACCGTGCCACGGCGCTCCGGATGCCACTGGCCGACGCGGGCGTCGCGGTCCGCGTCATCGAGGTGCCCGACGCCGAGCAGGCCAAGACCGCGTCGGTGCTGACCGAGTGCTGGCGTGTGCTCGGCGAGGCCGGTTTCACGCGCTCGGACGTCGTGATCGGTCTCGGCGGGGGAGCGACGACCGACCTCGCCGGCTTCGTCGCGGCCACGTGGCTGCGCGGTGTGCGCTTCGTCAACGTGCCCACGACGGTGCTCGGCATGGTCGACGCCGCGGTCGGCGGCAAGACCGGCATCAACACGGCGCAGGGCAAGAACCTCGTGGGCGCCTTCCACGAGCCGGCGGGCGTGCTGTGCGACCTCGACGCGCTGCGGACGCTCTCGGCACGCGAGGTCCGCAGCGGGCTGGCGGAGATCGTCAAGTGCGGCTTCATCGCCGACCCGTCGATCCTCGACCTGGTCGAGTCGGACCCGCGCGCCGCGGCCGACGTCCGGTCGTCCGTCCTGGCCGAGCTCATCGGCAAGGGCATCGCGGTCAAGGCGTCGACCGTGCGCGGCGACCTGCGCGAGTCCGGCGGCAGTGGTGGTGCGATCGGGCGTGAGGCCCTCAACTACGGCCACACGCTGGGGCACGCGATCGAGCGCGAGGAGGCGTACGCGATCCGGCACGGCGAGGCGATCAGCGTCGGCATGGTGTTCGTCGCGGAGCTGGCGCGGGCCGAGGGTCTCATCGACGACGCGCTGGTCGACCGGCACCGCGCGGCGCTCGACCTCGTGGGGCTGCCCACCGCGTACCGCGCCGACGCCTGGCCGCGGCTCCTGGAGTCGATGCGACTCGACAAGAAGACCCGCGGGTCGACGCTGCGGTTCGTCGTGCTGGAGGGTCTCGGCTCGCCGCGCATCCTGCCCGTGACCGACGAGCTGCAGCTTCGGGACGCCTACCGCGCCGTGAGCGCCTGAGGGACGTCGACCGTGCAGTGGGGGACCCGCCGGGACAGTGCCGCGCAGGCGCTGCGTGAGCTCGACGCCGACCGGCTCCTCGTGACCGATCTGCTCAACGTGCGCTATCTGTCGGGATTCACGGGGTCGAACGGTGCGCTCGTGCTGGCGGCCTCGGGCGAGGCCGTGCTGCTGACCGACGGGCGCTACCGCGACCAGGCCGCCGCGGAGTGCCCCGGCGTCGAGATCCACGTCGCTCCGACCCTGCTCGGCCCGGCGGCATCGCTCGCGCCGGGCGAGCGCTGGGCCGTCGAGACCCACGCGTTGACGGTCGAGGACCACGCGACGTTCACGGCTGAGCTCGAGCACCCCACGGTCGCCTCGGGCCGTCTGGTCGAACGCCTGCGCGAGGTCAAGGACGACGAGGAGGTCGAGCTCCTGCGTCAGGCGTGCGCGATCTCGGTCGAGGCGCTCACCCGCACCTGGGAGGGCCCTCTGCTCGGCCGCAGCGAACGCGACATCGCGGTCGGCATCGAGCGGCTCATGGTCGATCTGGGAGCGGAGGCGCCCGGGTTCGCGACGATCTGCGCGACCGGCGACAACGCGGCGATCCCGCACCACAGTCCGACCGACCGGGTCGTGGAGCCGGGAGACCTGCTCAAGATCGACTTCGGGGCGCGCGTCGGCGGGTACCACGCCGACTGCACGCGCACCGTCGTCGTCGGCCGCGCGGCCGAGTGGCAGCGCGAGGCGCACGAGGCGGTGCGTCGCGCCCAGGCGCTGGGCGTCGACGCTCTCCGGGTCGACGCGACGCCGGCCCAGGTGGACGCCACGGTGCGTGGCGACCTGGAGGCCCACGGCTGGCTGGAGCACTTCACGACGGGTCTCGGTCACGGGGTCGGTCTGCAGATCCACGAGGACCCGTTCTTCGGTCCGACGCGCACGGGTAGACTGACCGACCGCACTGTGTTGACGATGGAACCGGGTGTGTACCTGGTCGGTCGCGGCGGCGTGCGCATCGAAGACACCGTCTGCGTGACCCCGGGCGACCCCGAGGTCCTCACGCCGGCGCCCACCGACTTGTTGGAGATTGGCTGATGGCCACCACGAACGACCTGAAGAACGGCATGGTGCTCAACATCGACGGACAGCTGTGGGCTGTCGTCGAGTTCCAGCACGTGAAGCCTGGCAAGGGCCCCGCCTTCGTCCGCACGAAGCTCAAGAACGTCGAGTCGGGCAAGGTCGTCGACAAGACGTTCAACGCCGGCACCAAGGTCGAGACGGCCTCGGTCGACAAGCGCGACATGCAGTACCTGTACAACGACGGCTCGAGCTACGTCTTCATGGACGTCCAGACGTACGACCAGATCGAGATCGCGCCCGAGAGCATGGGCACGGCGGTCGACTACCTGCTGGAGAACCAGAACGCCGTCGTCGCGACCAACGACGGCCGCGTCCTGTACGTCGAGCTGCCGCTGTCGGTCGAGCTCGTCGTCGAGCACACCGAGCCGGGCCTCCAGGGTGACCGCTCCTCGGGCGGCACCAAGCCGGCGCGCCTGGAGACGGGCAAGGAGATCCAGGTGCCGCTTTTCCTCGAGCAGGGCGAGAAGATCAAGGTCGACACCCGCGACGGCAGCTACCTCGGCCGCGTCAAGTCCTGATGGGCGCCCGGACCAAGTACCGCAAGCGCGCCCTCGACGTCCTCTTCGAGTCCGAGCTCCAGGGCCTGTCCCTCGGGGGCTCGCTGCCGGATCGGCTCGTCACCAACCACCCGCCGATCAACGCCTACACCGTGACTCTGGTCGAGGGTGTCGCCGAGAACCAGGCGCGCATCGACGACCTGCTCACGGCGCACGCCCGCGGCTGGACGCTGGACCGCATGCCCGGCGTCGACCGCAACCTGCTGCGCGTCGCCACGTTCGAGATCCTCTTCGCCGACGACGTCCCGGACGCCGTCGCCGTGAGCGAGGCCGTCGAGCTGGCGCGTGAGCTCAGCACCGACGACTCGCCGACCTTCGTGGCCGGCGTGCTCGGGGCGATCGTCGACGGCAAGGCCACGCAGAGCGCGTAGCGGACCCGACGGGACCGAGTCCGAGGGGTCGAGTCTGAGGGGTTGAGGGTGCCCAGGCACCCTCAACCCCTCATCTCCGTCGGCGACGCCAGCTGACCTGCCCTTCGAGGCTCGGCCGCAGGCGGCCTCGCACCTCAGGGAGCGGGTGGGGTCCGCTGGTTGAGGTGCGAGCTTGCGAGCCTCGAAACCAGGTGACGTGCCCTTCGAGGCTCGCTCGTTCCTCGCTCGCACCTCAGGGAGCGGGTAGTTCGCAGGGGCGGCCTCGCACCTCAGGGAGCGGGGTGGTCAGCCGGTGTCGGCGGTGGTCCAGTGGTGGCGTTGGGGGCGAGGGAGGCATTTTCTGCTGGAATCGCGGCGCATTTCTGCACACATCTCGTGGTCCCCGGCCGACGGGTGCATGAGGGCGGCCCAAGAATCTCGGGACACGACGAGGATCACGCGACCCAAAGGTGAATCGGAGTTGCGTCCCGTGATGGGATACCTCTCGTGCCTGTTCCGACCCCCGCCCGCTCCGATCGGTCCCACCGGTCCCTGCACGGCGGCGCGGAAGGCAGCGTGGAGGGGCGGGCATGACCGCCGTCCTGACCGAGCAGAAGGCTCCGGATACCCGAGTGCCCTCGCCGCCCGCCACGTCCCGAGCCCACCTGGCCGGCCTCGACGGTCTGCGCGGTCTCGCCGTCCTGCTGGTCGTGGCGTACCACGCGCTGCCGGAGCGGGTCCCTGGCGGATTCGTCGGCGTCGACGTGTTCTTCGTGCTCAGTGGGTTCCTCATCACGGCCCTGCTCCTGCGGGAGCGGCACGAGAACGGCCGCGTGCACCTCGGACAGTTCTGGATGCGACGGATCCGGCGTCTGGTCCCGGCTCTCCTCGTGCTGCTGCCGGTCGTCGTGGCCCTGACGCTCGTGGTGGGGCGCGACACGGGCTCGGGCCTGCGCAGCCAGGTCGTCGGCGCCCTGACGTGGACCAGCAACTGGATCCAGATCGGCCAGGGCTGGTCGTACTCCGACCAGCACCTCCCGCCGCTGCTCAACCACCTGTGGTCGCTGGGCATCGAGGAGCAGTTCTACCTGCTGTGGCCGCTGCTGCTGCTCGGCGGCGTCGTGGTGCTGAAGCGCCGCCGCACCTTCTGGGTCACCGCCGTGCTCGCCGCCGCGTCCGTCGCCATGATGGCGACCTGGTACCTGCTGGGGGACGCGAACCGGGCGTACATGGGCCTCGACTCGCACGCCTTCGGACTGCTGATGGGAGCGGCCCTGGCGCTCAGCACCGCTCCGCACCTGCTCAACGGCCGCCCCGAGGACCAGATGCCCACGATCGGCGCGACACACCGACGCACCGTGATCGGCCTGGCCGGGCTCGCCGTCGTGATCGCGTTCGCCGCGCTGGTGCCCTGGGACGGCGACGTGACCTTCCTGGGCGGGCTCGGCCTGGCCAGTCTCGCCGCGCTCGCGCTGATCCACGCGACCGCCAACCCGGGGCCGGTCGCGACGGTGCTCGGCTGGGCGCCCCTGCGCTGGATCGGCGAGCGCTCGTACGGGCTCTACCTGTGGCACTGGCCGCTCATCGTGTTCGCCGTGCGCCTGGCGCCCGCCGAGCACGCCGAGCTGGCGGCGAGTGTCGCGGTCGTCGTCGCGGTGGCGGTCGCGGCGCTCTCGTACCGCTACGTCGAGAGGCCGATGTGCCGCCGCGGCATCGTGACGACCCTGCGCGACTGGCGCTTCGCCCTGCGCCGTCCGGGGCGCGGTGGCCTGACGGGTCCGCGGCTCGTCGCCACGACGTCGGTCATCGCACTCGTGCTGTCGGGAGCCGCTCTCGCGCAGGCGCCGGCGGACTCCGAGGTCGAGAGCCTGATCAAGGTGGGTCAGGAGGTCGTCCTGGAGTCGGCCGACGACCTCGAGAAGGTGAGCCCCGAGACGGAGCCGCCCGCCGACGACGCGCCGGCGCCAGCCCCCGACCCGTACGCCTGCCAGGCCGTGCCCGGCGACGCGCCCGTGACGGCTTTCGGCGACTCGGTGACCGTCGCGACCGCACCCGCGCTGCTGGCCCGGCGTCCCGGCTCCGCCGCGGTGGCGACCGTGGGCTGGCAGTACAGCGACGTCGCCAACGCCCTGCGTCAGGCCGCTGCCGCGGGCCAGCTGCAGCCGACCGTGGTCATCGCGACGGGCACCAACGGCGTCGTCGACCAGGCCGACCTGGACTCCCTGGTCCGCAACGAGCTCGCCGGCCGCCAGGTCGCGCTCGTGATGCCGTCGATCCCCGGGCGCTCCTGGGCCGGGCAGGCGCAGGAGGCGATCCGAGCCGTCGCCAACGCCTATCCCCACGTGCACCTCGTGGACTGGACCGGGCTCGCCGCCGCGCACCCCGAGGTCGTCGCAGCCGACCGCGTGCACCCGAGCCTGCAGGGGCAGTCGGTGTTCGTCGACCTCGTCGGCAACGCCCTCGCGACCTGCTGAGGCCCGGCCGGGTCCGTCAGTCGACGGCGTCCGCCGCGGCGCTCGCCCGACGGGCCGCCGTCACGAGCAGGGTGATCACGACGACGTAACCGACACCGAGCATCGCCGCCGAGAGCGCCGGGCTGACGACCGCGAGACCGGCACCCCACGCGGCGCAGGCGGCGGCGGCCCACGCGGCGTTGCGGACGGTGGGCGCAGCGGCGCGATGGCCCGCGAACCAGGCCGCGTCGGACGCCATCGTGGCCCGGGTGCGGATGCCGGCGGCGCCGTTGCGGCGCAGCGCGTCGGTCGCCGCCGCACGAGCCAGCCAGCCCAGCAGTGCGCCGAGGAGGAGCAGGGCGAGGGACAGCGCGAAGAGCTCGATCACGCGTCGACCGTAGCGGTGCCCTCCACTAGCGTGCACAGCATGCCCGACGTCGACGCCTTCGCCGCACTGCAGCTCGTCGGGCTGGTCGCCTTCGCGATCTCCGGTGCTGCCGTGGCCGTGCGTGCCGGGATGGACTGGCTCGGCATCATCGTGCTGTCGACCATCACCTCGATCGGAGGCGGCACGATCCGCGACCTGCTGATCGGTGACGGCGTCGCCTGGGTCGCCGAGCCGTGGCCCGTGTGGGTCGCGCTGGCGGTCTCTCTCGTCGTGATCGCCGTCGCGCACTGGAGCCCGCGGCACGAGCCTGACAGCCTGCGGACCGTGCTGGTGGCCGACGCCGCCGGGCTCGCGGTGTTCACGGTGCTCGGCACGACCCTGGCACTGTCGGCCGGGGTCGAGCGCGACGTCGCCGTGATGCTGGGCGTCGTGACAGGCGTCGGCGGCGGCGTGGTCCGCGACCTGCTGGCCGGGCAGCGACCTCTCGTCCTCGTGGGTCAGGTCTACGCGCTGACCGCGATCGCCGGGTCGCTGCTGTACGTCGGACTGGACGCGGCGTCGATCGAGCCCGACGTCGCTCGGTGGTCGGCCGTCGCGGTCACGTTCGTCCTGCGACTCCTGGCGATCCGCTACGACTGGACGCTGCCGCGGCCGGGTGCCCCGCGGGCCGTCTGAGAGTCCGCCGGCACCGGTGGTGCGCTGCCGGAGAGGCCCACGCCCGCTGGTAGGCTGACCCGCGACGAAACGACATCCTTTAACGGCCGTCCCGTGAGGCGGAGAAGGAGGTCAGCATGGTCACGCCGCACGGAGAATCCGCTGTGGACCCCGATGCTGCCGCGCGCCCTGACGGCGCCCCCGGAACGGTCCGGACCGTCCTCGACGACGGGGAGATCGGCCGGGCGCTGACGCGCATCACCCACGAGATCCTCGAGCGCAACCACGGTTCGACGGAGGTCGTCCTGCTCGGCATCCCGAAGCGCGGGGTGCCGCTCGCGCGACGGATCGCGCACCGCATGAGCGAGGTCGAGGGCCGCACGATCGCCTCCGGAGCGCTCGACGTCACGATGTACCGCGACGACCTGCGGCTCAAGCCCGCTCGCGCCCTGGAACACACCGAGACGCCCGACGACGTCGACGGCAAGATCGTCGTGCTGGT
>Ga0172372_10007926_pt1 | contig 14178 bp, 8 predicted proteins | sample LakKiv5m_2_FD_114544 | JGI IMG/M metagenome (GOLD analysis project Ga0172372, IMG submission 114544) | Freshwater microbial communities from Kabuno Bay, South-Kivu, Congo - kab_092012_9.5m | ecosystem: Environmental > Aquatic > Freshwater > Lake | place: Democratic Republic of the Congo...
CGCGCAGGGAAACACGTGTCACCGCGGGACGGCAGATCGAGAATGAACGCGAGGCGGCGCTCTTCGGCCACGAAACGCCAGAGCGCACAGCGTTTGGGACGCGTGATGTAATCGACTTGATTGAGCGCGGACTGCGTGGTCACCGCCGCATCCGGGCGACGGCGCAAATCGTAATACCCATCTTCAGTCACGTTGCGGCGGCCGAGCAAATACGTCTCTCCATCCTGTCGAAAGACGAGCGGAGAATCGTATTTCCGGCGATCCGCGACACAGTCCCACGCCGCGAGCTCGCCCGCCGGCGCGCGACACACATTGGCCCCCATCGCCTGCGCATCCCCGGCTTCGTTGCGAATCACACCCAGCAACGAGCCATCTTCCGCGAGCGCGAAATCCGCCTCACTGCCGCCGCCGACGTACACCGCGGGGCGCATCGCATCGAAGGGCGTGAGCGTCCGCCCATCACGCGTCGTCAGGAGCCGCACCTCGATCGGCAGTCCGCTGAAATCGTAGACGTGCTCGCCGCCCATGTAACCGACGAGGAAATGCGTGGGTGTGCCGGCGACGTTCTCCGTGCGCGCGCGCCAGAGCAGAAAGCCCGGTTCGTAGATCTCCTCGAGCGCCGTCCACGTCCCATCGACGCGACGCTCGATGACGCTCACCCCCTGCGGCTCGAACGCCGTCGCGCTCGTGCCGAGCCGCGACACGTAGAGAAAGAGCCGATCCCCCGCGGCCTCGGGGATCACGAGAAAGCGCGGCTCACGCAGATCCCGATCGAGCGAGAGCGAGGTCTCGAACGCCCATGTCTCCTCATCCGCACTCGAGACGACGTGAATGCGCGCCTCCGGCGACGCGAAATGATCGGGCCCCGTGCGCCACGCGAGGTAGGTGCGCCCCCCGAGCCGCGCGACATCGAGGTTGTTGTTGCTCGCGCCGGGCGGCGTCTCCGGCGGCAGCCCCGCGCCAGGCGCGATCTGCCGCGTCATCACCACGCTCACCTCGTGCAATCCCGGCTCGCTCGGCGGCGGCGGAGGCGGCGCCGCATCGCGCGGTCCGGCATCGGTGGGCGCACCGAGATCACTCCCCGCATCCATGGAAGGCGCAGGCGCATCGACCCCGCACGCCGCAACGAACGCGGACGCGAGCGCACAGACGGTAACCGCATGGCGAACGCGACGGGGCGTTGCACCCCGCACGGGCGAGACGATTGCGTGAGCCCAAGACGACATGGGCAGGAGCCTACACGCCGTCGATTTCTGAATGGAGATTCAGTCGCTCGGTGATGTGCGCTGCGCGCTCCCGCACGGCGCGTTCATGGACGAGCGCCCCGGTGCGGGCGTAGGATGGGCCGCGATGAGTGATCAGCCGGACGATGGCGCGAAGGCGCCGCGCAGCATCCCCGCGAGCCCGACGATGCAGATCGACGCGCTCCGCGACGCCGACACGATCCTCGAAGACAACGCGGCCGAGCTCACGGGCGACGACGTGACGGACGCCGCCGCCTCGTCGGCCGGCGACACGCGCGCGCCCGCGGCCCCCCCGCCGCTTCCGCGCCGCGGCCCGCCCAAGTCGGTCGTCATCGCCGCACTCGTCGTCGTGCTCGCCGTCGCCGTCGGCGCGGCCTTCTTCCTCAGCGGCGTGCTCGCCCCGCCCCACGAGCCCGTCGCTGTGCCCGCACCGGCGCCCGCTTTGCCCGCCGCGCCGGAACCAGCTCCCGCCGAGCCCCCCGCGCCCGCCGAGCCCCCCGCGCCCACGCGCACGAAGATTTCCATCGAAGCCGTGGAAATCACCGGCGGCGACGACACCGCACCCGCGCCCTGAACGCACGAAAGCCCGCGATGAGCGGGCTTTCACACGTCGAGATACGGATACGGCACCGCCGCGGGCCGCTCACGATCGACGCCGATCACGCCGATCGCGAAGCGCCCGCAGCGAATCAGGCCGGGCCGCAGCGGTAGGTATTGCGGCCACCGCCAATCGGGATCGCCCGGCACGAATAGCCCGACGGACAGCCATCGCGCTGACAGTCGACGGGCAAGCACACGCCATTGTCGAAGCGCGCGATATCGCCGCTCGAGAGCGGGAATTCCTGAGCACACTCGAGGCCGGGGCCGCAATCCGCGGGTCCGCTGCACTCGTCGAGACAGATCCCCGGATCACCCTCCGCGAGCGAGCCATTCGGGAAACAGACCGCGCCGCCCGGGCAGGTGCCGGCGGGGAGCGTCGTGCCCGCATAGAGCGAGTTCTGGTTGTAGCCCGAGGGCAGCAGGCAGAGCGTCACGCACGCACCGCCGATGAAGCCCGACGGGAATCCATTGCTGTCGACCTCGGTGATGCACGAATTCGAGCGGCAATCCGCGTCTGCACCGCAGCGCGCGCCGATCGTCCCACCCGTCGTCGGCAGCGCCGCGACGCAGCGACCCGAGTCCGGATCACACACCTCGCCACGCCCGCAATCGTCATCGCTCAGGCAGATACCGACACACATCCCCTGATCCATCGGAGGGAATTGGCCGACACAGGTATAACCATTGCGCGCGCAATCCACGCCATTCAGACACCGACGCTCACACCACGACTCGCCATTTCCATCCGTGAGACAGTGGTTGTAATAGAGGTCTTCATCGAGACACGGCTCGAGATCCGGCGGCGTGCACGGCACGGTGCAATAGCCGTTGGGCCAGCCCTCGCTCGGGCGGCGGCAGCGCGCACCGACGCCGGGGCACTGGCTGTCGCGCTCACACGCGCCGAAGAGGCGACTCGGCGCGAGATCCATGTCGGGCTCGCCGAGATCCGGGAGCCCCGCATCGACGGGTCCGCCTCCATCGTCGTCGCCGCATGCGGCAAGCAGAGACGTGGAGAGCGCGGTGAGAAGGAGTGGGAAGACGAGACGGCGCATGATGCGCGCAGGGTTTCGCGACGCGCGCCCCGTGTCAACGTCGCGACACGCGCCCTTCACACTTCACGCTACGCAAGATTCCGCAAAACGCCTTGTTTGGATGGCACTTTCGAGCCCGCGACGCGTTCCTCGGCCGCTGGGCTCAGCACTCGATGATGTTCACCGCGAGGCCGCCGCGCGCGGTCTCCTTGTACTTCGTCTTCATGTCGGCGCCCGTCTGCCGCATCGTCGCGATGACCTTGTCGAGCGAGACCTTGTGCGTGCCGTCGCCCTGCAAGGCGAGCCGCGCGGCGTGAATGGCCTTCACGCTTCCCATGGCGTTGCGCTCGATGCACGGCACCTGCACGAGCCCGCCGATCGGGTCGCAGGTGAGCCCGAGGTTGTGCTCCATGCCGATCTCCGCCGCGTTCTCGACCTGCTCGGGCGTGCCGCCCATCGCCTCGGTGAGCGCGCCCGCGGCCATCGAACACGCGACGCCGACCTCCCCCTGACAACCCACCTCCGCGCCCGAGATCGACGCGTTCTTCTTGTAGAGAATGGCAATCGCGCCCGCCGTGAGCAGGAATCGCATCGTGCCCTCGTCGTCCGCGCCCGGCACGAAGCGCCGGTAATAGTGCAGCACCGCGGGCACGATCCCCGCGGCGCCGTTCGTCGGCGCGGTGACGACGCGCCCACCCGCGGCGTTCTCCTCGTTGACCGCCAGCGCGAAGAGGCTGACCCAGTCCATCACGACGAGCGGATCGGTGTCGCGCGCGTCCACGCGCAGCTTGCGGAAGAGGCTCGCCGCGCGGCGCTTCACCTTGAGCCCGCCCGGCAGGATCCCCTCGCGCTCGCAGCCGCGGCGCACGCACGCCTCCATCGCGTGCCAGATCGCGAGCAGGCGCGCATCGATCTCCGCATCGCTGCGCCAGGTGCGCTCGTTCTCACGCATCAACGTGCCAATCGAAAGGCCCGTCTCGCGACAACGCTTGAGCAGCTCCGCGCCCGTGTCGAACGGGTGGGGCACCACCACACGCGGCGTCGCACTCGCGATATCCGTCGCGCCTTCATTGACGACGAAGCCACCGCCGACCGAGAAATACGTGCGATTCGCGAGCTCTGCGCCGCTCGCGTCGAGCGCGATGAAGCGCATCCCGTTCGGGTGCTGCGGCAACGTGAGCTTGCGATGAAAGACGAGATGATCGGGCTGCGTGAAGGGAATCGGGTGCACGCCGCCGAGCTTCAAGGTCCCTTCCGCGGTGAACTGCGCGACGCGCGCGGGGATCGCGTCGACGTCGGTCGTCTCCGGGCGCTCGCCCTCGAGGCCGAGCAACACCGCGACATCACTGCCGTGTCCGCGCCCCGTCGCGCCGAGCGAGCCGTAGAGCTCGGCTTTCACCCGTGCGACGCGCTCGAGCGCGCCCGCCTCGCGCAGCGTGCCGACGAAGCGCTCGGCGGCGCGCATCGGACCGACCGTGTGCGAGGAGGACGGGCCGATTCCGATCGTGAACATGTCGAAGACGCTGATGGTCACAGGCCGTGGTGTGTCCCGCCCGCACGGCGCGCGCACGACGCAGAGCGTCACGACCCGCGCGCGGCGCAGGCAGCACACGGACTCCCGCGCTACCTTCGCGCGCCATGACCGACTCCGCGCTCGACGTCTTCGTGAAGCAGCCCCTCGGCGGCATCGACCGCCGCGCGATCGTGCCGACGCTCGCCGAGCACGGCCCGCGCATCGCCCGCGACGACCTCGCCGCACAGCGCGCGTGCCTGCACCGCAGCGGCCCCGCCATCGCGTCGGACGCCTGCGTGCTGTTGCTCGGCGGCTCGAACGGCATGCTGCGCCAGGTCGCCGTGCAGCTGCTCTTCGCCGAGCGCGTGCCCGTCTATGCCGTGCACTACGACAGCGCGAAGCTGCAGATCGGTCCGCACCACGCGCACGCGATCCGCGAGGCCGCGCGCGAGATCGGCGTCGACGCGAGCTTCCGCAACGACGACGCGACGAAGCCCGAGGTGGTGCGTGAGGTCGTCGCCGCACTCGCCACCAAGTACCGCGTCGTGCACCTCATCAACGGCATCGCAGCCGGCGCGACCAAGCGCTACGAGCAGCACGGCAAGACCTTCGTGCGCGACCTCGACGTCGCCTTCGATCCCGTGCGGCAGACCCCGGATTTCTCGCGCTGGGAGAACGTCCGCAAGCTCGGCCTCGTCGAGGTCGACATCGCGACGCAGTCCGACATCGAGCGCACCAACAAGATGATGGGCACGTCCACCGATCCGTGGGCCGACGCGCTCGCCGAAGCGGGGCTGCTCGTGCGCGGCGAGAGCGTCGTCGCCTTCGCCGACTACGACTTCGAGGCCGACGATCCCGTCTACGGCATGGGCCCGCTCGCCGGCGCCAAGATCCTCCAGCGCGAGAGCATGCAGCGCATCCGCGCGACGTACGGCGCCGACACGATCCGCCTCTGCTATCCGCCGCTCTGCACCACGGCCATCGGCGCCATTCCGGGCGGGATGCTGATGTTCGCAGGCTCGACGGAGCTCCTGCTCCGACACGGCACCTTCAAGGGCCTCCCCGCGCTCGCCGAAGACACGATGGCGATGTTCGGCCAAGACGCGCGCGAGAGCGGGATTCTCCGCCTCGACACGCCCTATCAGCAGGGCCTGCCCGAGTTCCACGCGCTCTGCGACCGCCTCACCCCGGAAAACCTGCGCACCGAGCTCGGCCGCGTCGTCGGCGCCTCGCTCGTCTGAGCGCGCACATTCCTCGAAAACACAGCGCGCGGCACCCCGTTTGGAGCGCCGCGCGACTGCACGTTTCACGGATGCGCGGGTTTGGTTTCACGGGTGCATGGGATTCACCGAATCCCACGCTGACTCCGTATGACGTCAGGGAATACCCTGTCTCTCCATCCCGCCGATACCCTGTCTCTCCATCCCGCCGATACCCTGTCTCTCCATCCCGCCGATACCCTGTCTTTCAATCCCTTCGGTACATCGTCACGACGCAGGCGCCGCCGAGTCCGAGGTTGTGCTGGAGCGCGACCTTCGCGCCCTCGACCTGACGCGCCTCGGCCTGCCCGCGCAGATGCCAGACGAGCTCGGTGCACTGCGCGAGGCCCGTCGCGCCGAGCGGATGGCCCTTGCTGAGCAGCCCGCCCGAGGGGTTCGTCACCCAGCGGCCACCGTAGGTGTTGTCGCCGTCGTGAATGAACTTCTCCGCCTCGCCCTCGCCGCAGAGGCCGAGCCCCTCGTAGGTGAGGATTTCGTTGGCGGTGAAGCAGTCGTGCAGCTCGACGACCTGCACATCCTTCGGGCCGAGGCCCGACTGCGCATACACCTTCTCCGCGGCCGTCTTCGTCATGTCGAAGCCGACCATCTTGATCATCGAGTCACCGAAGCTCGACGCGTAATCCGTCGTCATCGCCTGCGCCGCGATGTAGACGGGATTCGAAATCCCGTGCTTCTTCGCGAACTCGTCCGAGCAGAGCACCGCCGCGGCGGCGCCGCAGGTCGGCGGGCAGCACTGATAGCGCGTGAGCGGGTCGAAGACCTCCGGCGCCGCGAGGATCTCTTCGACCGAGAGCACGTCGGTGAAGAGCGCGTAGGGGTTCTTGTTGGCGTGCTTGCGCGCCTTCGCCGAGACCATCGCGAACGTCTCGCGCGTCGTGCCGTACTTCCAGCGGTGCTCACGCCCCGCGCCGCCGAACATCTGCGCGGCGCCCGGCGCCGAGGTGAAGCCCTGCGCCGCGTTCATCGTGTTCGCGTGCTTGTCGAGCGGGTTGGTGCGGTCGTTCCACTTCGCGGTGAGCGCGCCCTTCTCCATCTGCTCGAAGCCGACGACGAGCACGCACTCCGCGATGCCGCCCTCGATCGCCTGCTTGCCGAGCATGAGCGCGGTCGAGCCGGTCGAGCAGTTGTTGTTGACGTTGAAGACGGGAATGCCCGTCAGACCCACCTCGTAGACCGCGCGCTGCCCGCACGTGGAGTCGCCATAGACGTATCCCGCATACGCCTGCTCGACTCCGTCGTACGAAATGCCCGCATCCTTCAGCGCGGACTGCGCGGCATTGCGTGCCATCACGTTGTAATCGTCGCTCGCGCCGGGCTTGGCGAACTTCACCATCCCGACTCCGATCACGTTGACTCTGCGCCCCATGGTCATGCCTCCGTTGTCTTCGTTGCGAGCGACCGTCAGCCGAGGTTTTCGAGGAAGGTCAGGCGGTGTGCGACGCGGACGTCACCATCGACGCGCAGCGCACCGTGCTGGTAGAGATCGCGCACACCGCGCTTGCCGGCGGCGAGCTCGGCGAGGTCCGCATCCGCGAGCGTGATGGTCGCGCGCGCGTCCTTCGCGCGGCCCGCGAGCACGGTGCCCTTGCCCGAGGCGTCGACGATGCAGTCGTAGGTGGTGGTGTCCGACACCTTCACCACGAACTGCACCACCGCACCGAGCGAGGCCGCGAGCGCCGGGTCTGCGGCGAAGCGTGCCCCGAGCTTCTCGAAGATCGCAGGCGCCTGCGCGGGTGCGCTCTTGGCGACTGCGGGGGCCGCTGCGCTCGCTGCCGCGGGCTTGCTCGCTGCGGCCTTCGCGACCTCGTTCTTGTCGAGCTTCTGCAGGAAATCGAGCTTCTGCGAAGCCATGATGTTGCCGCTGATCTTCAGCTTGCCCGAGGTGAAGAGCTTCATCGGGTCGGCCTTGCCGCTCACCATGTCGAGGAAGTCGGCATCCGCGAGCTCGAGCGTGCACTCCGACTTGCCGACCTCGCCCGACGCGACGGTGCCCGCCTTGGTGTCGAGCGTCCACGCGCTGTCCGGGTTCTTGAGCTTGAAGACGTAAAGCGTTTGCGCCTTGATCGCGACGTCCTTGTTCTTCTCGAAATACGCGCCGATCGCGCTGAACACATCGCCGCTCGTCGGCGCCGCAGGCACCGCAGAAGCCGCTGCCGCAGGTGCTGCTGCGGGCGCCGCCCCACCGCCGCGCGCTGCCGCCGCCGCGAGCACATCGGCCTTGTCGACCTTCTGCAGGAAGTCGAGCTTCTGCGAGGCCATGATGTTGCCGCTGATCTTCAGCTTGCCCGAGGTGAAGAGCTTCATCGGGTCGGCCTTGCCGCTCACCATCGCCATGAAATCGGCGTCGCTGAGCTCGAGCGTGCACTCCGACTTGCCGACTTCACCCTCGCTCACGGAACCCGTCTTCGTGTCGAGCGTCCAGGCGCTGTCCGGGCCCTTCAGCTTGAAGACGAAGAGGGTTTGAGCCTTCGTCGCCACATCCTGATTCTTCGCGAAGAAGGCCTTGATGCCCGCGAAGACATCACGGCTGATCGGCTCGGCCGCCGCCGCCGGTGCACCCGCCGCTGCCGCTGCTGCCTTCGGCTTTTCGGCCTTCTTCGGCAGCTCCGCGAAGAGCTCGACGGTCGCGTTCGAGAGCACGACCTTGTCGCGCTCCTTCACCTTCGTGCGGAAGACGACGCGCTGCCCGTCGCGCCACATCTCGGTGATGAGCGTCTCGCCCGGCATGACCGACTCGGCGAAGCGCACGCGAATCGACTTGAGATAACGCGGGTCGTTCTTCGCAAAAGCCTTGATGACGTGGCGCCCCGCGAATCCGAACGTGCAGAGCCCATGGAGGATCGGCGCCGCAAATCCGAAGTTCTTCGCGAAATCCGGGTCGGCGTGGAGCGGATTGATGTCGCCCGAGAGGCGATAGAGCAGCGCCTGATCGGGCGTCGTCTGCTCTTCGATCGTCGCATCCGGCGCGCGCTCGGGAATCGCGACATCCGTCTTCGGGCCGCCTTCGCCACCCCAGCCGCCCGCGCCGCGGACGAAGGTGGTGATTTCATTGATGGCGAGCAGCTCGCCCTCGTCGTCGAAGGTCTTCACCTCGTTGACGACGACGGCGCCTTTGCCCTTGTCCCAGATGGCCTTGACCTTGGCCTTGTGCGTGAGCTTCGCCTTGGTCGGGAGCGGGCGCAGCACCTCGGTGTACTGCTCGCCGTGCAGGATGCGATCGAGTCCGTAGCTGAGGCCGGGGGCCTGCTTGCCCTCCATCGCGGCCTTCATGATCTGATTGACGGTGATGGCCGCCGTCATCGTCGGCAGCGGGTGGAATCCGCCGCTGTTCATCTCGTAGACGAGGCCGAGCTCCGTGGCATCCGTGGGCGCGTTGTGCGCCGCGCCGACACCGAGCGCGTAGAGCGAGACGTCGCGCTCGTCGTAGCGGCTCGTGATGGGCTCGAGCTCGAAGCCGAGCGCCTGATCGACGTCGATGAACTGATTGCCGCCGCGGCTCGGGCCCGCCTCGACGTTCGCCATGATCGGCGACATCGACTCGGCGATGTTCGCGGGGTGCGTCGCGCCGCCGAAGTCGGTGATCGACTTCCACGCGCCCTTCACGTCCTCGATGCCCACAGGGCGCCCGAGGCGGAAGGTCTTGCCCTTGGTGCGCTCCCAGCGGAGCTTGCTGTAGAAGCCGCCGCCGACCTCGAAGAGCCCGCCCGTCTCCTCGCAGCGCTCGTGCGAGAGCCACGCGACGAGCGCCGAGACGTACTCGGGCTTGAGCGAGGCGAGCAGCTCCGGCGGGAGCACCGTCTCGGTCATGCGCGAGCCCGCGATGGGCGCGATCGTGTTGACGAAGACGTTGTTCTTGCGGCCCTCGATGGCGAGCGTGCTCGCGAAGCCGTGCGTGCCGAGCTTCGCCATCGCGTAGTTGGCCTGGCCGAAGTTGCCGTAGATGCCGGCGGCCGAGGACGTGAAGATCACGCGACCGTACTTCTGCTCGCGCAGGTGCGGCCATGCGGCGGCCGTCACGCGGTACGCGCCGAGCACGTGCACGCGATAGACGAGGTCCCAGTCGTCCTGCGTCATCTTGGGGAAGGAGACGTCGCGCAGGATGCCCGCGTTGTTGATGACGACGTCGATGCGCCCGAAGTGATCGAGCGCGCTCTGTACGATCTTCGCGCCGTCCTCGACCGAGTCGTAGTTCGCCGCGGCCTCGCCGCCGGCCGCGCGGATCTCCTCGACCACCTTGTCTGCGGCCGCGCTCGAGCTGCCGCCGCCCGTGTGCCCGCCGCCGAGGTCGTTGACGATGACCTTCGCGCCGCGGCTCGCGAAGAGCAGCGCGTGCGAGCGACCGAGCCCGTTGCCCGCGCCCGTGACGATCACGACCTTGCCATCGAATCGCAGCTCGTTGCCCATGATGTCCCCGTGTCGAGCGCCGCAGTCGCGCGGCGTGGATGCGTGATTGACCGAACCGTGTGGGAGCGAACCGAGAGCGCCCGGGCGATGACCGCCCGGCCCCTGAATCGTCGACGGCCGGAGGATGGTACCGACGCGCCGAAAAATGAATGGCGATTCAGAAGCGGCTGAAGATTATTCAATGAGCCCGGCGGATGCCAGCGTGTTCGCGCCCCCTCAGGCGTGCAGGCAATCGCGTGGATGGCGCGTCCGAACGCAGCGCCGACGACCCGCGCTACGCTCGCGCGCCGTGACGCGCCGACCGCCCGAGTTCGATCTCGATCACGACGCGCTCCGCGCCGATGCGGGCCTGCCGCGCCTCGACGAGGATGCACTCGCTCGGCTCGAAGCGCGGCTGCGCGCGGCGTTTCGCGGAGGCGAGGGCGCGGTGATCGCGCCGCGCGAGGTCGAGCCGCTGCTCGCCGCGCTCGAGACGTTGCGTGCGGTCGGCGACGCGCACGCGGCGGGCTTCAGCGTGGACGGCGACGGCCTCGACGACGAAGACGACGACGACTGACCTCGCGCACGCAACTCCAGCACCGGGGAACCGCGCTACCCTCTCGGCCATGCGTTTCGTCGCTCGCGCGGCTTCCAGCGGCTCTCTTTCTCTCATGGCCATGTTCGCGCTCGTCTCGGCCTGCGTCGGGGCTTCTGCCGCGCACGCGCAGACGGTCTCGCTGCTCGGCGGGATGCACCTCTCGCTCGGCCCGCCGGAAGGGCAGGTGATCGGCGCGCCCACGGAGGTGACGACCGCACCGCCGCAGGGCGCAGACACGAACACCGTCTACATCGTCGAGACGCAGGCGCCGCCCGGCTACGCGCAGCCCGTGTATGCACAGCCGCAGCCGCCCGTGCCCGGCCCGGACGCGGTAGCCGCACAGCGCGCACAGGCGGAGTCGGATGGGCGGATACCGCGCGTGATCTTCGGGCCGGTCATCGGCTATTCGGTGGGCGTCGGCATCGGCTCGATGGGCCTCCTGATCGGCGCGCTCGCCGGGAGCTGCTTCGATTTCTCGGGCGATGGCTTCGGCTCGACGCAATGCACGGTGGGCATCCTCGCGGGCTTCTTCGGCGGAATGTTGATCGGCATGCCGCTCGGCGTGACGTGGGCGGGCCGCTGGTTCGATGGCATGGGCACCTACGGCAGCTCGCTCCTCGGCACGCTCGCGGGCACGGGCCTCGCGGTGGTGATCACCGCGATCGCCCAGAACTTCTCGTCCATGTTCGGCGCCGCGCTGCTGCCGCTCGCCGGCGCCGTCATCGGCTACGAGCTCTCGTCGTCGTCGCGCGCGCAGGCCTCGCTCGGCGGCGTCTCGCTCGCGCCCGTCTTCGACCAGGGCCGCGCGGTCGGCGCGACGGGCGGCGTGCGCATCGCGTTCTGATCTCGCGCGGACGTGCGGGCGCTCACCGCCACGCGGGCGCACGCGGGTAGACTCGCAGCGTGCCTGACGTCACTCGCCCCCATCTTCCTCGCTTCTCCCTGATTTCCGGCCTCTGTCTCGCCCTCGCCGGCGCGCCCCTCGCGGCGTGCGGCGACGACGACGACATGCCGCCCGCCACCGACGCCGGTCCCGATCTCGGGCGCGACGCCGGGCCCCCCGAGCCGCTCTCCACCGATCACTGCACCTACGCGCCGCTCCCCGCGACGGCCCGCGCAGGTGGCACCGTGACGGCGGGTGCGGTGCGCGTCGGCCTCGCGGAGCGCGCGCTCGAATTGCCGATCGGTGTCGCGCTCGGCGGCAACACCTCGCGCGCGGCGCCCCTCGACGCGAAGGGCGCGATCGACGGCCGGCAGGTCCCGCTCTCCGGCAGCTTCACGCCGTCGGTCGGCATCGAGACGATCCCCAAGGCGAAGGCCATCGCGATCACGGCGGGCGACGAGACCGTCGTCATCGTCCGCACCGACACCATCTTCAGCGATGACACGCTGACGCAAGAGCTCACCGCGCGCCTCGGGCCCGAGTTCGCGGGCAAGGTGCTCTGGAGCTCGAGCCACACGCACACCGCGCCCGGCAGCTACTCGGCCGATTCCAAACTCCAGATCGGCGCCGGCCCGATCCGCGCGCGCATCCGCAGCGCGCTGCTCGATCGCATGGTCGAGACGGCGCAGGCCGCACTCGCCGCGCAGGTCCCCGCGAAGATCGGCATCGCGACCAACGAGTCGTTCGATCTCGAGAATCGCGTGTCGTTCGACCGCCGCCCAGAGAACGACTTCCTGACCGGCGACGCGCCGCGCAAGGATCAACGCCTCGCGCTCATCCGCATCGACGGCATGGACGATCGGCCCCTCGCGATCCTGCCGATCTTCGGTGTGCACTCCGCCATCCTCGACGATGGCGTGTCGGTGTTCAGCACCGACGCGAGCGGCGCCTTCGAGCGCGCGATCGAGGAGCAATTCGACTTCCCGGTGATGGCCGTACACCTGCAGGGCGCCGCCGGCGACGTGCTCGGCGAGAGCCGCGGTCACCTCGACTACGACAGCGACTCCGACCCCCGCTGGGACTTCGCGCGCAACGAAGAGTGCGCGCGCTACGCGCTCCCGCAGTTCATGGAGGCGTGGACGCGCGCGGGCGCCGACATGAAGTCGGAGCTCGAGATGGAGATGGTCACGCGCTCGGTCACGATGGGCCCCGACTGGCGCGCGTTCACCGTGCGTGAAGGCGCGCTCTCCTACGCGCCGTGGGACGGGCGGCGCCGCGCGGATCGCGAGGTCTACGCGAGCGACGGCGCGATCCTCTCGCCGATCGACGAGTTCAACGCGCCTGCGGGCGCGGGGCTCTGCGGCGGTGAAGAGGCGCTGCTCACCTTCGCGCGCCTGCCGAACGTCGCCGGCCTCACCGCGTACAACTCCTGCGCGAACATCCCCGACGCGACGAGCGCGCTCGGCGGTCTGCTCGGCTTCTCCTTCGAGGGCATGCCGATCTGCAACTCGACGCGCGCGACCATCTCGGTGCTGCGCCTCGGCGACTACCTCTTCCCGACGGCGCCGGGCGAGCCCGTCGTGCCCTGGCGCGATCGCGTCGCGGCCGAGTCGCCGTTCCCCGTCGAGCGCACCTTCCTGCTCGGTTTCACGCAGGGTCACATCGGCTACATCCTCACCGCCGAGGACTGGCTGCGCGGCGGTTTCGAGCCGACCATCAACATCTGGGGCCCGCTCGAGGGCGAAGTCCTCGCCGAGCAGCTCGTCGCGCTCATGCCGCTCGCCGTCTCGCCTGCGCGCGAAAATGCGGCCGCCGAGAGCGCCGATCACGTCGTCGCGCCGACCTTCACGGACACCGACGTGCCGCCGCCCGACCCGGCGCCGCTCGCCGGCACGGTGCCCGAGGCCGTGCCCGCGGAGGTCTTCTTCCGCAGCGGCGCGCGCCCGACGCGCGGCCAGCCCGACGCGACGATCCCGCGCGTCGAAGGCGTCGCGCGCTTCGTGTGGATCGGCGAGGACCCGCTCTCGGGCACCCCGCGCGCACGGCTCGAGCGCGAGGTCGACGGCGCCTTCGTACCCGTCACGCGGCGCAGCGGACGCGAGGTCACCGACCTCGACTTCCTCGTCGTGTGGACGCCGCAGCCGCTCCGCCGCGTCGGCACCGAACCGCTCACGAATTACTGGACGATCGAGTGGCAGGCGCTCGACGTCTTCGGTGCGCCGGGCGCCACCGTGCCCGCGCCGGGCGAAGGACTCGACGTCCTCGCCGATCGCGCCGGACTGCCGCTCGGGCGCTACCGCTTCCACGTCGAGGGCACGGGCTACACCGTCGACAGCGCACCCTTCGAGGTCGTGACGGGCTCGCTCGACGTGAGCGCGAGCCGTGACGGCGCAGACGTCGTCATCGACGCGAACTTCGTCCCGCGCGACGGCTGGCGGTTGATCCGCATGGAAGGCAACGTGAATCGCCGCCTCCCCGCCGAGGCCGGCCCCTTCACGGTGATCCTCGAGCACGGCGCAGGCGCTCCCGAGACCTTCACCGCGCCGCTCACCTCACCCGGCAACGCGCGCGTCACGCCCGCTTCCTCCGAGCCGATCACGCGCGTCGTCGTGCGCGATCGCTTCGGCAACGAGGGCGACGCAACAC
>Ga0172372_10007927_pt1 | contig 14177 bp, 10 predicted proteins | sample LakKiv5m_2_FD_114544 | JGI IMG/M metagenome (GOLD analysis project Ga0172372, IMG submission 114544) | Freshwater microbial communities from Kabuno Bay, South-Kivu, Congo - kab_092012_9.5m | ecosystem: Environmental > Aquatic > Freshwater > Lake | place: Democratic Republic of the Congo...
ATTTTAAACAAAAGCGCCTCAAGCAAAATAAAAATCACTGAAAAAAAATCAAAATATACTCCAATAGCACGTCGCCAAGACAAACCAGACGGCATTTTTTACTTGTTAAAATATTACCCAGAAATCACTAATTCACAAATTAAAAAACTCATTGGAACTACCGATAAAATGATTGACTCAATTCGCTCTCGCTCACACTGGAACATGAAAAACATTAAACCTCGCGATTTAGTTCTTCTTGGTCTTTGTAGTCAATCTCAGTTTAATGAGGTAATTTCCCAAATAAAATCTTCTGAAAACAACTCTACCGAGACTTCAGAAAAAAACAAAAAATCTAAAAAAAATTCATAAATTTATGACAATTGAAATTGGGCAAGTTGCGCCACTTTTTTCTCTTCCAAGCGACGAAGGAAATGAATTTAATCTAGTAGAGCTCAAAGGTAAATTTGTAGTAATTTATTTTTATCCTAAGGATGATACTCCTGGTTGCACAATTGAAGCTCAAGACTTTAGCAAAAAAATCTCAGAATTTGAAAAACTTGATTGTGTTGTAGTTGGGATTTCAAAAGATAGCGTGGCTAGTCATTGCAAATTTATTGAAAAATATAAACTTTCGATACCGCTTCTTGCTGATGAGTCGGGAGATGTTTGTAGTTCATATGGAGTTATTCAAGAAAAATCAATGTTTGGAAAAAAATACTTTGGCATTAACCGCTCAACCTTTCTAATTGATAAACTCGGAAAAATACTTGAAACTTGGTCTTCTGTTAAAGTTAAAGGACATGTTGACGAAGTTTTAAAAAGTCTTGAAAAACATATAAAATCAGCTTGATTTTTGTTTTACCCATTCATATCATGCTTCGCTTGCAACTTTTAAGGCAAATCTTTCTATCTTTTAATCATCTTAAAAATTCAATAATTCATATAAATTTTGTTTTTTATTTGTATGTTTATTGCAAAGATTATTAGCCAAAAAGTTTATCTATAGACATGCATCATAAAGTTGGCTTTGAAAATTCTAACTTTGATAATCAAAAATTAATTTTGCTTATTTGAGTAATTTTTACTCAAAAGAATTAATTCAGAAAATTACTAAATTATTTTATAAAAATTGGAGAACATAAATATGTCGATCTCATTAAAAGCTGAAAACCGAGAACAACTTGGCACGCTTGCCTCTCGTAAAATCAAAAGACAAGGACTAATCCCAGCCGTCATATACTCTAAGAAGGGCAATATAAATCTAACTCTAAATTCACGAGACTTTGAACAACAATTTGAAAAAGGCATCGTCTTAACTTCGGTTATCGACCTTGAAATTTCGGGTAAAAAAACTCGCGTTATTGCTCATAAAGTTGAATTAGATCCAGTTTCTGATAGACCAATTCACATTGATTTTATGCTTTGCGAAGAAAATAAACCGATTCGCGCAAAACCAAAGATTAAATTCACCAACCAAGATAAATCACCCGGCCTTAAAAAAGGTGGCTTCCTTCACGTTGTCGCCAGAAAGCTTGAAGTTCTTTGTGATGGTGAAAAGTCAATTCCAGAAACAATCGATGCCGATGTCGGCTCACTTCATGTCGGATCAAAGTTTAGGGCTAATAACCTATCTCTTCCGCAGGGTGTTAAACTTCTAAAAAAAGGTAATTTTTTGATCGCAAGTGTTATTGGCCGAGGAAAATCTGAAGATGAAAAAACAGCTACTCCAGCTGCTGCAACAACCGCAACCGCAACAACAACACCTTCTCCAACAAAGGCTGATGATAAAAAACCCGAAGCTAAAAAATAGATAACATCGTTAAATTTTTATTAAAAAAGGCTTTGCAGATGCATGCAAAGCCTTTTTTATTAACTGTCTAAAAATCTTAATTTTAAAAATTTAAGATTTTTAACAATTTTAAGTAAAAATATAAAAGGGATCAAGCGCTTAAGCTACAAAACTTAAAACAATTAATAACTCAAACAATTTAATTATTTTTGATTAATATCCGCCGACTTAAAAGTAAAAAATCCTCTATCATCCCTCCCATCTTGATAGCATGAACTGTTGGCACTCAATGCTAAAAATAAAGCTAATAAAGTAATTTTTGTAAAAATTTTTTTCATAAAATGCAGTTATTTAAATTAATAATGAATCAAAGAAAATATTTCTTTTAATAAATTTTAATAATCCAGATTCTATAAAAAAGTTTTAAAAATAATTCGTCTCTTATTCAAACATTAACTCATATAATTTAACAAATGTCCCTATCAACCCAGCAATCACAACCCTATCATCAAATTTAATAAGCTCTCTTCCTTTCTTAAATTGATAAAAATCTTAGTGAAAACCATACAGTTTTGGCAGGAGCTCAAGCCCTAGCTGAAGCAATTCAAACAAATTCAAATCTGATAACTCTTGATCTTAGAGGAAATTCAATCAGCCGTGATAATTTAATTATAATAGACAATTACCTCGCAAGAAACCAAAAGCTTCCGACTCAAATTTCTGAAAAAATCTATCAAAGCTGGCAAGAGCAACAAATTTTAGAACAACAAAACCTCCCAAGCACTCCAGCCAAACATCAATTAAAGCTTGATCCTCTGAATTAAAACTTATCAATACTTCTCCAAAAATTCTATAGAAATCTTAAGTCAGTTCTTACGAAAAGATGGTGTTTCTCAAGCTGATCCTCAAAAAATTATTTTATCACATTTATGGTCTTGAAATTATTGGCATAAATATGTTGCTATCATCTACTTCATCAGAAGAACTAAACAAATCTTTAGGCTAAGAAGAAAATTAATGCCTTGTTTTCTCGCTTGAGCTTAACTAATTCAAGAACCGCTTGATATTGATTTACTTTTGGTATTCTGTAAAAATTTTTGCTTTATTCAAAAATTTATCAATTTTTTCTCATCTTTAGCAATAATAACCTCGGTAAATTCTATCCCCTTAAATAAATTTAGCGATCCAAAGAAATATCTTTCACTTTACCATTTTTTTCAAAACCCTCTATCAATCCAAATGTGACTGAGCTTTTTTGCATATTATCTTCCAGTATTTTGATTATGTTGTGGCTTTAGTTGCTTGGCAATACCAAAAAATCCGTCCGGATTTTTAACAACTATGTCGCCATTTTGTGGATTATGAACAATTGGACTTGGCCTCTAAGAAATTAATTGAGCATCAGGATTATTGCTAATATCAAATTTGCTTTCAGAATTTTCTTGTTTTTTGATTAAACTTGAAGAGCCTTTTTCAGCAAATCCTAAACTCTTGTCGCCATCTGGTTTGTCAATTTTAAAGCACCCCGGTCAAAATCACCCTTATCATCAAAATCACCTAAATTGTTATTATGCGCGATCTATTAGAGGTCTTTTGAGTATTTGCTGATTCAAAAATCGGCACAAAACTGTAATATTATCTTGCCCGATCAAATTCTTCATTTGATCAAATAAATTTTCTACAGTTGAACTAGGCTATAAAGTATCAACTCCCAAAATATTACTTTCACCCACAAAATGTTGGTCAGTTAAAGATGATAAAACTTGGTTGTTGGCTGGATTTGGTTTTGCAACTTGATTTAGAGAATTTCTAGTCTCGTTAATTCTTCTTTAATAAGGATCCTATAATCGCTCTTCACTCCTTAAGCTCACTCATAGTTCCAATTTTGAGGCGAGCCGGCCCACTTTTTGAAACAAATTCAGCATTGAAGATTGTCTTGGTTGTGGTTCGATTTGCATTTTATTAATTCTAAATTCTGAATCATTACTTTGAAAATCATTAGTTTTTGGATCAACATAAATTCTAGATTCATAAGATGAAGTCGCTGAAATAGCATGTTCAGCTGAAAAACTCGAAGGATTTTTTGTATATCTATAGGTAGAGTTATATTTTTATTTCGATTTGAGTTTTTTTTGGATGATAAAGACGGATTAGTTTCAGTGGATAAAAAATTTGCACTTCCCAGTTTTCAATCTTGTTTGCAATGTCCAAAGGTGCGACTTTATTTGCCTGAAATTTGACTCTATGTTAATTAATAAAATCTCTAAAATTATTAAAAACTTTTATAAAGAAATTTTTAACCGGATTAAAAACTTTATTAAGCAAAGCTTTTAAAAATTCCATTAGATAAAATTTAAATTTGCAAAACTTATGGCTGATCTATTGGCGACTTTTTATCACCGCACGTGCCGAAGCCAATCTGGCAATTGGAACTCGGTATGGCGAGCAAGAAACGTAATTCAAGCCAACTTGATGGCAAAATTCGATTGATGCCGGATTGCCACCATGTTCACCACAAATACCAAGCTTAATTTCGGGACGAGTTTGTTTACCTTTTGTGCTCGCGATTTTAATTAATTCACCAACGCCTTCTTGATCTAGCTCGGCAAAAGGATCACGCTCAAGAATTCCAGCTTTTTGATAATGACCCAAAAAATTTCCAGCATCGTCGCGCGACAAACCAAAAGTGGTTTGGGTAAGATCGTTAGTTCCAAAGCTAAAAAATTCAGCCTCATGTGCAATTTTATCTGCAACCAGCGCAGCTCTAGGCAACTCGATCATGGTTCCAACCATATATTTTAAATCAACCCCGCGTTCTTTCGCCACTTGCTTACCAACATTAACTACCAAATCTCGCATGATTTGGATTTCTTTGCGAGTAGCAACCAACGGAATCATAACCTCAAGAAGCACATCTTGATTAGAAGATTTCTTAACTTCTGCCGAAGCTTCAAAAATGGCGCGCGCTTGCATTTCATAGATCTCTGGATATGAAATACCCAAACGACAACCACGATGACCAAGCATAGGATTCTGCTCCTGCAGTTGATGAGTTCGATGTTTTACGTAATCAATTTCAACTCCAGCAACTTTTGCAACCTCCTGAATCTCGCTATCCTTATGCGGTAAAAATTCATGTAATGGCGGGTCAAGTAAACGAATTGTGACCGGCAATCCAGCCATAATTTTAAATATTTCGACGAAATCTTGTCGTTGCATCGGCAATAATTTTGCTAAAGCCTTTTTACGACCCTCCAGAGTTTCAGCCAAAATCATTTCGCGCACTGCAATTATACGATCTTCGTTAAAAAACATATGCTCAGTTCGACATAGTCCAATTCCTTCAGCGCCATAGTCGCGAGCTACCTGACAATCTGCCGGAGTTTCAGCATTAGTGCGCACTTTAAGATTCCTAACTTCGTCCGCCCAACTCATGATAGTTTCAAAGTCACCTGATAAATTTGGCTTAAGAGTAGGTACACTTCCAAGTATTACTTCGCCACTTGAGCCATTGATAGTAATGGTTTCGCCATCTTTAATTTTAACGCCATTGGCAATAAAAAACTTGCCAGAATTATCAACGTGCAAACCCGTTGCCCCAGAAACACAAGGAGTCCCCATGCCACGAGCAACAACCGCAGCGTGTGAAGTCATGCCTCCGCGGGCTGTTAAAATTCCTTGCGAAACATGCATTCCTTTGATGTCTTCTGGACTAGTTTCAACCCTAACCAAAATAACTTTATCACCGTTCTCTGCTCGCCTTTCAGCTTCATGCGATGAAAAAACCACCACTCCAGAAGCCGCTCCGGGTGAAGCCGGCAAACCTTTAGCAATAACATTTACTTTGGCTTTTGGATCAAGAGTTGGATGTAGAAGTTGATCAAGACTTGCGGGATCAATGCGAAGAAGCGCCTCGTCTTTTGTAATTAATTTTTCTTTAACCATATCAACCGCAATCTTTACCGATGCATGGGCAGTTCTTTTGCCTGAACGAGTTTGAAGCATCCATAATTTTTTATTTTGAACCGTAAACTCAATATCTTGCATATCGCGATAGTGGTTTTCGAGTTTTTTATAAATTTTTTCCAACTCCAAAAAAACTTCGGGCATAGTTTCTTGCATTGATGGCAGTTGTGAACCAAGCTGTTCTTTACCCTGAATGGTAATTGACTGCGGAGTTCTTATTCCGGCGACAACATCTTCACCTTGCGCGTTGATTAAATATTCTCCGTAAAGCTCTTTGGCTCCGGTTGAAGGATTTCTGGTGAAAGCGACGCCAGTCGCCGAGGTCTCGCCCATATTTCCAAACACCATCGATTGAACATTAACAGCAGTTCCCCACTCGGCCGGAATGTTATTTAGCGCGCGATAAGTAATAGCGCGGTCATTCATCCATGAAGCAAAAACCGCTTCGATAGCGCCCCATAATTGTTGCTCGACACTTTGAGGAAATTCACGACCCAATTCTTTTTTAACTTCTTGTTTAAATAAGCTAACGATTTCTTCGAGATTTTCGGCAGTTAAATCGGTGTCCAAAATCGCGCCGAATTCTTGTTTTTTTTCATCTAAAATTACTTCAAAATTATAATGGTCAACCCCCAAAACCACATCTGAATACATTTGGATAAAGCGTCGATATGAATCAAAAGCAAATCTTTTGTTACCACTTTTTTGGGCCAAACCCATAACAGTTTCGTCATTTAAACCCAAATTTAAAACGGTATCCATCATTCCTGGCATTGAAGCGCGAGCTCCAGAACGCACCGAAAACAACAACGGATTTTGTTCATCACCAAATTTACCACCAATTTTTTGCTCGATTTGACTAAGCGCTTGGTGAACTTGAGATTTTAATTCAGCTGGGAATTGTTTAGAATTTTTATAGTAAACTTCACAAACTTCGGTGGTAATTGTAAAACCAAGCGGAACCGGCAAACCCATTTTCGACATTTCTGCCAAATTTGCGCCCTTACCTCCCAAAAGATTTTTCATTGAAGCATCACCTTCGGAATTGCCATCGCCGAAAGAGTAAACAAATTTTTTAGAGGTCATTTGTGAAGAAATTTTATGAAATAATATGGAATCAAACCGAGCTCAAAAGCTATATTTAGAATTTTGCATTTTGTTAATTTTTTTTCAAAAGAAATTTTGAATATTTTTTAAAAAATCATTTAGCAATAGCGCTTTTGCGATAGCCGTATAAAAAATAAATTAGGATTCCGCATAAAGTCCAAATTAAAAAATAAAACCAATTTCTGGTGAGTAATTCAAAAGTTAAATATCCGCATGACAAAATTGCCAGTGGCGCAATAACAAAAACCAACGGACACTTAAAACTTCTCTTCAAATTGGGTTGCTTTACACGCAAAATCATTACCGCCATTGCAACAACTATAAAACCAAATAGAGTTCCGATACTAGTCATTTCACTAAGAGTTTCGAGTGAAAAAACCCCTGCCAATAAAGCTACGCCAATGGCGGTCAGAATGACGCTGATATAAGGAGTGTTATATTTTTTATGAATAGAGCTAAGTTTTTTTGGAAGCAAGCCATCGCGCGACATAACAAAAAAAATGCGCGACTGTCCGTAAAGTAAAACTAAAAGCACCGAAGTAATTCCGGCCACCGCACCCGTCGAAACAAGAGCCGAGCCAATATTGCTACCATTATCTCGAAGAGCTCGCGCCAATGGCTCAGCATTATTGAGCGTTGTGTAATTCACAATGCCGTTAAGCACCAAAGCAACAACTGCATATAATAAAGCGCAAACCCCAAGCGAGACTATAATACCAATTGGCAAATCGCGCTTAGGATTTTTGCATTCTTCAGCAGTTGTAGCCACAGCATCAAAGCCAATATAAGCGTAAAAAATTGCCGCCGAACCCGCCATTACGCCCGAAAATCCAAAAGGCATAAAATCGCTATAATTAACAACTCTAACCATCGGAGTGGCGACAATTAAAAAAATAAAAATTACCACTAATTTAACAAAAACCAAAATACGATTAAATGTAATGCCTTGCTTAGTTCCAACAAAAAGCATTAAGCCAATTAACAAAACAATCAGGCTAGCGGGTAAATTAATCAATCCTCCGGCGGTAGTTGGTTTTGTTAAATAATCGGGTAAAATGATGTTGGCAGATTCCAAAATTCCAACCATATAACCCGACCAACCATTGGCAACAGCTGAAGCTCCGATACCATATTCAAGCACCAAACCCCACCCGACAAGCCACGCCACAAACTCACCAACCACAGCATATGTATAGGTGTATGCACTTCCTGAAACCGGAACCATCGAGGCAATTTCAGCATACGCTAAAGCCGCAAAAAGACAAACTAAAGCTGATATTAAATATGAAACGGCAATCGCTGGACCAGCGTGAGTAGCAGATGCGGTTCCAGTCACAACAAAAATTCCGGTTCCGATTGTGCATCCAATGCCAATTAAAACTAGGTCAAAAGCCGAGAGAGATTTTTTAAAAGAGTTTTTTTGTGACGAAGCTATCAAAGCTTCGATTGATTTTTTACGAAAAATATTCATGAAAAAGGTTATTGGATTAAGACTAAATAATGATCAGGATATATTTTATCTTAATTATTATTTAAAGTTATAAATAACTATAAAATTTAAGGTAGTTTATAATAATCAACAAAAATTATATAAGTTGTTGGTTATATTATTTGTGATTATGAGGTTTGGATAATGAGCTATTTTTAAAGCCATAAAAAATGTAAAAAATAATACCCAAAGCAAACCAAATCAGAAAAGGTTTATAATGCTCTTCAAGAAGTTTAATTATCAAAAAACCGCATCCAATAATCGAAAGTGGTGCCACAATATTGACAAAAGGACATTTAAAATTACGCTCTAATTTTGGCCTTTTGACTCGTAATACCAAGACTCCGATTGATACCAAGCAAAATGCAAATAAAGTTCCTAAGCTACTCATATCGCCCATGGTACGAATAGGTGTAAAACCTGAAATTAAAGCTACAGAAATTGTCACAACCAATATGGAGTATGAGGGAGTTTGGTGTTTTTTGTGAATTTTAGAAAAAATTTTGGGCAATAAACCATCGCGCGAAATAACAAAAAATATTCGCGATTGACCGTACATCATTACCAAAAGAACCGTAAGCATTCCGGCAATTGCTCCAGTCCCAACTAACGCCGAACCAATATTGTTACCATTATCTCTGAGAGCTTGAGCCAGAGGCTGTGAGTTGGCAAGCGATTTATAATTAACAATTCCGGTAAGACACAATGAGACGACTATATAAATCAATGCACAAATTAATAATGAACCGATAATACCAATTGGTAAATCGCGTTTGGGATTTTTGCATTCTTCAGCAGTTGTAGCTACAGCATCAAATCCTAAATAAGCAAAAAATATCGCTGCGGTTCCACTTAAAACGCCCTTCCATCCGTATGGCATAAAATCTTGATAATTCTCAAATTTAATTTTTGGAACTGCCACTAGAATAAAAATAAAAATTACAAGTAATTTTACAGAAACCAAAATGCGATTAATCATAACACTTTCTTTAGTGCCGATGTAAAGAAGAGTTCCAATAAAACAAGATACAAAAACCGCTGGCAAATTCACTAACGCGCAATAAGTTCCATCTTCACAAAGTTGGCTTGGTGCTTTGGTTAAATATTCTGGGATTATAATTCCACCCTGCTTTAAGATACCTACCAAATATCCCGACCAACCAGCCGAAACAGTTGAAGAAGCAACCGTGTATTCAAGAATTAGGCCACAAGCCACCAACCAAGCAATAAACTCGCCCATTACCGCATAAGTATATGTGTAAGCGCTACCCGAAACTGGAACCATTGACGCCAACTCAGCATAGGCCAAGCCAGCAAAAACACAAACGAGAGCCGAAAATAAAAATGACAAGGCGATTGCAGGACCAGCATACTCTGCGGCGGCTTGGCCAGTTAAAACAAAAATTCCAGTTCCAATTATCGATCCTATACCGATAAATACTAAATCAAGGACTCCAAGGGTTTTTTTAAAGGAATTTTTTTTGGCACCCTCAAGAATGTTCTCAAGGGATTTTTTTCGAAAAAGTAATTTCATTGTAAAAATTATTACGATTCATAGGACAACAACTCTTCTTCAGCAACTTCTTGAGTTATTATATCGTTGTTCATTAAATCTTTGAGTGAATCTTTGAGAAGTAACATACCATTTTTTCGGCTAAGCTCAATGATTGAGTTAATTTGCGGAATTTTATCTTCGCGAATTAGGTTGCGAATTGAGGAGTTAGCTAACATTATTTCGAAAGCTGCGCATCTTCCACCGTCTCGCTTCTTAATTAATCTTTGCGATATTACCGCTTTAATTGAACCTGATAAAATTGAACGCACGGCAGATTTTTCTTCAGCCGGGAAAACATCTATGATACGATTAATGGTTTGAGAGGCTGAATTAGTATGAAGGGTAGCTAACACCAAATGACCAGTCTCGGCGGCAGTTAAGGCCAAACGAAAAGTTTCAAGATCGCGCATTTCTCCAACCATTATAATATCAGGATCTTGACGCAACGAACTTTTTAAAGCTTCATTGAATGAATTGGTGGTTGAACCTAATTCGCGTTGATTAATGAGCGATCTCTTATTTTGGAATATGTATTCAACTGGGTCTTCAATGGTAATGATATGACGCATAAAATTATTGTTTATGTAATCAATAATTCCAGCGAGAGTGGTAGACTTTCCACTTCCAGTGGGGCCTGCAACCATTATCAAACCCTTTTTGAGCTTTGCTAAATCTTGAACAATATAAGGAGCATTAAGAGAAACTAAGCTTCTAATATCTTTGGGGATCAAACGAAATGCGGCAGCTGGGCCATATATGGTATGATAAGCATTTACACGACAACGAAATTTTTCGTTTGATTCAATCGAAAAATCTACCTCTCTATTATCAAGATAATATTTCTTTTGTTGTTCAGTCATGATTGAAAACAAAACATTATAAATATCATCTTTGGACATTATTTTGGTATCTTTGTAGTCAACCAAATCACCGTCTAGGCGCATAATAATTTTATAGCCGGAAGAAATATGAACATCGGAGCAATTCTTGAGCCGAGCTTCATCTAGAATATTTTGTATCATATGATGATTTGCTTAATTTTATCGATTCTTCTTTTAACTAAATCTATTGAGATTTCTGAATTTGGGGATGCCGAAGAATTTTTAACAACCATTTGATACATTTCAATCGCTTTTTCATAATCTTTGTTTTGGTCATATAAAACTCCCAAATTATATGAATAACCGACATTTTCGGGATCAAGATTGAAGGCTTTAATATAATAAGCTATGGCATTATCAAAATCTGAAACTTTTTCAAATGCTAAACCCATACTTGCCATCAAAAAAGCTGTATTTGGATTTTGCTTAGTCAAACGATTAAGAAGATAGATGGCCTCCCTTGGCGCCTCTTCAATTAAAATTGCAATGATGTTATTGATGACCTCTCTTTTGTTTTCGACCTCATCTTTAAGCAATTCATAATAAATATTTTTGGCTTGTTTGTATTGATTTAGACGCTGATAAACAATCGCCATTGAATATTTTGCAAAATAATTTTTCGGCTCTTTTTTGATAATTTCTTTGTAAAGCTCAAGTGCGATTTCATATTGCCCAACTAAGACCGCGTTATAGGCTAACTTTTCTTTTTCGCGAATATCTTTATCAATTTTGACTTTATCAACCAAAGTAATGTCCATTTCTTCGGGAGCGTAAGTTTTTTTGTCCTCCTGAGGTGGGAGCGAACCTATTGTTGGTTCAGCAACTTTGTTGGAGCCGTATTCATTGTTATATATGTCAAATTTTTCTTGAGCCTCTTTGTCAAATAACAAACTCTTTTCGATTTCACGAGATAAATCTGAATTGCCAATATCAAACTGCGCATGAGCTTTAATATGACAAAATACAATCATTAAGCTCATCAAACACCAAAAACTTGCACTATGTAAATGGCTTTGAGAATTCTTATAAATTATGGCTTTGGACATTGGAATTATTTTTTCTTTGGTTTTTTATGTAAATCAACACCGCCATAACCGAAGCGCTGGTGACGCCTTGTATTTTAAGTGCCGAACCAATTGAAACAGGTCGATATTTAGATAATTTTTCACGAACTTCTTTGGATAAACTTTGAATATTTTCATAGTTAATATCCAAAGGAATTTTCATTTGTTCTTCGCGTTGAAAAATTTCGATATCATCATGCTGTCTTTTTAAATATGATAAATACGTGGCATTAATTGCAACCTGTTTTTTCGTTTCGGATTCAATTTGAGAAAGTTTTTGGCCCCAAATTTTTTCAATAATTTCAAAATCAATATTTGGGAATGACATCAACTGGTAAGCACTTCTAACCACGCCATCTTGTTTTATTTGAACGCCATGCTCGGCCAATTTGTTTGGCGAGATTTTAAGATCTTCAAGTAAGTTTGTTGCCTCAGAAATTTTTTGTTCACGCGCGCAAAATTTTTGCCAACGATAATCTCCAACCGCCCCGAATTTTCGACCTAAGGCCGTAAGTCGTAAATCAGCATTATCCGCCCTAATGCTCAAACGATATTCGGCGCGCGAAGTAAGCATGCGATACGGCTCAGAAGTGCCTAAACTGGTCAGATCATCAATCATTACTCCAATGTAACTCGTCGATCTATCGAGAACAAATTCATCTTGGCTTTTAAGCGCTTTTAAACCCGCATTAATTCCTGCAACAATCCCCTGACCTCCCGCTTCTTCATAACCAGTTGTTCCATTAATTTGCCCAGCCAAAAATAGATTGCGAATTTTTTTAGTTTCTAAAGTTGGCAACAATTCACGAGGATCAACAAAATCATACTCGATCGCATAACCCGCTTGAGTTACAACGCAATTTTCTAAACCTTTGATAGTTTTTAGAAACTTGATTTGCACTTCGAGTGGCAACGAATTTGAGATGCCATTTGGATAAATTAAATTGCTATTAAGGCCCTCTGGCTCAAGGAAAACTTGATGTCGGTCTTTATCATAAAACCGATGAATTTTATCTTCAATTGAAGGGCAATAACGCGGACCAACTCCAGTTATCGAGCCACCATACATCGCAGATTGCTCTAAATTTTCTTTTATAATTTGATGCGTTCGCAAATTTGTGTAAGTAATAAAACAAGATATTTGCGGTACTAAAATTTTTTGATTTAAAAATGAAAATGGTTGCGCCGGATCATCACCCTTTTGCTCTTCAAGCTCGCTAAAGTTGATTGAATCTTTGAGAATTCGAGGTGGAGTACCAGTTTTCAGCCTTCCCAAATTAAATTTAAATTTTTCTAAACAGCGCGAAATCCCGTGCGAAGCCTCTTCACCAACTCTTCCTGCAACATTTTGTTGCTTGCCAATATGAATAATTCCGCGTAAAAATGTTCCCGTTGTAAGTACCACACTATCGGCAAAAATTTTAGTGTTATCACTCAAAACCACACCCTTAACAGCATTATTTTCGATAATCAAATCTTCAACGGTATCAAAAATTATGCTAAGATTGGGGTAGTTTTTGGTAATCTCGATGATAGCTTTTTTGTATAATTCGCGATCAGCTTGAGCACGAGGTGAATGGACCGCATAACCTTTTGACGCATTTAAAATTCTAAAATGAATGCCAGCTTGATCAATAGCTTTAGCCATTATGCCATCAAGCGCATCAATCTCGCGCACAATGGTGCCCTTGGCTACTCCGCCAATGGCGGGGTTGCACGACATCTCGCCCAAATTAGCAAATTTTTTGGTGATTAGCAGGCTTGAAACCCCCATTCTTGCACTTGCGCACACCGCTTCAATCCCGGCATGACCAGCTCCAATTACGATACTTTGAAAGCCTTGTTTAGAGTCATTTTTGAAAACATCAAAATCTGGTTGCATTTGGTAATTTAATTTATTGGAGATTTTAGATTTGTTTATGCAGTTGTTGATTCAAGAAATTTTGACAACGAATTTTAAAAATTTTGACTAAAAACTTTTAACAAAATTTAAGCAAAAACCCCCAAAACTCGATAAAAATCTAGGGCGATTTTATGAATTAATTTCCAAAAGGTAAAGAATCATATTTGAATTTTAATTACCAAAAAATCATCACAAAATGACCTCAAACCTTATAATTATTGGCTTATAATTATTAGCTTATAATTTTAAAGACTATGTTTATTTTTGTTGTTCATTAATTTTTGCCACCCTCATATGCTGTTGCCACCCCCCCTTTTTTTTTGCCCCCTAAATACAAAATTTTTTGGAGAAACCGGTCCCGTTTGTGGATTTACTGGTTGTTGTGGTAAAAAATTTAATGTGACCTGCCTTGGATCTGTTGCATTTGACCTTTTATTTGGA
>Ga0172372_10007929_pt1 | contig 14175 bp, 17 predicted proteins | sample LakKiv5m_2_FD_114544 | JGI IMG/M metagenome (GOLD analysis project Ga0172372, IMG submission 114544) | Freshwater microbial communities from Kabuno Bay, South-Kivu, Congo - kab_092012_9.5m | ecosystem: Environmental > Aquatic > Freshwater > Lake | place: Democratic Republic of the Congo...
ATCCTCGGCGCCGTGCTCGGTCTCATCCACGTCATGCAGAACCTCGACGACCCCTCCAAGCTCGGAACCGGCATCGCCGTCGCCTTCGTCGCCACCATCTACGGCGTCGGCGCGGCGAACCTGGTCTTCCTCCCGCTCGGGGCGCGTCTGAAGAAGATCGTGCAGTTGGACGCCGAGGCGCGAGCGATGGTGCTCACCGGGTTGCACGGGATCGCCAATGGTGCGAACGCCCGTCACCTCGAGGAGCTCCTCACCCCCTACGTGGGGCATGGCGGACACAAGAAGAAGGACGACAAGGCCGCGGCCTAGCGGACAAGGCACCCGGGAGCAGACGTGGGCAAGAAGAAGCACGAAGAACACGAGAACATGGAGCGCTGGCTGGTCAGCTACGCCGACTTCATCACCCTTCTCTTCGCCTTCTTCACCGTGCTCTACGCCACGGCCCAGTCGGACCAGAGCAAGCTGGAGGCGGTGATCGACTCCATGAACGCGGCGTTCGAAGGTGGGATGCCCAAGGCGGTGATGGACGTGTTCTCCGGCACGGCCAACTCGGACATCATCCCCACCCACCTCAACAACGACGTCAGCGCCGTTCCGGTCATCGAGAACATCAAGCAGAACCTCACCGGTTCGCTCTCGGACCACGTCGTCCAGATCGGCCTCGTCGACCAGCAGTTGGTGCTCCTGATCCCGCAGACCCTGCTCTTCGCGGCCGGCTCGGCCGACCTCCATCCCGCCGCCTTCGACCTGCTCGGCGAGATCGCCGCCGCGGTGGCCGGGACCCCCGCGAAGGTGGAGGTCCTGGGCCGCGCGGACGGCACGCCGGTCCCGGCCGGCGGCCCCTTCGAGGACAACTGGGAGCTGGCCACCTCGCGGGCCACCGCCACCGTCCGCTTCCTGGAGCGGCGCGGGCTGCGCGCCGACCGGCTGTCGGCCACCGGGGTGGTGAGCGCCGACGAGGATCCGGCCGAGCGCTCCGTGACCCTGCGCATCCGGGTCGAGGAGCCCGCCGCCGCGGCCGACGTGGCCGAGAAGGTGGACCACTTCCGATCGCAGACCCGCTGAGCAGTTCGCGCTGAATTGCCGCGAGGAGCGACCGATGGAGGAGCATGACCCTGCTCCTCGTCCTCTGCTCCTTCGCCTTCGCGGCCCGGATCGGCGACGTGACCGAGATCTACGGGTTGCGTGGCAACGCCCTGCAGGGCGTAGGTGTGGTGATCGGGCTCAACAAGACGGGGGACAGCCCGCAGAACGCCGCCGCCGTCGAGGTGATGCTCAAGGCCATGTCCGGCATGGGCGTCCCGCTCGCCTCCGAGCAGGTGAAGAGCCGGAACGTCGCGCTCGTGATGGTCACCGGCGAGCTCCCCCCCGACGCCCAGAGCGGCGTGAAGCTCGACGTGCAGGTGGCCAGCACCGGCGACGCCCGCTCGCTCGAGGGCGGCACGCTCCTCTTCACCACCCTCCTCGGGCCCGACGGGAAGGCCTACGCCACCGCCCGCGGGGCGCTGGTGATCGGTGGCTACTCGGTGTCCTCGGGCGGTGAGTCCGTCACCAAGAACCACCCCACGGTCGGGTACATCCCGGCCGGAGCCACCGTGGAGCGCGCCGTTCCGTCCGACGCCAGGCTGAACCTGAGCGAGGCCGCCACGGTGAGCTGGCTCCTTCGGGACGCCGACTTCGGCAACGCCGCCCGGCTCGCCGCGGTGGTCAACCAGACCTTCAACTGCGACGACTGCGCGCGCGCAACCGACGCGCGGCGGGTGGACGTGCGCGTGCCCGACGCCTTCCTCGGCGCGCAGGTGGAGTTCGTGGCCGCCGTGCAGGAGCTGCAGGTGGACCTCGCCGCCCCGTCGCGGGTGGTCATCAACGAGAAGACCGGGGCGGTGGTGATGGGGGCGAACATCGTCGTCCACCCCGTCGCGCTCGTGATCGGCCCGCTCACCATCGAGGTCCAGAAGCAGACCCAGGTGAGCCAGCCCGGTCCGCTCTCCAAGGGGCAGACCCGGGTGGTGGAGCAGACCCAGGTGACGGTGGACGAGGCCGACGGCCGGCTCCAGAAGATCGACGGCGGCACGGTGGGTGACATCGTCGGCGCGCTCAACGACATGGGGGTGGCCCCCCGCGAGATCATCGTCATCCTCCAGATGATGAAGACCGCCGGCGCGATCGACGCGCCCATCCTGGTGCTCTGATGGAGCCCCGCGAGGTCGGCCTCCGCTTCGAGCAGTTCATGGGCACCTACCTGGCGCGGACGCTCCGCTCCACGATGAAGGACGGTCCGTTCGCGGACGGTCCGGTGGCGATGTTCGGGGAGTTCTTCGACCAGGCCATTGGCGAGCAGATCGCGCGAGGAGGCGGCCTGCACGCGCTCGCCGAGGACTTCGTCCGCGAGCTGCCCGAGGCGCTGGGTGACCGATCCGCGGCCCCGCTCCGCGCGCCGTCCCGCTCCGGCTGGCAGCTCACGAGCAGCTTCGGGGAGCGCGTGGACCCCATCGACGGCTCCGTCCGGTCCCACCACGGCATCGATCTCGGCGCCGCCTCCGGCACGCCCATCAAGGCCGCCGCCCCCGGGCGGGTGGTCTTCGCCGGCGAGCGCGGCGGCTACGGAAACCTGGTGATCGTCGAGCACGCCGACGGCGTCCGCACCCGCTACGCCCACTGTCGCCAGATCGACGTGGCCGTCGGGCAGGAGGTCGACGCCGGCGCGGTGATCGCCCAGGTCGGCAGCACCGGGCGCTCCACCGGCCCGCACCTCCACTTCGAGGTGCGCCGCGGGGAGGTCGCCGTCGACCCGGCCGAGTGGCTCACCGCGAACCGTCACCCGCTCGACTGAGGCGGGGCGCGGAGAAAGCCGCGGAATTTCCGAGGCGGCCCTAAATCGGTCGCGGCTGGGCCCGATGTGGGGAGCGATTGGAGGCAACCATGCGCATCCCGCCCCGTCCGCCCCCGGTGCCGAACGCCGCCCTCGGCGGCGCTTCGGCCGGCGTCTCGCACTCGGCGCGGCGGTACGAGCCGCCCCCGATGGTGAGCATGTCCGCCACCGCCCAGGCCGTCCAGGCCGCGCGCGCGGAGCTCTCTCGCCCCGCGGTCCGGCCCGAGGTGGTCGCGGCCATGCGGGCGGAGCTCGCCGCCGGCACGCTCGGCGGCGCGGCGGACCTCGATGCCACGGTGGATGCGCTCCTCCTGGAGTTCTCGTGACCCCCGCCGAGCTGGCCGAGCGCTGGCTGGCCACGGTCCAGGCCCAGCTCGCCGCGGCGCGGGGCGTGGACGGCGAAGGGCTCGGCGCCGCCAACCTCGCGCGCGCCGAGGTGCAGGACGAGGTGCTGGCGGCCTTGCGCTCCGGCCCCGGGGAGGCCCGTCGGGCGCTCGCCCAGGTCGCTCCCCGGATCCGGGAGCTCGACCAGCGGATCCACGCCTGCGGTCGCGCCGTCCTGGCCGGCCTCGATCGACTCGTCCCGGCGGCCACCCCCTCCACGTACACCCGCCACGCGCGCCTGCGCGACGCGAGGTAGGCCGTGAGCCTCCTGAACGCGCTCGACCTCGGCCGCAAGGCGCTCGCCGCGGCGAGCGCGGGGATCGACGTCACCAGCAACAACGTCGGGAACTCGACCACGGTCGGCTACTCGCGTCAGTCGGTCGCGACCCAGGCCAGCGATCCGCTCCGCAAGGGCGCGGTGTGGTTCGGCCAGGGGGTGGACGTCACTGGCGTGGTGCGCTCGACGGACCGCCTCCTGGGCATGCGCCTCGTCGAGGCCGCCGGCACGGAGTCGCACGCCCGGGCCCGCCTGGACTCGCTGCGCCTCGCCGAGACCTGGTTCGACGAGACCGGCGCCACCGGCCTCGCCGAGGCCTGGGACGAGCTCTTCGACGCCTTCTCGAGCCTGACCGCCGACCCCTCCGACGCCTCCTTGCGGCGGGGCGCGCTGGACGCGGGGAGCGCGCTCGCCCGCACCGTCAGCCGCACCGCGGTGGGCCTCTCCCGGACCATCGACGACCTGGACGCCGGCTTGGAGTCGCGGGTCGACGAGGTCAACGCGCTCCTCACCGAGGTGGCGGCGCTGAACGAGAGCATCGGCCGCGGTGGGGTGAGCGGTGGGCCGGCCGACCTCCTCGACCGCCGGGACCAGCTGGTGCGCGAGCTCGGCGAGTCCGTCGGGGCCACCGTGGAGTTCGCCGCGGATGGGCAGGCCACGGTGTTCCTCGGCGGCCATGCGGTGGTCTCCGGTGGCGCCGCGCGCGAGCTCTCCCTGAGCGAGGACGATGCGGGCGACCCGGTGGTCTCCGTTTCGATGGGCAATGGCGCCGTCCCGCTGGGCGCCGACCTGGGCGGGACCCTGGGCGGCACGCTCGACGCACGGGCCACCACCTCCGGTTGGTTGGATCAGCTCGACCAGTTCGCCTACGACCTGGCCACGCAGCTCAATGCGCAGCACGCCGCCGGATTCGACGCCACCGGCGCAGCCGGGGGCGACTTCTTCGCGCCTCCTTCGGCGGTGGCGGGCGCCGCGGCCGCATTGGCGCTGGATGCCACCCTGGCAGCGGATCCCGACCTCCTCGCCCTCGGCGGGTCCGCCACGGGGGGGGTGGGGGATGACACCAACCTCCTGGCCCTCATCGACTTCCGCGACGGCGCCTACTTCGACGGGGCGACCCGCTCCGGATTGGACCTGGTGTCCAACCTGGTCTCCGAGGTCGGGAGCGCGGTGGCCTCCGCCGAGGCCGACGCCGACGACCGGGCCGCCGCGCTCGACGATCTCGACGCGATGCGCACCGCCATCAGCGGCGTCGATCCCGACGAGGAGGCGCTCAAGCTGATCGAGTTCCAGTCGGCCTACAAGGCGGCCTCGCAGGTCATCACGGCGGCCTCCGAGCTGCTCCAGTCCCTGCTGGCGATCGGATGAGCCTCATCCGCGCCACCCGCTTCGGGCTCTTCGAGCTCCTCCGCGACCGGGCCCGTGTGCAGCAGAGCGATCTGCGCGCCGCCCAGGAGCGTGCGCTCACCGGGCTCCGCATCAACCGGCCCTCCGACGCGCCCACGGCGCTCTCCGAGGTGCACCGCCTGGACGCCACGGTGCGCAGCCAACAGGTGTTCGCTGGCAATGCCGGCGGGGCAGGGGATCTGCTCGCTGTCGCCGACAGCGCCCTGTCCTCGGTGGCGGACATCCTGGTGCGCGCGCGCGAGATCGCGGTGGCCATGGCAGGTGACACCGTTGGCGGCGACAGTCGCGCGGTGGCCGCCGTCGAAGTGCGGGGCCTCTACGAAGCCCTCCGGGACGCGGCCAACACCGAGTTCGGCGGGCGCTACCTCTTCTCCGGCACCGCCTGGGACACGGCTCCCTTCGACGACACCGGCGTGTACCAGGGGAACACCGACGAGCCGGCGGTGCAGGTCGGCGGTGACCACTGGGTGACCAACGGTTTCGACGGCTCGGCGGTGTTCGCCGGCACGGTGGACATCTTCGCCGCGTTGGACACCCTCGCCACGGCGCTCGAGTCCGACGATCCGGACTCCGTCTCCTCTGCCTTGGGGGACCTGGACGCTGGAACCGACCAGATCTCGTCCTGGCGGGCGCGGGTCGGGACCGAGCAGGTCCTGGCCGAGGACGCGCAGGCGGTGGCCGAGAACCTGAGCAGCATCCTCTCGGAGCGCCTCGCCGACCTGGCCGAGGCGGATCCTACCGAGACCTACCTCGAGATCAGCGAGCTCCAGGGAGCCTACGAGGCCACCCTGCGCCTGGCCTCGACCTCGACGCGCCAGACCCTGTTCGACCTGCTCTGAGCGGGTCGCCGGTCTCCGCGTACAGCGTCGGCACGCGGCCCGACGTGCGCCTGGCACCGGCGTTTGCTCACTGCCCAGGCTGGGGTCTGGAGGCTTCTCGTCAGGAATCTGAGAGTTTTTCTCACCCGACCCCTCATGGCTTTCTCGGGTTGTTCCGTCCTGGAGTGTGGACCCGGAAAGTCCGGGCCCGCAAGCACCCAAGGCGCCACATGGCGCAGAACTGAGAGGAACTCAGCATGGCCATCACCGTCAAGAACAACCTGGCTGCCACCGGCGCCCTCAACGCCCTCAACAAGACCAGCCGCGCGCTGGCGGGCTCCTTCGCCCGCATCAGCACCGGCCTCCGGATCTCCAAGGCGGCCGACGACGCCGCCGGCCTGGGCGTGGCCGAGAACCTGCGTGCGGCCTACAGCTCCGCCGACGTCGCGGCGCGCAACGTGAACGACGGCATGTCGATCATCGGCGTCGCGGAAGGGGCGGCCGGCGAGGTCGCGGACATCCTGGTCCGCATGCGCGAACTCGCGGTCCAGTCCTCCTCGGAGACCCTGGGCGACGACGAGCGCGCCTACGTCCAGGACGAGTTCTCCCAGCTCAACGAGGAAATCGCGCGCATCGCCTCGGTCACCGAGTTCAACGGCATGAGCCTGGCGGACGGGGTCACCAGCACGCTCTCGGTGCAGGTGGGCATCAACAACACCGCGGACGACCGGATCACCATCAGCCTGGGCGATCTGACCACCACCACCCTCGGCACGGACACCCTCGACCTCTCCACCTCCGCCAACGCCCAGACGGCGATCGACGGGATCGACGCCGCGATCGGCGCCGTGTCGGCGTACCGCTCCAGCTTCGGTTCGGTGGAGAACCGGCTCAACTCGGCGCTCAACAACCTCGAGACCTTCTCCGAGACCACCAAGTCCGCCGAGAGCGCCATCCGTGACGCCGACTTCGGCTACGAGACCGCCCAGCTCTCGCAGAACCAGATCCTGCAGCAGGCCGGCGTGAGCATCCTCGCCCAGGCGAAGTCGCTCAACCAGTCCGCGCAGCAGCTCCTGCAGTAGTCCGCGGTCCGATTCCAGGTCCACGACGCGGCGTCCGGGTAGCCCCGGGCGCCGCGTCCTCCGTTTTGTCCTGGGTCGCCGCCGCTTCGGCGACTTTTTTTTGTCGGCGTCCTAAATGAATCTCACGGACGTCCGAATCGAGAGGTGCGCGGGAGGTTGAGCCCGCAGAAGCAAGAGTCGGAAGCCGCGCGGTCATGCGTGGAAGACGGCTCCGACCAACCTGGAGTGCCTCATGCCCTTGACCGTGAAGAACAACACGAGCGCTTCCCAGGCGCTCAACGAGCTGAACAAGACCACCCGCGCGCTGTCCCGCAGCTTCGAGCGGATCTCCTCCGGGCTGCGCATCTCGCGCGCCGCGGACGATGCCGCCGGGCTCGGGGTGGCCGAGAACCTCCGCGCCTCGTCCACCTCCGCGATGGTCGCCATGCGGAACATCAACGACGGCATCTCCATCATCGCGGTGGCGGAAGGCGCGTCGGGCCAGGTGGCCGACATCCTGATCCGCATGCGCGAGCTCGCGGTGCAGTCCTCCTCGGAGACCCTCGACGACGATCAGCGCTCGTACATCGAGCAGGAGTACGTCGCGCTCCGGGACGAAGTGGACCGCATCTCCAACGTCACCGAGTTCAACGGCAACCAGCTCGCGAACGGTTCGATGACCACGCTGTCGGTGCAGGCCGGCATCGACAACACCACCTACGACCAGATCGACATCACGCTGGGCGACCTGCAGTCCTCGAGCCTCGGTCTGAGCTCGACGGTGACGCTCGCAACGGCGGCCGACGCTTCCACCGCGCTCGACGCCATCGACGCGGCCATCGCCGCTGTCTCCGGCTACCGAGCCGGATTCGGTGCCATCGAGAACCGTCTGGGTTCGGCCCTGAACAACCTGGAGACCTACTCCGAGAGCACCCAGGCCGCCGAGAGCCGGATCCGCGACGCGGACTTCGGCTACGAGACGGCGCAGCTCTCCCAGAACCAGATCCTGCAGCAGGCGGGCACCTCCATCCTGCAGCAGACCAAGAACATGAACGAGGCGGTGACCCAGCTCCTCCAGAGCTGAGCCGAGTCGGAAGAAGGTGGCGCGCGCCGCGGGGCCCTCAGGTTCCGGGCGCGCGTTTCCGATCCCATGATGGGCCGGAGTGCCGGCCGAGGAGACCCAGGTGGCGTTCGGCGTCAGCGGCATCGTTTCAGGCATCGACACCGAATCCATGGTGGAAAGCCTCGTGGCGGCTGCGTCGGCGCCGAAGGGCGTGCTCGAGAGCAACCTCGAGGACCTGGAGGACCTCCAGGAGGCCTACGCCGGGATCCAGAACCGGATCGAGGCCTTCCAGGAGGCCCTCGAGGCGATGGACACCGTGGACGAGCTGCGCGCCCTCACCGGCACGAGCGCGGACGAGTCGGCGGTGACCGTGGCGCTCGACGGCGACGCGGTCATGGGGAACTACTCGGTGCAGGTCCTCGCGCTCGCCTCGAACGAGATGGAGGTCTCCGAGGGGTTCGCCGACCAGTACACCGACGGGACCTTCGCCACCGGCACCTTCTCCATCACCTACGCCGGCGTCCAGACGGACATCACGATCGACGCCGAGGGCTCGTCCCTCCAGAACGTGGTCGACGCGATCAACGAGCAGGTGGACGGGGTGACGGCCTACGTTATGGACACCGGCGACGAGACCAACCCCTACCGGCTGGTGGTGGTGGGAGACGACACCGGCGCCGACAACACCTTGAGCTTCGACACGAGCGGACTCGACTCGGGCACGGGACAGGTGCCGGTGTTCACCGCGGTCCAGACCGCCCAGGACGCCTCGGTGGTCATCAACGGCATCACCGTCACGGACGACGACAACGTCATCGACAACGCCATCCAGGGGATCGCCTTCACCGTGAAGGAGACGACGACCTCGGCGGTGAGCGTGGGCGTGGCCCGCGACGACGACGCCATCGTGGCGAAGGTGCAGGCCTTCGTCGACGCCTACAACGCGCTCGTCGACTACATCGACCAGAACCAGGTGTTCAACCCGGACGAGGACATCTCCGGGGCGCTGGTGGGCGAGTCGCTGGTGGGATCCATCCAACGGGAGCTCCAGTCCACCCTCACCGCGTCCTACGGGGACTGGGGCGAGCTCGGCATGCTCGCCAGCCTGGGCGTGACCAGCAGCCAGTCCGGCGAGCTCGAATTCGACGAGGAGACCTTCCGGGAGCTGCTCGACACCAACTTCGACGCGGTGATCGACTTCTTCACGGTCGACCAGGAGGCGGACGAGACGGCGGGCACCGGCGCGAGCTTCCTCTCGGCGATGAAGGCCTCTTTCGTGACGCTCCTCGACTCCGAGTCGGGCTGGCTCCCGGTGCGCGGTGAGTCCCTGCAGGAGTCCATCGACACCACCAACGAGCGCATCTCGGACTTCGAGGACTACCTCGCCGAGTACGAGGAGCGGCTGCGGACGCAGTTCACCAACATGGAGCTGACGCTCGCCCGGCTCGAGGCCAACCAGCAGGCGCTCGAGGCGCTGATGCCGGACACCAGCAGCAACGACGACGACAGCTAAGCGGAGTAGACCCAGTGAACGGAATCGCCGCCTATGGTCGGAACAGGGTGGAGAGCGCCCCCTCGGATCAGCTGTTGCTGATGCTGTTGGAGAAGGTGATCGAGAAGCTCGCGGTCGCCAACGAGGCGGTGATGAGCGGGGACCGCCCCCGGCTCGTGACGGCGCTGAACCACTGCCGGGCCATCTTCTTCGAGCTCCTGCGCTCGCTCGACGTGGCCGCCGCGCCCGACGTCGCCGAGCCGTTGGTCAACACATATCGGTGGTGTATCAACCAGCTCATCGAGGTGGGCCGGCTGCCCGATCCGACCGCGCCTCCCTCCGCGGGCGGGCCGCAGCGACGGGAGAGCGATCTGGCCGCGTTGACCCGCCTGGACGACGTGACGCGCAGCCTCCACGCCACCTGGACGCAGGCCCTGGCCATCCGTGACGGCCAGGCGGAGGCGCGATGAGCGACGAGGTCGAGGCCTGGTGCCTGCGCATGGATGTGCTGGCCTTCAAGGTGGGCCAGGGGGACCACGGAGCCGTGAGCCGTCTCGCCGAGCTCTCGGACGAGGCGGTCGGGCTCGCCCGCCAGATTCCCCCCGAGCGCAGGGGACGCATCCTGCAGCGTCTGCGCCACGCGGTGGAGGTCATCAACCGGGCGCAGGCCGACGTGGGGCGTCAGCTCGAAGAGCTGCCGACCAAGCGCCGAGCCGCGCTCCGATACGTCTCGGCGCCGCAGCCGCGCGTCCGCGGCTAAACGCGCCGCCCCGACGACCGATGGAGGGATCCCGGAGGGTCCCATGTCGGTCCTCGTGCTCCTGTGCGCCGCCGTCTCCCCCGCCTTCGCCACCGGCCCGACCCTGGGCGGGGGGCTCGTGGGTCAGTCCATCTCCGACCCGGTGCTGGTCTCGGCCTATCGACCGAGCGGGCTGGGCGGCCGACTCACCGCGAGCCTCCCCATCCGAAGCTGGCTGCGCGCGGAGGTGGAGGTGGGCTACCTGACCTGGAAGGGCCACCGGGTCTACGCCAGCAGCGGAGCCTTGGAGACCGGGACGGACTGGGGTTTCACCTTCGTCCCCATCCACCTGCCGGTCCTGGCCGAGCTGCGCACCGGCCGGGTCACGCTCGGCGCCGGTCTCGGACCGGCCTACGTCTACTACGCCGAGGAGCAGCCCCCCGACAGCACGGTGTCCGGGTCCGGCGGCAAGTTCGCGGCGGTGGTGCAGGGGGAGCTGCGCGTCGCCACCTACGCGGTGGAGCGGCGCTGGTTCGAGGAGTCCGGCCCTTCGGGCATGGAGGTCGTCGCGGACATCGGGTACCGGGGGGCGTGGGTGCACGTGCTCGATCCCGAGCGCGGAGGGCTGAATCTCTCGGCCCTCACCCTCGGCGTGGGCGTGGAGCTCGGCTTCTGATGCTCCCCCTCCTCCTGGCCGGTCTCGCCGTCGCCGCTCCGAACGAGGGTGGCGTCGCCATCCTGCGCGATCCCGACCTCACCCTGCGCGTCGCGCCCGACGCCGAGGTCGAGCTCCTGCCCCCCGCCCGGCCGGGCCTGGCGGAGATCCTGGTCCGCGGCTCGGACGTGGACCTCGCCTCCCAGCTGACCCACCTCCGCGTGCGCGGGGTGCGCGCCGCGCGCGCGTCCGACCTCGGGGCGGCCTGGCTGGTGGTGGTCGCGCTGGCCGACGAGCGGAGCCACCTGGTGGTCCATCACCACGGCCCGGTGGTGGTGGCCGAGGTCGCCCCCGGACCCGTCGAGCTCGATCTGCCCGTGCATCCGGCGCCGACGCTCGCTGCGCTCTTCGACGGGAGCGCCGAGATCCCGACGTGCGCCAGCGGGCCGTTGCCCCTGTCGCCCCTGACCGGGCGGGACGCCTCGGTCGGGCTCGATGCTTCCGAGCATCTCCCCGAGCTGCCCCGGTGGACCCGGGCGGAGCCCTCTGAGGCCAGCTGGGACGAGGTCGCCGCCTGGCGAGCCCGCACCTGGAGCGCACGCACCGCCAAGGAGAGCGCGTACACCTGGTACCGGCTGGGGGCGCTCTACCGTGACCTGGGCCACGCCCGGGAGGCCGCCTGGTACTTCGGTGTGGCCCAGGAGAGCGGCGGTGGCGGCTGGCAGATCCCGCTCCAGCGCGCCGGAGCGCGCCTGAGCGTGGGTCGTTGGGACGAGGCGGTCACCGCCGCCGAGGCGGCCTGGCGTCTGGGTGCCCCGGACGAGTCGGTGCTCGAGGTCCTCGCCGTCGCGGCCCTCGCTGGCGCGGACCTGCCCGCCGCCCCGACGGCGCGCGCCTTGGCCGCGGCGACCGGGCGCGGGGCTCCGCTGCTCCTGGCGGGGGCGATCCTCCTCCGCGAGGAGTGTCCGGCCGAGGCGGCGCCGGTCCTGGCGCGGGCGGTGCCCCGGTTGGACGCGGAGCACGAGGCGAAGGCGAGGTTGATGCTGGCCGACGCCCACCTCGGGGCCGGCTCGGTCAAGGAGGCGGCCATGGCCCTGGCCGGGGTGCCCGTGACCGGTCTCGACGGCGAGCTGTCGGGCCTGCTCCGCGTCCGGAACCGGCTGCTCTCCATGCTCCGGGGCTCGCCCTCGGAATGGTCGCAGTTCGTCCCGGCCCTGGAGCTGGCGGGCCGCGGGTGGGACCTCGAGGCCCGGGAGGCGCTCCACCTGGTCGCGCAGGTGCACGTCGCCCTCGGGGACGATCGCCCGGCGGTCGAGGCGTGGTCCAACCTCCTCCTCCGCCACCACCTTCCGGTGGAGTCCGGCCCGGGACGACGCCTCGTGGAGGCCTGGACCGGCCGGCTGCGCCGCCTGACGGACGCGGGACAGACCGTGGACGCGCTCTCCCTGCACCAGGCGATCTGGCGTCCGGAATTGCTCCAGCTCATGCGGGATCCCGAGCCCCTGCGCCGCGTGGCCGAGGGCTACGGGGAGGTGGGCCTGCCCGATCGCGCGCTCGCCGTCTACCAGTCCGTCTGGGCGGTGGAGGGGCGGGACGGCCTGGACGACCGGGGCACGACGCTGGCGCTCGCGGAGCTGTACGCCCGGCTCGGACGCACCGACGAGGCGCAGGAGACCATCCGCTTCTTGGCTCGCAGCCGCACGCTCGAGCCCGACCAAAAGGGCCGCGTGGCCCTGGTGGAGGCGGACCTGGCGCAGGCGAGCGGCGATCGCGACGGGGCCCTCGCCGCGTGGCTGCGCGCCGAGGCGGTGCCGGCCACCCGGGACGAGGGGCGGGCCCGGCGGGTCCTCTTCCTCGCGGGCGAGGGGCGCTGCGCCGAGGTCACCGAGCAGCTGCGCGAGGTGGTCCAGGCCCCCGCGTGGCGCACGCCGGTCAACCAGGCCGTGCTCGCCCGCTGCCTGGAGCTCGCCGGGGACCGCGAAGGGGCTGGCCTCCAGGCCCGCCAGGCCGCGGCCGGCGCGTCGGACCCTGGCTTCCGTTCGTGGATCGGCTTCGTCGCCGACCGTCTGGGTGGACCCGCCGACACCACGGGGGCCACGGGTGGACAGGTCTGGGACCGGGTCCGCACCGAGGACGAGACGCACTCGGCCTGGGAGGCGAAGGTGGACGGTCGCCTGCCCGGCACCCGCGGCGGCTCGGACCGCTGATTTCTCGCGTCCGGCCTTAAACGGCGCGCGGTGCGACCGATGGGGAGAGCGAGGCAGCGATGTCCGTCTCCGGCTTCCGACTCTTCGATGGCGTGAACTCCGGTCTGGAGCGTGTCCTCGACCTTCGCGAGGCGCAGCACACGCTCGTCTCGTCCAACCTCGCCAACGCCGACACCCCCGGCTACCTCGCCCGCGAGATGCCGTTCGGCGAGATCCTCGCCGCCGTCATGGACGAGGCGGTGACCGGGGGGGCCGAGGAGCTGCCCCAGGTAGGCGAAGCCGAAGTGGAGGAGCGTCCGGCCGATCCGGGCGACCTCGACGGCAACTCGGTGGACGCCGAGCACGAGGCGGGGACGCTCGCCCTGAACACGGTCCTCTACAACGCGCTCACCGCCGGAGTCTCCCGGCGCCTGGCGCTGCTCCGCTTCGCGGCGAGTGACGGGAGGGGTTGATGGCCGGTATCTCCGAAGTCTTCAGCATCGCGAGCTCGGGCCTCGGCGCCGGGCGCACGCGGCTCCAGTCCATCGCCACCAACATGGCGAACGCGCGTACCACCCGCACCGAAGCGGGCGGCCCCTACCAGCGGCAGGTCCCGGTGTTCGAGACCGAGGACCTCGCCGAAGGCGACGACGGGACGCGCGGGGCCCGGGTGGTGGTCAGCGAGGTCATGGAGGACCCGCGGCCGCCGCTGCGGGTCCACGACCCGGGGCATCCCGACGCGGACGCGGACGGATACGTGCTCTACCCCGACATCAACGTCCTCCAGGAGATGGTGGACCTGATGACCACGAGTCGGTCCTACGAGGCCAACGCCAACGTGGTCGAGGCCACCCGCGACATGGCGCTCCAGGCGCTGCAGATCGGGAGGTAGGGATGATCGACCGCATCGGATCGGCACTGTCCGGCGCGGCCGGCGGCACGGTCTCCGGCGTGAGCGGCGTGGGCGGCGACGCCCCCTCCTTCGCCGAGTCCCTCGAGAAGGCGGTCGAGTCGGTGAACCGCGAGCAGAACGAGGGCGACGGCATGCTCGTCGGCCTCGCCGCCGGCGAGCACACCGACCTCCACGGCACGATGATCGCCCTGGAGGAGGCCAACATCGCGCTGCGGGCCATGGCCAGCGCGCGCGACAAGGTGGTCGAAGCCTACCAGACCATCTGGAACATGCAGGTCTGAGGCGACTGGCCCCCGAGCCCGCCCGCG